>Ga0164297_10000338_pt1 | contig 59039 bp, 57 predicted proteins | sample GEODES058metaG_FD_113539 | JGI IMG/M metagenome (GOLD analysis project Ga0164297, IMG submission 113539) | Dystrophic lake water microbial communities from Trout Bog Lake, Wisconsin, USA - GEODES058 metaG | ecosystem: Environmental > Aquatic > Freshwater > Lake | place: USA: Trout Bog Lake... | reverse complement strand
GTGTCACTAAATTTGATTGGCAACCCTGCTACTTGCATTGTGCCCAATCCAGTAAGGTCAATTTCTTGTACCATTTCAGCGGCATGAACTTGAGGCTGGACGACCACTTTGTCAATCGTATTGACTGGTGAACAGGGTACGTCGTGCTCTTTTAATTTTGCTTCCCAGTAAATGGCAGGTTGCGTCATCATAATTTCCCCGATCAACTCGATTAGAGTTTCGCGATTGATCGAACGACTCCGCGGATCGATAAAACGCGCATCCTCAATCCATTCCGGCTTGTTTAACACAGAGCAAAGACCTTTCCACATCCGTTGATTGAAAGCGGAGATAACAATCCAATCGTCGCTGCATTTATAGGCGCGGTAGGTTGGACTCGTTAATGCACCACTGCCACTTGGCCCGGGAACTTCTCCACTTGCAAAGTATCGAGTGAAGAAATGAGCCAACATGGAAATTTGTCCCTCCATGAGCGACGTATCCACACGTTGTCCTTTCCCTGTTTGGTTACGAACTTGCAATGCCATCATGATGCCAATGGTTGCAAACATGCCAGCGCCTACGTCAGCTACTGACATTCCCATTTTTGCGGGACTGCCTCCAGGCTCACCGGTAATACTCATACCACCAGAGTAGGCTTGCATAAAAAGATCATTGGCAGGCTCTGCGCTGAGAGGGCCTTTTGCTCCAAAGCCGCTTACCGCACAATAGATCAACCTGGGATTGGCTTTTGAGAGTGTTTCGTAATCCAGACCAGCACGATCAAGCGCACCAAATCGATAGTTATTGACCACCACATCGGCTTGCTCGATCAATTCTTTAGCGATTTTTATACCTGGTTCGGTCTTTAAATCGAGCGCGATGCCACGTTTATTGCGGTTAGCAGCTGCATAGTAATAGCTTAAAGAATTATGAAAATAGGGCGACCATGCACGGCTGTCATCACCCACACCCACTCGTTCAATTTTGATAACGTCTGCGCCGTAATCTCCGAGCATCATGCTGCAAAAGGGGCCTGCCATAGCGACCCCTATTTCAACAACTTTTATTCCTTCAAGTGGCGATGTCATAGTCTCTTATATCTTTTTGATTTTGATTTGAATTTGCGAAATGCCAAATAACTCAGCTATTCAGCTTTGACGCCAGAGGTTTTAACTACCTGCGTCCATTCTTTAATCTCTTGATTTATCTTCTTTCCAAAAGCAATGGGTGAACTTGCAACGACCTCGGATCCTCCTTGATTAACTTTGGTAACTACGTGAGGTGTTTTCATAATCGCTTGAATAGCTAGCACCAAATATGCAACTCGCTCCTCAGGTGTGCCAACAGGTACAAATAATCCGTACCAATCAGTAACATTCATATCTTTGATATCAAGACTTTCGAGAGTTGGCGTATTTTTGAATACGCCAATTAGGTTTGAATTCGTTGCGGCAAGTACCCGTAGCTTTCCTGATGAAACCAAGCTCTCCACGGACGAAGGTGATGTAACGAGCATGTCTACTTGGCCACCCAATAGATCAGTCGTCGCAGGTCCGGCTCCCCGGTAAGGGATGTGTGTCAGTTCAAGCTTTAACTGCCCAGCTAGACGTGCGGTCGTCAGGTGTGACAACGTGCCGTTTCCCGGCGTTGCGAAGGTTACTACGCCCGGACGTTGTCTTGCGTCCTCCAGATATTGCGATAAGTTTTTATATGGGCTCTGAGCGCGCACAACAAAGACGACTGGCGCTGCGGTCAGTTGAGATAAGGGTTGGAAGTCTTGTTCGGGATTAAAGCCCGCGTTGGCATACATTGCGGGGTTTACGCCAATTATGCTGGTTTGTGACATCAGCAGCGTGTAGCCGTCGGGTTTGGCTTTTGCTGCGAAGGCTGTGCCCAAGTTACCGCCGGCACCGGCTTTGTTCTCGACAACAACTGACTGGCCGATCATTGGCCCCAATTCTGCGGCAATCAACCGAGCTAGGCTGTCATTTCCACCACCGGGTGGAAAGGGGGAAATAATGGTGATCGGTTGTTTAGGGTAGTCTGGCAGAACACCGATCGATTGCGCAATCGACGTAAAAGGTAGAGATGTCAGTAGGGTGAATATAAGTGCTGTTGATGCTCGCAGTAACAAATAATGGTTTTTGATCAGTAATGTCATGTCGTTCAGTTTCAAGATTGATGAGGCAAACGGTAGCTGTTGCGCTCTTGGTCGTCAATTTGATTTAACAGATTTGTCTCCCAAGCGAGGTACTGTCTAGCAGCTGCTTTATTACCGTCATGTCGATCATGTACAAAAAATAAGTAATCAACGCATTCTTGATTGGTTGGCTGCGTTGGGGTAGACACAAGGCGTAATCCGGCTTGTTGCCAGTCTTTAGCGTTTCCTTGCAGTTGCGCAATATTTGTAACGCCAATATCACGCAAGTCGATCGCGGCGCACTTGGCCTGATGAACAGTGTCAGCCACGAGTATGACGTTTGTTAATTGCTTAGATCTCGCCAGGTTGGCAATTGTGGGGCGTATTGCCCAGACTGCAGATTCGATATGTGCGTCTCGATATGCGGTGCTGGAACGAAGGTCGATTAGTGTCGCACCCGTCTGTAGTTTAGACGCCAGCTCATTGGGACTAATTTGAAGTAGATCAGGTAGCGTACTCAGTCCGGATTGAATAGGTTTATCTGCTTTTAAGGCGCTCTCAAACGCATTCTCCAAGACTGCGACTTCCCAACCCATCATCGCCAACCAAGATGCCATCGCGGGAGCTCTAACATTCTCTTGGTCAAACAACACGAGCCGAGCGCAGCGAACACCGATGAATTGATCCGTTGCTTGGACGAGTTGTCCGCCCGGTGCGTTTCTCGCCTGCGGCAGAGTGCCTGAAGCAAACTCCTCTGGAGATCTGACATCACACAGATAGGTAGTTCTGGTGGAATCGTCTAACCAACTCTGCAAGCGAGTCATATCGATAAATTGAACATCATGCCGTTGCGCTAATTCACGAGCTCGCTTGGCTCGCGGTTCAATGAGTGTCTGTTCGATTTGCATCGGATGCCGGCGTGACTGGCCGTGCTCTAGTTGCAAATCTTCGAGATACCACCCTTGCGTGCCATTTTCTAAGGCGAGCACCTTATTATGGATGCCAAGGTTAATTAACGTCTGAGCGCCGATAATACTTCTGGTACGTCCTGCGCAATTTATCACTATCGTTGTCGCGGGTGTAGCGACCAGGTCATCAATGCGCAGCGGTAGTTCTCCGTTTGGGCAACAGATCGCGGTGGGAATACTCATCTTTTTAAATTCTGTGAACGGTCGTCCGTCCAAGATTATTAGGTCTTCCTTATCTTGTATTTTCTTATTTAACTCTTTGGCTGAAATTCGCGGAGTGTTAAACGCGTGCTCGGCAAGCTCACCGAATGTTTTGCTGGGGAGATTCACACCCGCAAAAAGTTGATAGCCTGCGTTTTTCCAACCGATTACACCACCTTTGAGAATGGAGATATTGTCATAGCCAAGCACTTTCAAGCGCTTGGATGCAAGGGCCGCCAATTCACCGCCATCCTCGTCGACTAAGACCATACGCACGGATTTTCTAGGCACTAATCTGCAAACTTCGTATTCCAGATTGCTATACGGTGTGGATACAACGTAAAACAGGTGCGATTCGCCGTATTGTCCATGTTCACGAACATCCAGCAGAGCAATTTCATGATGGTCATGAAGAGACTGTTTGAGTTCAAAAGGCGTAATAAACATTTGTTAATCCTGACTTTGTATCTGTATCGAGTTAGGCGACGGACAGTCGTTGGAAGGCTTGTTCAAGATCAGCTATCAAGTCTGCGCTATCTTCCATTCCGATATGAAAACGTACAACGCTGCCTCGGTTAGACCAATCGGTCAGACTACGTGCGAGTTGCATGTTGGTGGGGATGACCAAGCTTTCGAATCCACCCCACGATGCTCCTAGCGCAAACAATGCCAGAGCGTCGATCATCGCATCAACCAATTCTGGTGAAATAGTTTTTCTGAACTCTACGCTAATGAGGCCGTTGGTTGCACCGCAATCGCGTAACCAGTGGTGATGTCCCTGGTCGCTCGGTAAGGCAGGACAAAATATGGTGATAATCTCCGGCCGAGTTTCAAACCATTTCGCAACATCAAGCACATTTTTTTGATGAATGCGCAACCTAGCGCCTAAGCTTCGTAGCCCTCGTGAGACCAGATACGCATCGTCTGCGCTCACGGTTTGTCCAAATTCGGTTGTTGCCTTTTGTAACATTGGCCAGGCCCTTGTATTGGCAACGCTGACACCCATCATTACGTCTGAGTGCCCACTAAGATATTTGGTGGCTGCGATGATGGATATATCCGCACCGAGCTCTAGAGGTCGATACAGCCAACCGGATCCCCAGGTGTTGTCCGCGACCACTAAACAGCCACGAGCATGCGCCAGATTTGCGACGTAACGCAAGTCGAGCATTTCGTATACGAGAGAGCCGGGACATTCAACGTACACGACTTTTGTATTTTCTTGGATTTTTTGTTCAAGGTCTGAGCCATCACCCTGGTAGTAGGTAACGGCTATGTTCAAACGCTGTAATTGTTCGCTACAGAATTTACGTACGGGCTCGTACACGGCATCAGTCACAAGGATGTGGTCGCCAGGTGAAAGAAGCCCCAATAATGTCACCGCAATCGCCGCTTGTCCGGTAGGAAAGAAGCAAGCGCGGCAGCCTCCCTCAAGTTCTATGATTGAGTCTTCAAGTGCGTGAGTAGAGTCATTGCCGCGGGCGCCGTAAGAGTTAAGGCGTTGTGTTTCCCGCTTGACTCTAGTTTCTCGCCAGGCTGCGACCGATTCAAATACGTAGGTACTGCCACGCGTGGGCGGAACATTAATCCATCCGCTGCGAGGCCGGCCGCTACGTATTAAGCGAGTATCTCTTTTCATTATCTTTTAATCCAAGTCTCTGGTTTTTATATCCCATTTGGTTTGGCTTGCAGTTAAGAGATTGCTTTATAGACCAGTGAGAAAAATTCATCGACATGCGTTGAATCAATCCATCGAACTACCACTACAAGCTTTCTTTCTGGTTCGATCCATGTGTAAGAACCACCTGCGCCAATTGCGAAAAAGCTCGCTGCTGCGGCGCTTGGGAATACTCTCTTTTCAGTGTTAAGGCATACGAGATAGCCGTAATTTGGAGCGATAGGACAGGGCGTTTGCATCTGCATAATCCAATCCTTAGAAATCACTTGCTTGCCGTTTGCCCGACCGTGATCGAGAATCATTTGACCAATTTTTGCTTGGTCCTCACTGCATATAGAGAGACCGCCACCCCAATGCGTTCCTCCCGGCACTGATTGAACGCGTTTACCTGCAATGTCCACCCACGAGTTGTCGTAACCTACCCATTGCCAGTTATTACTAGCACCGACGGGCTCCATAACAGCTTCACGAAACACTTCGGGTAACGGGCGTTGAAACAGGTGTAGTAGAGCGAGCGATAACTGATTGATGCGTACGTCGTTGTACTCCCAGTAAGTACCAGGCTTGTTACGTTTTCTTAGGTCTCCTTTTTTGCCGTTTGGAGCGGCAGCAAAATTGACGTGTCGATAATGATCAGCCTGATCAGAAAAAGTGAAACACTCGCCTTCCCATTCGCTGGTTTGTTGAAGCATGTTGGCCCAGGTTATGTCAGCATTTTGTCCTGTGTCAAAGCCTATGCCGCGAATCTTTTTTGAAATAGGTTCAGTCACGGATAGAAGGCCTCTGTCGTGGGCAACTCCCGCCAATAGTGCAAGGTAGGTTTTCGCGATACTGAACGTTAAGTCCGCTCGATGGGGGACTCCCCATGAGGTCAAGTGCTTGCCTTCAAAATAAATAGTGCCCGACACTGGGCCACGATCGTGGACGGGGCCTAACAGCTTGTTCCAAGGCGGAGGGTCGTTTGGGTGAACACCCCACACGCCATGCACACTTCGATCCCAAGGGGTTTCATGGTCAATAGCGAATTGAACCGCATTTTGTAGAGCATCTTGATGCATTATTTCTCCTCCGTTTTACACCTGCGTCAGATCAGCACGATAGTCAGGTATATTTTGTGATGAGCACATTCTATACTTGAGACGTACTCTCTTGATTTTCAATCTCCATCCTTTTTAATACTCATTTTTTATATGACTCGCGACAAAGCAATTGCACGTGCCAGACAATCGTTTGATGCAGATGAGTTTCGACAGGTACTTGCGCGTCGAGTGGGTATTCAAACAGAAAGTCAAAACCCCGAGCGAGCGTTGGTTTTGAGGCAATATCTGATTGACGAAATTCAGCCCGCCTTCGTGGCGATGGGGTTTGAGTGTCGAATTTTGGAACACCCAAAGGCGAAGGCTCCTTTTTTGTTTGCTCAACGTATCGAAGATTCATCTTTGCCTACGGTTTTGGGTTACGGCCACGGTGATGTGATTCGAGGCCTGGAGCCCGAATGGAAGTCCGGTTTATCGCCCTGGGTGTTAACCGAGTTAGACGGTTGCTGGTATGGCCGAGGGGTTGCTGATAACAAAGGCCAACATACTGTAAATATGGAGGCGATGAAACATGTTTTGGCTACCCGTGGACATCTGGGCTTTAACGCCAAGTATTTGATTGAAATGGGTGAGGAAACTGGGTCAACCGGATTGCGCGAGGTGTGCGAAGATCATCGAGACTTGTTGGCCGCTGATTTGTTAATTGCCTCTGACGGGCCTCGACTTAGAGCAGAACGGCCAACCTTGTTTTTGGGCTCTCGGGGTGGTGCCAACTTTGACTTGACGATTGAGGCCAGGGCAGGGGGGCACCACTCAGGGAATTGGGGAGGGCTGATTTCCAATCCCGGTATACAACTGGCGCACGCAATCGCCAGTATTACCGGACCAACTGGACAGATAAATATTAAAGAATGGTTGCCAAGCGAGATCCCAGATTCGGTTAAACGGGTTTTGGCTGATTGTGAAGTGGATGGTGGAGAAGATGGGCCGGTGATAGAGCCTTCTTGGGGGGAGCCGACTTTGTCACCGGCTGAGCAGGTCTATGGCTGGTGCTCTTTCGAGGTTTTGGCATTCAAAACGGGCAATCCAGATACTCCCGTTAATGCTATTCCTCCGAGGGCTTGGGCACGCTGCCAGCTGCGGTTTGTTGTTGGTATAGACCCTGAGGACATCATCCCAGCGCTGGAGCGGCATTTGTTAAAACATGGATTTGACATGGTTAAAGTGACAAATGCTCGCGAATCATTTTTTAAGGCATCGCGTACCGATCCAGATAACGCTTGGGTCAAGTGGGCGGTCGAGTCCATTGCCACTACTACCCAGATCAAACCTGCCGTGTTGCCTAACATTGGCGGAGGATTACCGAACGACATCTTTATGGAAGTATTGAGCCTGCCAACTATTTGGGTACCCCATTCGTTTGCTGGATGTTCTCAGCATGCACCGAATGAGCACTTACCCAAAGATTTGCTTAGACAAGGACTGGCTATCATGACAGGGCTGTATTGGGACATGGGCCAAGTTAATCATCTGACATCCGTATAGGCAATGGTAAAATAGACGGTTAGGCATTTTTATAATGCGTTTTTAATGGTGGTCATTGGCAGTCGCCTGGTTTGATCGCGCACTTGATGGAATGAAATAAGCCCTAAGCATGATTGCAATTACCCTGCCAGATGGTTCCCAACGTCAATATCCGGGCCCCGTGACGGTTGCCGAAGTAGCCCAGTCAATTGGTTCGGGGCTTGCGCGAGTAGCGCTCGGTGGACGGCTTACTGAAAGTGGCACAAGTAGACTGGTTGACACTTCTCATCGCATAACGGAGGACGCCCAGCTTGCGATTGTCACGCCTAAAGATGCCGATGGCCTGGATCTGATCAGACACTCTACCGCCCACTTACTAGCTTATGCCGTAAAGGCGCTTTTCCCAAGTGCACAGGTCACAATTGGCCCTGTCATTGAAAATGGCTTTTATTATGACTTCTCGTATGAAAGGCCGTTTACTAGTGAAGATCTGACCGCAATCGAGAAAAAGATGGCGGAGCTTGTAAAAAAAGACGAAGTTGTTACCCGCGAAGAATGGTCGCGAGATGATGCCGTTAAGTTCTTTAAAGACATAGGTGAACATTACAAAGCTGAGATTATCGGAGCAATCCCCGGTAACCAAACGATCAGTTTGTACCGCGAAGGTGAATTCATTGATTTATGCCGCGGGCCTCACGTACCGAATACGGGAAAGCTCAAGATATTCAAGTTGATGAAGGTCGCGGGCGCCTATTGGCGAGGCGACAGCAACAACGAAATGCTCACGCGTATTTACGGTACCGCTTGGGCGTCAAAGGAAGATCAAGACGCTTACCTTCACATGCTTGAAGAGGCTGAGCGTCGGGATCATCGTAAGATTGGCAAAGATCTAGACCTTTTCCATTTTCAGGAAGAAGGGCCGGGGCTGATATTTTGGCACCCCAAAGGCTGGGCGATCTGGCAACAGGTTGAGCAGTACATGCGTGCTGTATACCGAGAGAACGGGTATCAGGAAGTTAAGGCGCCTCAGATACTTGATCTTTCGCTATGGAAAAAGACGGGTCACTGGGATAATTATCGCGAAAATATGTTCACGACTGAGTCTGAAAATCGCGTCTATGGTCTCAAACCCATGAATTGCCCAGGGCACGTTCAGATATTCAATGCGGGATTGCGGTCTTACCGTGATTTGCCCTTGCGTTACGGAGAGTTTGGTCAATGCCATCGCAACGAGCCGTCAGGCTCTTTGCACGGCATGATGCGGGTCAGGGGATTCACACAGGATGATGGTCACATCTTCTGTACAGAGGATCAACTCTTAGATGAGTGCACAGCCTACACCGAATTACTACGGAAGGTTTACGCTGACTTTGGCTTTACAGACGTGCTGTACAAGGTTGCGACGAGACCTGAAAAACGCATCGGCAGTGACGATATTTGGGATAAAGCTGAATCGGCTTTGATGGAAAGCCTGCGCAGGACCGGTTGTGAGTTTGAGATATCACCGGGTGAAGGGGCATTTTACGGTCCTAAGATTGAGTACACCTTGAAGGATGCAATTGGAAGACATTGGCAATGTGGCACCATGCAAGTCGACTTTTCAATGCCTGTTCGTCTGGGAGCTGAATTTGTAGATGCCAAAGATCAACGTGTCGCCCCTGTCATGTTGCACCGGGCGATTCTCGGTTCGCTCGAGCGATTCATTGGTATGTTGATTGAGAACTACTCTGGAGCTTTGCCAGCTTGGCTAGCTCCTGTGCAGGCAGTGGTCTGCTGTATTTCTGAGCCCGCAGCTGATTATGCGGCGGAAATCACACAAACCCTGATAAAACAAGGCTTTAGAGTAGAATCAGATTTACGTAGTGAGAAAATCACCTATAAAATTCGCGAGCATAGTCTGCAGAAGATCCCTTACATACTTGTAGTTGGTGAGAAAGAGCGTCTAGCAGGTACCGTTGCCGTGCGGGCTCGCGGGGGCGTGGAATTAGGCGTAATGCCGATTGGTGAATTCACAAAATTAATTTCAGATGATGTGGCCGAACGCCGCAAATCAGGCTCACCTGCGCCTAAAGCAGGTTAACTACTAGGAGTTGTCAACATCGCAACAGAAAAACCCCATCGCATTAACGGCGATATTCGTATTCCAGAGGTCCGACTGATTGGACTTGAGGGTGAGCAACTTGGCGTCGTCAAGACATTCGATGCGATTCGAATGGCCGAAGAAAACGAAGTCGATTTAGTAGAGATTGCTCCCAATGCCGAACCGCCAGTCTGTCGCTTGATGGATTATGGCAAGTTCAAATATCAAGAGCAAAAGCGGCTCGCTGAAGCCAGATCTAAACAGAAAATTATTCAGGTTAAAGAAGTTAAGTTCCGTCCTGCGACTGATGAAGGCGATTATCAGGTCAAACTTCGCAATTTGAAGCGATTTCTGGACGAAGGCGACAAGGCGAAAGTCACATTGCGTTTTCGTGGTCGCGAGATGGCTCACCAAGAGCTGGGCATGCGTGTTCTTGAGCGAGTACGTGATGACTTGACCGACATGGCAGTTGTTGAAGCCATGCCGAAGCTAGAGGGTCGTCAGATGGTGATGGTGCTTGCGCCTCGCAAAAAGGCTGCTGGTAAGTCAGAGGCCAGCGCGTAATGAAAGTCCTTTTCGTGCTTGATCCTCTTGAGGATTTGAAAGCGTACAAGGATAGCTCGGTCGCAATGATGTTTGCCCTTAGCAAGCGCGGCCATCATGTAAGCGTTGCGATGCAAGGGGATTTGTTCATCCTTAGCGGTAGGGTGTATGCACGCAGCCTCAACCTTTTGCTAAATCACGGTGCGGATCTGCACTCGACAGACTGGTACAGCATTGACGGCGATCCAGTTGAACACGACCTGTGTGATTATTCTGCTGTGGTCATGCGAAAGGATCCACCGTTCGACATGGAATATGTCTATACGACGCACATGCTCGAATATGCGCAGGCCCAAGGCGCAAGAGTGTTCAATCGTGGAGACGCAATTCGCAATCACCCCGAAAAATTGGCTATTACAGAAGTACCTGAATTCACCGCTCCAACACTCGTTACACGAGATATGAGTCGAATCAAGGCTTTTTATCAGCAGTACAACGATGTAATAGTTAAGCCTTTGGATGGCATGGGAGGAACAGGTGTATTTCGCTTATCTGCCCAAGAGCCGAACCTGAACGCAATTCTTGAAACTTTGACCCGCGATGGTACGCGTACCATCATGGCTCAGAGATACATTCCTGAAATCGTCGAGGGCGACAAACGTATTTTACTGATAGGTGGTGAGCCCGTGCCGTTTTGTCTCGCTCGAATACCTTTGGCCGGTGAGACACGCGGTAATTTGGCTGCTGGTGGTCGAGGAGTTGCTCAGCCTTTATCTGAAAGAGATTGGATGATTGCTCGAAGTATTGCTCCGAGGCTTGCACAACGCGGATTGCTGTTGGTTGGCTTAGACGTCATCGGCGATTATGTCACTGAAATTAACGTGACTAGTCCGACTTGTTTTGTCGAAATCACTGAGCAAACCGGGTTTGATGTTGCGGGTCGATTTGTCGATGCCCTAGAGTCAGCCCTTAACTGAGGTTGAACTGATGGTTGCAATTATTGTCGTTGCCCACGTTCCTCTTGCAACGGCATTGGTTTCCTGTGCGCGTCACGTGCTTGGTCACGATCCCGATGTCATAGCGGTTGACGTTTTACCGGATGAGTGCGCGGGCGACTCCGCACCTACGTTATTTGAAAAAGTAATTGAGGCTGATCAGGGGCAGGGCGTTTTAATTTTGACTGATTTGCCTGGGGCGACGCCATCTAATATTTCTGTTTCAGCTAGCCATCTTGCGCAGCAAGCTGGCGTACCCTGTTGCGTACTTGGCGGTGTAAACGCGTCAATGTTGATACGGGCAATTAACTATCGGCAAAGTAATCTTGAAGACGTAGCCGCTGGTGCCTTGGCCGGTGCGACTCATGCGCTGTTGCGTGTAGACTGATGTCGAATTTATTCAAACCTATTTTTATCGTAAACCTTACATCATGGCTCAAGTAGATATCGTCATTTCTAATAAATTGGGTTTGCACGCCCGTGCTGCTGCTAAATTGACTCAGCTTGCGGGTCAGTTTTCAGGCGAGGTTTATATAGCAAAAGGCGCGCAACGGGTAAATGCAAAGAGCATAATGGGGGTGATGATGCTCGCTGCAGGCATTGGCACGACGGTCAGCGTAGAAGCGATAGGCGGTGATGCAGACCGCGTGTTGACCGAAATCAAGGCCCTTTTTGATGACAAATTTGGTGAAGGTCAATAGCTTAGGTGAGAGCAGTGCCCATAATCCCATGATGTGTCTTCATGGGCAGGGTGTCGCACGCGGCTATGCAATTGGTCGTGCCGTGGTAATGGGAGCAACAGCGCTTGAAGTGGCCCATTACCGCATTAGTGCCGATGGAGTTGCAAACGAAATGGAGCGCCTATCGCGTGCGCTCAAGACCGCACAAGAGGAAATGCATGAATTGGCCGAGACGCTTCCCGAGGATGCGCCGAGGGAGTTAGCGGCTTTATTGAGCATTCATGGAATGCTGCTCTCCGATCCGCTTCTGGCAGATCAGGCTCTACAACTCATAGCTGAGCGGCACTACAACGCCGAATGGGCGTTGACAACGCAGGGGCAGATTCTTGGCGAGCAGTTTGCTGCCATGGAAGATGAGTATTTGCGAGAGCGGGGAGCTGATGTTCGTCAGGTAATTGAACGAGTCATTAGCGTTTTATCGGGCTCTCGCTCAACATTTTGTCTTAATCATATCGAGAACGCGGAAGAAGCACTGATTGTCGTGGCTCACGACATCTCCCCAGCCGATATGATTAGGTTGCGAGGCGCTCGTTTTGCAGGGTTCGCTACCGATCTAGGTGGACCGACTTCGCATACCGCTATTGTGGCGAGAAGCATGGGTGTTCCTGCCGTGGTCGGTCTAGGTCACGTTAGAACACTCGTGCGAGACGGCGATATCGTTATTATTGACGGTGCACAAGGAACCGTCATCATTAATCCTCCTGAGTTTGCGCTACGTGAGTATCGACGACTGCAGCAGGAGTTCGCAAAAGATCGCGAAGACCTATCCTCGATAAAAGACCTGCCATCAGTAACGTTGGATGGTATTAGTATCGGAATGCATGCCAACATAGAGCTTCCGGAAGAAGCAGAGCTCGCAGTGATGAATGGCGCGCAGGGTATTGGATTATTTCGTAGTGAGTTTTTGTTCATTGGGCGTCCTGAACTGCCAACCGAACAAGAGCAGTACCTTGCCTATGCATCGGTAGTAAACACGATGAATGGCAGGCCCGTTACTATTCGCACTCTGGATATTGGTGCTGATAAGACACTAGATGGCGAGGCAACTGTAGCGACTAATCCAGCTCTGGGGCAACGTGCGATTCGGTACTGCCTAGCCCGACCGGAGTTGTTTGCAACTCAATTGCGGGCAATATTGCGCGCTTCGGCGCATGGGCAGGTGCGTATTTTGATTCCGATGGTGGCACATATGCACGAGGTTGTTGCCACGCGTCAGGCTATTGCCTCCGCGATGCATGAGCTCGATGTCAGGGGTGAAAAATACGATTCGAATATTGAGGTGGGCGCAATGGTCGAAGTGCCCGCTATTGCGATTGCTATCGAGCCGTTTGCTCAAGCACTCGACTTTCTCTCCATAGGCACGAACGACCTCATCCAGTACACTTTAGCGATCGATCGTGCTGATAATGAGGTCGCAGCGCTCTACGACCCGCTGCACCCGGCAGTGTTGCGATTGATAGCCAACACCATCAACGCCGGTGAACGTGTGGGTAAACATGTTGCAGTTTGCGGCGAGATGGCAGGAGATTCGAAGTTAACGAGGTTGTTGCTTGGCTTAGGCTTGAAAGAATTTTCGATGCACCCACAGCAGTTATTGGATGTAAAAAGGGAAATCAGGCAGGCCCACTCTAATGCCTTGCGTAACAAAGTAGCTGCATCGTTGAACCGAGGCCAAGTTATTGACCCCGAGGTACTCAACGGGCGCGACTAGAGTGCAGATTCGCCAGTCTCTCCAGTGCGGATACGAACTACTTGTTCGAGCGGAGCGACGAAAATTTTGCCATCGCCGATCTTTCCAGTCCTTGCAGCCTGCTCGATAGTTTCGATAGCTTGGTCAACTAGGCTGTCTGCAACTGCTGCTTCAACCCTCAATTTTGGCAAGAAGTCGACGGCATATTCAGCACCGCGATACAACTCCGTGTGTCCCTTCTGACGTCCGAAACCCTTCACCTCGGTTACAGTTAAACCTTGTACGCCTAGCGTCGAGAGTGCTACGCGAACTTCGTCAAGTTTAAATGGCTTGATAATCGCAATGATGAGTTTCATAGGTTAATCCCAGGGTGAATGTTTTGACTCTGGCTAGCAAGCAATATGCATGCCAGAAATCCATCTTTTAATTGATCTTGAATCCTACATAATCATGGGAGTGTCGTCTTTCGATGATGACTAAATCATTTGCTTGTGCTCCATGCTCCCACTTTGTGCGTTTTATTGTGTATGCACCATAATGGAGCATGATTTGAAAAGATTCAGGTAGCTATTTGAGCGGTAAAATAGAAGGTGTTTTACAGGATATGCCCTAGCGGTTTCAACACTTGCTGCAGGAGAAATACATGAACCGAAATGCTTGGTTGGACGAGTTTCAGAAAAATGTAGGCAAATTGGTCGCAAAAAGCCCGATTGCCAACGTCGAGCGGAACGTCAAGGCCGCTATGGGAAGCGCGTTCAACAAAATGGATTTAGTGACTCGCGACGAATTTGATCTACAGGTCGAATTACTTAAACGGACTACTGAGCGTGCCGCTCAGCTAGAGCAACAAATTCAGGCGCTCGAACATAGAGTGGCGCAGTTAGAGTCGAAGTGACTCAACGCCGCGGCGGATTTGTCCTTCGTAGCTTTCGCATAGCTCATGTGAGCGCCACACTCAAGCGTGTTGGACTTGCGCTGACTTCGGTCTATTTGCTTTAAGTTAAAAAAGCATCGTATAATCAAAGGCTTTCCTGCTTCTCTAGCAGGGAAGCCAGAGAAGTGATCTTCAGGTTAACAAGATTTGTTTTATTGACAAAGCACCTGCAAGGCACAAATTTAAGCAAAAGCAAGGATATTCATCATGCCTAAGATGAAAACCAAAAAAAGCGCTGCTAAGCGCTTTCAGGTTCGCGGAAGCGGATCGATCAAGAGAGGTCACGCATTTAAACGTCACATCTTGACCAAAAAGACCACTAAGAACAAGCGCCAACTGCGTGGTTCAGCAGCGGTTCATGAAACCAATCTGGCTTCAGTAAAAGCCATGATGCCTTTCGCTTGATAGGAGACTAGAACATGCCTCGCGTAAAACGTGGTGTAACGGCACGAGCCCGTCACAAAAAAGTCATTTCAGCAGCGAAAGGTTACCGTGGTCGTCGTGGTAATGTTTTCCGTATCGCCAAACAGGCAGTCATGCGCGCTGGGCAGTATGCTTATCGCGACCGTCGCAATAAAAAGCGTACCTTCCGTGCCCTGTGGATCACCCGTATTAATGCAGCAGTACGTGAACACGGTGTCACCTACAGTGTATTTGTTGCAGGCCTGAAAAAGGCAGCGATCGGTCTCGATCGTAAGGTACTGGCGGATATGGCTGTGCACGATAAAGCCGGTTTTGCTGCAGTTGTAAATCAAGTCAAATCAGCTTTGGCTGCCTAAGCAGTCAATACTGAGTATGTGAACGGGGCCGCATGGCTCCGTTTGCATTTTGAGCAGTGCGCTTTGCGCCGTTACTGAAGGTTTGAATAACTATGCCCGATATTGCTAGCGATCTTATTGAACATGCACGTCGTGAGTTTGCCATGGCCCAGGATGCGGCTGCATTGGAGAACGCAAAAGCTATTTTTTTAGGCAAGCAGGGCTCACTTACGGAACTGTTAAAGGGACTAGCAAAGCTAGATCCAGAGCAAAAGCGTAGTGAAGGTGCTCGTATTAACGTGCTTAAACAGCAAATCGAGGCCCTTCTGAACGAGCGCAGGCAGCAAATGGCTCAAGCCCAGTTGGCCGCAAGGCTCGCCGAAGAAACGATCGATGTCACTTTACCCGGTCGCGGAAGAGGGCGCGGTGGTATCCATCCAGTTATTAAAACCTGGGAGCGGGTCGAAACCATATTTAAGTCGATTGGTTTTGATGTGGCCGATGGCCCGGAAATTGAAAACGATTGGACAAACTTTACTGCTCTGAACAATCCAGAAAATCATCCTGCACGTTCAATGCAAGACACGTTTTACGTCGATACAAACGATAAATCGGGTCTGCCATTGTTGCTGCGCACTCATACAAGTCCTATGCAAGTGCGGTATGCCCGTATGAATAAACCACCGATAAAGGTTATTGCACCAGGGCGAACATACCGTGTCGATAGCGATGCCACGCATTCGCCCATGTTTCATCAAGTTGAAGGTTTGTGGATAGACGAGAATATTTCATTCGCTGACTTGAAAGGCGTCTATACCGACTTTCTGCGTTGTTTCTTCGAGACTGACGATCTTGAGCTCAGGTTCAGACCATCGTTTTTCCCTTTTACTGAGCCTTCAGCCGAAATAGATATGATGTTTACTTCGGGACCCAACAAGGGCCGTTGGTTAGAGATTTCAGGGTCTGGTCAAGTTCATCCTGACGTAGTTAGAAACTTTGGGTTAGATCCAGAAAAGTACATAGGCTTCGCATTTGGCTCTGGCTTGGAGCGATTGACGATGTTGCGCTACGGCGTAAACGATTTACGCCAATTCTTTGAAGGTGATCTGCGCTTTTTGCGCCAGTTCAACGATTAACCGCTACAACTTCTATACGGTTCAATATGCAATTTCCTGAGTCCTGGTTGCGAGCACTAGTCGATCCGGCCATTTCCACTGACGAGTTGTCCCATCGTCTAACTATGGCTGGACTCGAGGTGGAAGAGACCACTGCCGTGGCTCCTTTTTTCTCTGGCATTATCGTTGCCCGAATCGATAGCACAGCACCTCATCCGAACGCAGATAAGCTTAGAGTGTGCATGGTTGACGATGGTAGCGGAACTTTGATTCAGATCGTTTGTGGAGCCCCCAATGCGGCCCCTGGTATTAAAGTTCCGTTGGCAACTGTCGGTGCGACTATGCCGGGTGGTATGAGGATAAGCATCGCCAAAATGAGGGGTGTTGAATCTTTCGGCATGCTCTGCTCAGCCAAAGAACTTGGACTCTCTCAAGATCATGCGGGTCTGATGATCCTTCCAGATGAATGTGAAGTTGGTTGCGATATACGAGATATATTGAAGCTAAATGATGTACTTTTTACCTTAAAGTTGACACCTAATCGTGCCGACTGTTTATCTCTATTAGGCGTCGCACGAGAAGTCTCTGCATTAACCAATAGCCCGCTTAGAAGACCCCGCGTCGACGTCGTCCCGGTAACACTCGATGAGGTGGTGCCAACGCGTATAGAGGCAAGCGATTTGTGTGGAAGATTTGTCGGTCGTGTTATTCGTGGAGTAAACGCCAAAGCGAAAACTCCTTCGTGGATGGTTGAGCGTTTGGAGAGAGCGGGGCAACGCTCGGTTAGTGCCTTGGTTGATATCTCTAACTACATTATGTTGGAGGTGGGACGTCCGACTCATGTGTTCGATTTAGATCGCATGCATGCAGGTACTCTTAGCGTACGTTGGGCTCGTGCTGGAGAGTCACTAAAGTTGTTAAACGGCAGAGTGATTGATCTAGATCCCAGTATGGGGGTCATTGTTTCTGGTGATGAGGTTGAAAGTCTTGCTGGAATTATGGGGGGTGACTCTACTGCCGTCACTTTGGATACGACCAATATCTATTTGGAAGCTGCGTTTTGGTGGCCAGACGCGATCGCTGGTCGTGCCAGAAAGCTTAAGTTGACTTCTGAAGCCAGTCATCGGTTCGAGCGTGGTGTCGATTTTTCATCTAACAGGGATGACATAGAAATCATCTCGCGACTGATTATCGACGTTTGCGGTGGCAAGGCTGGTCCGATCGACGATCAAGTCGCAAATATTCCAGCTATTGCTCCGGTAACGATGCGGGTATCACGATGCAAGCGAGTGTTAGGAGTGGATGTTCCGAGCAACGAAATTGCCCAAGTGTTTAGTCGTTTGGGATTCAGTTACAAACAGCAGGATGACAGCTTTATCGTCACCCCACCACCATATCGTTTTGATATCAGAATCGAAGAGGATCTCATCGAAGAAGTTGCACGTATGATTGGGTTTGAGAACATACCTGCCGTACCTCCTTTGTCGCGAGCAAAGATGAGCATTACTCGTGAGACAAAACGCCCAGTAAATGTATTGCGTCATCAAGTTGCCGATCTAGATTATCAAGAAGTTATCAATTTTTCGTTCGTGGAAGAGGCATGGGAGACCGATATGATCGGGCAATCAGATCCAATTAAGCTGCTCAATCCTATCGCGAGCCAGTTAGCAGTCATGCGATCAAGCTTAATTCCGGGACTAGTTGCGAACGTTAAGTACAACGCCAATCGCAAGCAAAGCCGCGTTCGTGTATTTGAATTGGGCCGGGTTTTCATACGAGATCTTACTGTTGAAGATGGTCCGTTATCTGTGGCAAAGATCAATCAACCACAGCGTGTTGCGGCAGCGGCGTGGGGGTCAAGTGTTGAGAGCCAATGGGGAGTCGACGATCGTCCTGTAGATTTTTTCGATGTTAAACGCGACGTAGAGTCACTTTTTGGACACCGAGTGGATCAATTGAGTTTTATGCCTGCCAAGCATCCTGCGTTACATCCCGGGAGGTCCGCGCGTATTTGTTTCGCTTCGACGCCAATCGGTTGGATTGGTGAATTGCACCCAAGATGGGTTCAAGAACAAGAGCTGCCAAGTGCTCCCGTTGTGTTCGAACTCGATCTGGAAGATCTTCTCACATTGGATATGCCCGATCCGCGTGAGCTATCGAAACAACCGGTTGTGCAGCGAGATTTGGCAGTGTGGGTGGCTACGGATAAAACGGCTGGTGACCTGCTCGCCACGATTAATCGAGTTGTATCGACTAACACTAGCTTATCGGTTATCCAGGACGTAAAGCTCTTTGACGTGTGGCGGGATAAAAATGCTGCACAAAATACTGAGAAGAGTCTTGCATTCCGGTTTTTCTTGCAAGACAATGATGTGACACTTGATGATGCTCGAGTAGATGATTGCATGCGGCAGATTCGCGATGCTTTGGCGGCTGAGCATGGCGCACGTCAGCGCTAAGATAAATATTTGCCAAGGTGGATGTCTTTATATGATGGATACTCGGACCCTTACGAAAGCAGAAATGGCCGATCTACTTTTTGAGCGGGTTGGCTTAAATAAGCGAGAGGCAAAAGATATTGTTGACACGTTTTTTGAAGAAATAAGAGATGCTTTAGCCAAAGGGCGTTCGGTTAAGTTGTCTGGTTTTGGGAATTTTCAAGTAAGAAATAAGCCAGCGCGGCCAGGGCGAAACCCAAAGACCGGAGAAACGATCCCCATTGCAGCTCGCCGAGTTGTTACCTTTCACGCCAGTCAAAAGCTCAAAGCTGCAGTGGAAGGGGGTAATGCATGATTACGGAGGACAAGTCGGTCGTATTACCGGCAATACCTGCTAAGCGTTATTTCACGATTGGAGAAGTCAGTGATTTATGTGGTGTCAAGCCGCATGTACTTCGGTACTGGGAGCAAGAATTTACTCAGTTAAAACCAGTAAAAAGGCGTGGCAATCGACGCTATTACCAACATCATGAAGTTTTGTTGATTCGTCGTATTCGAGAATTGCTGTATGAACAAGGTTTTACAATTAGCGGCGCGCGAAATAAACTGGGCGACGGCAAGGCGTCCTCTGCATTGGATCCAGATGCGGCAGTTCGGCTGACGGGGCAGGAATTGCAGGCGCTACGCACTGAATTATCGGATATTGCACAGAGCTTGACCGCTGCATTGGCAAGTAGTTCGAACCTAGGGCAGCTTGATTTGAGATAAAGACATTGCCTTCGCAAGCCTGTTATACTTCAGGTCTTTCGGGGCGTAGCGCAGCCTGGTAGCGCACTTGCATGGGGTGCAAGGGGTCGTGAGTTCGAATCCCACCGTCCCGACCAAAATTAAAAGGGTCTTAGATATGATTTCTAAGACCCTTTTTGATTGTTTAACCAGCAATCAATCCTGGTAATAATAGTAGGTACTGAGTTCGTTGAATATTATCTAGTAATCTGATTTTTTAATTTTGTTAGTGCGAAATTGGGATGATTTCAGTCCCCTTTAATGTTGCCGAGCTTAATAATTTTTCCCCATTTAAGCGAATCGTCAAGGATTTGTTTTTGAAAATCGTCGGCACTGTTACCAACTACATCTGCTCCCATAGCTTCCAGAGTGCTCCTTAATTCTTTTTGCTGTAATGCGTTGACAATATCTTTGTTTAATTGATCAACTATTCCGTTGGGCGTCTTGGATGGAACGACTACACCAAACCAATTTGTGAACTCATAGCCAGGTACGCCAGACTCAGCGATAGTAGGGACATCGGGGAGAATGGGCGACCGTTTGGCACCCAGAACAGCGATTGCCTTCAGGCGTCCGGCTTTTATTTGGGGTAATGCCTGAACCAAACTGTCAAACGTAAAGTCAACTTGTCCACCAACAAGATCTGCAAGGCTCGGGCCGCTGCCTTTGTAAGGTACATGTGTAAATTTAGTACCAGTTAGACTCATGAATAACTCGGCTGCTAAGTGAGGTGCACCACCTGAACCCGAGGATGAATAATTAAGAGATCCTGGGCTTTTTTTAGCCAGTTCAATAAGGTCTGCAACATTATTGACTGGTAATGAGGGATTGGTGACTAAAACAAAGTTTACGCCTACGACATTCGACACTCCACGAAGATCCTTAACAGGATCAATATCCATCTTGTAGAGATGCTGGTTTATTGCCATATTCCCCAGAGTTGCCATCAAAAGCGTGTATCCATTGGGATCGGCTTTGGCTGTGAAAGATGTCCCAATAGTGCCACCGGCACCACCTTTGTTGTCAACGATGACCGGTTGATTCCATTGTGTACTTAACACCTGCGCTAGCTTGCGAGCAACGATATCCGTGCCCCCACCGGGTGGGAACGCAACAATCATTGAGACGGGTTTCGTTGGGAACAACTGCTGAGCACATCCGACGGTGCTCCAGAACAGAAGAGTTGATATTGCAGCGATCAGTGGTTTCGTGTATCTGATCTTTGTAAAACAATTCAGCATATGGCGAGATCTTTAATTTGCTTTTTGCTGAGCCAGAAAATTTTTGGCAGCATCCTGATCAAGCAGTGGATAAACATCCATATGGGCGGGAATAATATCGGCCCACTCATTCATGAGTCTATGTAATGTTTCGTTTGAGTCAACGTCAAATAATGCAACTGCACCTCGGCCCGCACGAGCATAAACGGATCTCGCTATACCTGATGCAAGCAATGGATTCATCCAGTCCCAGTACTTGCTGCGCGCGTCAACGAGAGTAGTGGGGCGCTCAGGACGCGGTGTACTAATCACTAGAAATAGCATGTTATCTCCCTATTTTAATTGTTCATTTAATAACTCTGTGGTTACTTTAGAACCTTACACCACTTTACTGATCTGCAGAATTGTCGCCTTCAGATTCAGCTGGACCATCCACCCCCGAGGGATTGAAACAAGGCTGCAGTATCTAATAACCTATTAGCTTGAGCTTGAACACGAGTTACCTTAGCTTGTAGATACGTCTGTTGGGCTAACAACATAGTAAGTGTGTTTACATGGCCAATTTTCAATTGCTGCATGGTCAAGTCGTAGATTTTTTTTGCTGCAGTTTCTGCTTTACTGGCTGCTCCTAGTGCTTTCGCATCAGCATCTAATGCGTACATTGTATCGGCGATATTTTGAAATGCAGTGAGCACTGTGGTTTTATATTGGGCACCCGCAACGGCGAGCGCAGCTTCGGCCGCATCTTGACGATATTTTAGTCCGCCAAAATCTAGCAAAGTCTGAGTAATGCTGCCACCAACCGTCCAGAATTGGTTGTTGTTGGTAAATAGTTGGTTAAAAGGCACCGCCATTCCGCCCATCGCAGCGGATATAGATAGTTGAGGTAGTCGGCTTGCCACTGCAACACCAACTTGGGCGCTTGCCGAATGCAGTAATGCTTCCGCTGCTCTGATGTCAGGACGCTGCTCGACGATTTGAGATGGCAAAGAAAGAGGAAGACTTTGAGGTAATTGCAACTCGTCAATATTGAAGTTCTCACTGCCAGCATCTGAGGGCAGCCTCCCCACCAGAACTGCTAATTGATTCCTCGTCTGTTCGAGCTGCTTGCGAAGCGGTGGCAGGAGTTGTTCGTTCTGGGCCAGCAGTGTCTCTTGGGCCGCGACATCGATGGCAGAGACAAAACCGAGTTTTTCTTGGCCTTTCAAAATGTCCAACGCCTGCTTGCTTGCTTCGATTAGATCTTGTGTTGCAGAGAGTTGTGCCTGTAAGCCAGCTAGCTGAACTACTGTTGATACGACGGTAGTCGCAAGCGTGACATTAGTGGCGTCGAGAAGAAATTTTTGATTTTGTGACTGTGCATCCAGTGCTTCAACGGTACGTCTGTTCAGTCCGAACGCATCTATATTGAAACCAACGGATAACTGTAAGGTATTTAACGTAAACGGATTCTCACCAGAGTTGAGTACCGGCGCAATTGTGTTGCTGGTATTTTGACTCATTGGTAAATATCCAGCCTGTACTGTCGGAAAGAAACCCGCCCGCTGAGAATTAGCTAGTGCTTGTGCTTGTTTAAGCGAGGCCTGTGCAGCTTGTACCGTAGGACTTTGCTCAAGTGCGTGTTCGATGAGTTCATTAAGCAACGGTGATTCATACAACCTCCACCAGTCTTGACGTACTTGAGCACCAGGAACAAAATTCTGAGCGACACCCGTCGGTCCATCAGATTTGCTCGTCATTGTCATTGTTTCACGAGTAAGATTCTGTCCCGTCGGTACGTCAGGTCGTTTAAAGTCAGGTCCGACTGCGCAACCAGTCAACACAGACGAAATGAGCATGACGCTACCCCATTGCTTGGTTGTATTAAGCGCCGTGGCCCTAGTCCGTAATATTAGTGACATTGGTAGTCTCTCATTCTTCGATTAAGCGCTCGAATTGTACAAATCTAGACATGTCTTTGCGGTGACTCAGAGGTTACCGTTTTGTAATGTTGCTGCGCTGGCCGCTGGTAGACTGATCACAACTTTCAAACCCGGATCGGCATTGAATAAAGCCAATTCTCCATGATGAAGTTCTGTAATTGCTGAAACAATAGACAATCCAAGTCCGCTACCTCGCGTCGATCTATCTAACCTGTAAAAAGGCGCAAGTACCTTCGAGTGTTCGGCTAGCGGTATGCCGGGCCCGTCGTCCTGCACCGATATCTCAATGAAGTCACCCTTCTCACTGGCACTGACGCCAATGTTTGCAGATTGTCCTGCGTATTTGAGCGAGTTGTCCAAAAGATTCGCCAACATGGTTGCAATCAGATCTCGGTCACCAATTGTTGCAAGATTTCCTTGTGTGAGAAGGGTGATTTTGACGTGTTGAGCTTCCGCAGCAGCATCATAAAGCTCAGTTAGGTTGGTCAGTATTTCGTTGATGTTGACTATGTCAAACGGCTGCCTTATTGCTCCAGACTCCGTTTCTGCAAGTTGTAGCAGTTTTTCTAGCACGACTATAAGGTTGTCTATTTCATCTATTGCGAAATGAGTCGAACTAATGAGATCGCCTTCGCTTTTATTCTGACGTAGTGTTTGTTCTAGCCGACCGCGAATCAGGCCTAAAGGCGTTCTTAGATTGTGAGCTATGGTATTGGATATATGCCGTACGCCTTCCATGAGATGCTGAATGGTATCGAGCATACGATTAATGTCCGCGCTCAGTCTACCGAACTCGTCCGGGTTTCCTGATACCTGTATTCGTCTGCTTAAATTACCCGATTCGATATCTGCGGTCGCCAGGCGGATAGAGCCGATTTTCCCCTCGATTTGACGCCGGAAAACAAGTGTGCCTCCGATTGCGAGCAGGATGGCAAGCGCACCAGCGACAAAAACGGCTCGTTCAATCAGTGAACGGATGGCAGCTAAGTCTTGCATATCACGACCAACTACCAAGGTCGTGCCATCTTTAAATGCATGCACAAGCAGTCGGCTCTCTGATGTGTAGCCATTGCGGTTAATTTGTCTATCTTGAATCTTGTCATATGGATCAAAATTTGTAGGCCAATCCTCTATATTTCCGGCGATTTTTTTATGTTCAGGATTAATGAGTAACAGGATTTCCGCATCCGAATCAACGCCATCTATCAATGTTTGCTCAATTCTGCGAGCTAAAGATAAGACGCCGTTCTCTGTAGCATCGTTTTCAAATCGATGGCTAATTTCATAAATCTTGGCGTCTATATTTCGCGCCATTAAAGTCACTGTACCGAGATAGAAGGCTGCCGACAGGATCAGTACAGAGGCGATCACTAGGCCTCCGCAAACAAGCGCCAATCTGAACGCTACTGAATTGCGAATATTATTCATTGACGCCAAAACGATAACCGGCACCACGCACCGTGTGTAGCAGAGCGGGGTCGAAACCACGATCTATCTTGTTTCTGAGTCTGCTAATTTGAACGTCAATTACGTTGGTGCCAGGGTCGAAGCGTATGTCCCAAACAGCCTGAAGCAGCATACTCCTCGTGACAATTTGCCCTTGATTTTTGAATAAATATTCAAGTAGTCTGAATTCCCTAGGTTGTAGGCTTATTGTTTGCCCACTGCGCTCAGCTTTACGAGTTTTCAAGTCAAGAGTCAGGTCAGCTAGCTTGAGCACCTGTAAGTCCTCGGAGCTGCTTGCACGCCGGATAAGCGCATCAACGCGTGCCAGCAACTCAGGCATCGCAAATGGCTTTGTGAGATAGTCGTCGCATCCTTCTCGTAAACCACGAACTTTTTCTCCTAAGCTGGCTAAAGCGCTGAGAGCAAGTACTGGCGTTTTGCTGCCAGAGCGACGCAGCGCAGCCACGATGGATAAGCCCTCAAATTGATCGGAGAGCATCCTATCGATGATTATGAGACTCCATGGGCGAGACAAGGCTGCCGTCTGGCCAGAGGGGCCGTCGACAAAATGGGTCACCTCGTAGCCTGCTTCTCGCAATCCCGCAAGCAAGTAGTCGGCTAGATCTGTTTCATCTTCTATGACAAGTATGTTTTGCATATGCCGCTAGTGTATTGCGTTCAGCTTGAACGAGCATTGCCTCTTCGTTATTTGTAAACGCAAATGAGAAGTGCTATCATTTGTAAATGATAGCTATTCGCATTAAAGACAGTGCCAATAAATTCATCGTTCATACATATTTGCTTGTTATCCTCGACACCGTGCTTTCAAACTCATTCAAGAGGCGCAGTGATTTATTACACCTATCCAATGCTGTGACGTTCTTCTACCGCAAAATTATCTGTCTCGCACGACATTCATTGCGATCCATCAAATGGCCCGCAGCATGGGTGTGTTTGGTTTTTTTTGGGTTTCCAGACTTGTCGTGTTCGGAAGAAACTGATTTTCAGTATTTCACAGCCAGTGGCCAATCGACTGGAATTTGGCAAAAACACTCCGGTTTTTCGGCACCGTATTCTGGGCCAAGCAGTCTCTCTAGCGATCCAGAGATTGGCTATACGATTAGTGCGACTTTGTTTCTCGGCGCAAGGCCATGGAAAGGGACAGAGTTTTTCCTCGATCCTGAAATAGCCTCTGGCGTACCTTTCTCGGGGTTACGAGGATTTGCTGGTGTGCCCAATGGTGAGTCACAGAAAGCGGGGAGTGTTGAGCCGATTAATTACGTGGCGAGGGCGTTTCTTAGGCAGACTTTTGGTTTTGGTGGTGGTGAGGTCGAGCAGGCGCCAGGATTCAACATTTTCGGTGGTACGGTTGATCGCAGGCGACTCGTCGTAACGGCCGGTATATATGCGATCACCGATATCTTCGATCAAAACGCGTATGCTCATGATCCTAGAACGCAATTTATGAACTGGGCGTTCATGGATTACGGCGCTTGGGACATGCCGGCTGATGCAAGAGGTTATACCCGTGGTGTGGCAGTTGAGTATTACGATGATAACTGGGCCTTTCGAGCCGGCCGCAATTTGTTACCGGCCGAGTCTAATGGGCTAGCGTTGAATAGCAATATTACGCAGTCTTATAGTGATAATTTTGAAATTGAACGGGCTCACGAAATAATGGGCCAGCCTGGTAAATTGCGTGCCTTGCTATTCCGTAATCGTGCGAGTTTCGGAAACTTTAATGATGCAGTGGCGTACGGGCAAGCTGCTGGGATTGCGCCGGTTTTTGACAACTCTCGCAGCGATCAAGTCAAGTATGGCTTTGGCGTTAGTCTTGAGCAAGCTATTACTAAAGATATCGGCCTGTTCGGCCGCTACAGTTGGAATAATGGCCAAACCGAAGCGTATTCATTTACAGACATGAATAATTCGATCACGGCTGGCTTATCAATAAAAGGTACAAGTTGGACTCGCCCCGATGATGTAGTTGGTATCGCTGTCGCATCCAACGGAATATCTGACGCCAACATTAACTTTTTGAAAGCGGGTGGTTCGGACTACTTTTGCGGCGATGGCGATCTGAATTACGGCCGTGAAAATATTGGTGAGATTTATTACAGCGTCAAAGTAACGGATTTTTTATGGGCAACGTTGGATTATCAACGCATAAATAATCCTTGTTACAACAAAGACAGAGGGCCAACAAATGTATATTCAGTCAGGGCGCATTTGGAGTTTTAGTGATTTAAAAGATTTAAAAAGAATTACCGAACGGTTAAGTAGGTAGTCCCAGTGATAATAAAATTGGCTCGCATGATAGCGAGCCAATTTTATTTATAGCCGGATATATTTATTTTATATCGGCTTGAACATCGCCACAGGGGGCCCATCTCCCGTAGTTGGTTTAAATACTACGGAGACTTTTTGGCCGATTTTCACCGTCTCCAGATCGCAATCCACAATCTGCGTCATCATGGTTACGCCTTCATCAAGCGCAACATAGGCAATGCAATAAGGGTTTGGAGTCGCACGAGGCATCAGGCTGCATGAATAAATTGTGCCAGTCCCTTTCGCTTCTTTCCATTCCGTTTCACCAAAACAAAATGGGCAAAGCGTTCGTGGGTAAAAGTGAGGCTTATTGCATGACTTGCAGTACTTCAATAGCAATTTCCCTTGTCGTGCTCCATCAAAGTAGGGTTCGGTTCCTGGTTCAACAGTAGGGGCAGGTATTGGGTTGGCTTGATAGATCATGGACATGATTAGCCTCGCTCTAGAATCAGGGTTGCACTGCCATGACGAGAGCCCAGGAAACCACCGGTTCCGTGTGCTAACGCCAAGTCGCAGTTTTTAACTTGTACAGCAGGGTGGGCTTCTCCACGTAATTGACGCACTGCTTCGATTACTTTTGTGATGCCGCCACGATTAGCGGGGTGGTTGTTACACAGGCCGCCTCCGTCAGTGTTAAATGGCAATTTGCCGACACCTGAGATGAGATTGCCATCCGCGACAAACTTGCCGCCTTGGCCTTTTGCGCAAAATCCCAAATCCTCAAGCTGCATCAGCACTGTAATAGTAAAGCTGTCGTAAATTGATGCGTACTTGATATCGCTGGGTGTGACGCCAGCTTCAGCAAACGCCGCTGGGCCAGAGATTCTCGCGCCGGAGTACGTTAGATCGACTTGACCACCAAGCTGCCCTTTAACAGATTCGCCAGCACCACGCACTTTCACTAAAGGACGTTTGAGCTGCTTGGCGATTTCTGGTCGAGCGACGATGAGTGCACCTCCACCATCGCTGACGACACAACAATCGAGTCGATGCAAAGGCGAGGCAACGAGGGGGGAGTTAACTACATCCTCCACAGTGACAACATCTCTCAGCATCGCATGAGGGTTGTGCTGAGCATGATGTGAAGCAGCGACCTTAATCCAAGCGAGTTGCTCTGAGGTGGTGCCATATTCGTACATATGACGTGCAGCTACCATCGCATAACTGTTCACGGTAACGGGGCCATAAGGAGCCTCGAAGGGAGCATCTGGCAGATCGGTACCCCAGTTTCTGGGTTGTAGGCCAGAGGCGCCTGCCGAACGTGGTCGGCCCGCAAGCGTGATCAGCGCGATATCGCATTTACCTGCGGCAATTGCCTGTGCTGCGTGAGATACGTGTATCAGATAGGAGCAACCGCCCGTTTCCGTCGAGTCGACGTGACGCAGGTTGGTTAGTCCCATATAGTCTGTCATGCTTAGCATGCCTAGGCCCGGCGCGTCTCCGGCGCAGAAGTAGCCGTCAATGTCGGATAGTTTCAAACCAGCATCTTCAAGGGCGCCTTTGGCCGATTCGGCATGCAATTGCGCTACGGATTTGTCTGGTGCTTTACGCGTGGGATGCTCATATGCGCCCACAATGTATGCTTTGTCTCTTATCGTCATTTGGATTTACAGGTGAGTTGATTATCGGGTGTTGCCAAATATTTTAGAAATAGCAACTTAAAAAATATTTACCTCAAGCGGTATTTTGCCATGGACGACAACCCGAGTGTGAGCCATCCCAACATGAGCAAAACACCGCCCAGAGGAGCAAATCTGCCTAATTCGGTTATGGAGGTTAAATATTTCAGGTCGATGGCACCACAGAACAAGATAATCCCGGACAGAAATGCCAATTTGCTTAGTGTTGCTAACTTACCGCTCGATTGAGCAGCAATCATAAGTGCGAGTGAGTGTAGTAATTGATAATTTGCTGAGCGATCCAGAACGGCTGCGATTGCAGGGTCCTGTATGCCGTGCGTGGCAAACGCGGCCAGCATCAACGCCGTCATTCCCAGTATGCCTGCAGATAAACTCCAGTAATTCAATTTTTTTAGCATCACATCCTCATTGCGTGAAAAATCTGGTGCGTCAGCGTATCATGCTGACTACGGTTTAGTTGTTGTCTAGTAGATGGGAATATCATTGATGAAAGTCAGGTGGTTTTATTTTGCGGTTGTGACAGCCCTTGTGGGCTGTGGCGGCATTATTTCATCAACTCCGAAAGATGTTTATAGTGTTCCAGTTGCCTATGATGTGGCAATGAAATCTGCACAAGCTCAGGCCGAATATTGTTTACGTGGAGTCACGCAATATCCCGTGATTGCTCTGTTAGATTCGTCTGCTCAAACTGCGCAGGTGAAGGTGGTGGATACATTTGTTGGGTCAGTTTGGGCTCAGTTTGATATTGTGGCGACCGGTCCTCAGTCCAGCCGCGTCACGGGGTCAGTGGCAGGCCAGAATATTTGGAACTACGGCGCATTGCGAGCGATGCATGCAGCTATTGAATTTGGAGTTCCATCTTGCACCGACTACATGCCACCCGAAGAGAAGATTATTAAAAAATGAGTACAACTTTAGCCACTGCAGATCAAGTTAGCTATTTCGGATTTCACATACCTTATCTTGAGCTACTTGGAGTCGAGCCGATTTCGTGTAAAGATGATGTAGCTATTACTCGGTTACCAATCAAAGACACACTGCACAACAGTCGCCGTCAAATACATGGCGGTGCTATCTTGAGCGTGTTTGACTTTACCCTCAGCGCGGCCGCCCGTGCGAACGATCCTCTTGCAAGCGGGTTAGCGACGATCAGTATGTCTACGAACTTTATTTCACCGGGAAATGGAGACCTTACTGTCGAAGCACGTTGCGTGAGAAGAGGTGGGTCGATTGCATTCTGTGAGGCAGTGGCTCGTGACGAGTCTGGTTCTATTGTTGCCACGGCCTCTGGTGCCTTCAAAATCATCAAATTAAATAAATCTTGATTGATGATTTTGAAATAAAGCAGTTTGAATTTGCTTCTCAGGCAATGCGTGATTTCACTTGAGCTGATAGTGCAGACATATCGGCACGTCCAGCCAGGGCTTGCTTAAGTATTGCCATTATTTTCCCCATTGCGGCTGGTCCAGTGGTGCCACATGCCTGAACCTCGGCAAAGGCAGCATTGATAGCGCTATCGATTTCAGCTTGGGTGGCCGCTAGGGGTAAAAACTCTTGTAACACCACCATTTCGGCCGTTTCTTGTGCGGCTGTCTCTGTTCGACCGGCTTGTGTATATGCCGCTATTGACTCCCGACGTTGCTTGATTTGCTTCTCGATGATTGATGTGACCTCCGCATCGCTCAAGTCTTTGCGCTCATCGACTTCTTTTTGTTTGATGGCGGCTTGTAATAGGCGTAACGTCCCCAGCCGCTCGCTCGCTTTTGCGCGCATAGCATCTTTAACTGATTCGGCGATACGAGTTTTGAGTTCTGACATGTCTTAACCTGTGAGTTTAATTACAGTGGCAATTGGTGATTATAGATTGAGCTTAATGAAAATCGCGACTTGACGTAGCAAGCTCGCTTAGCATTTTGCTATGGTTTTCAAGACGTCCTGCTAATAGATGTTTAACGCCTTGGATGCTTTGCCACACGCCTATTACACCTAGAAGACTGGCATTGGCTAAAACGAGTCTTTGGCGAATCGCTAAATGAGGCTGAATAATTATATTGATTGACCCTGTTTCATCTTCAATCGTGACGAAGATAATTCCTTTCGCAGTCCCCGGTCGTTGCCGTAATGTAACCAAACCACACGCTCTGGCTAAACGACCATTGGGATAAGTTAGTAGCTTGATTGCAGTTGTATATTTCAACTGATTTAGTAAAGGTCGTAGTAAAGCAAGTGGGTGCCTTTCTAAACTAAAGCCAAGGCTACGATAGTCGGCAAAAATATTGTCTGATTCAGAAGGTTCTCGTAATGATGGAGCTGTCGACTCTATTATGACGGTTTGAGCGAGTAACGCAGACTCAGGCTTATAACTCGCGGCATGCCAAGATGCTTGGTATCTGTTACCACAGAGTGTTTTTAAGGCACCTGCTTGAGCAAGAATTTTCAAATCCCTTGAATTTAGTTGCGCACGATTAGCTAAATCATTTACATCTTTATAAGCATCATTATTACGACCACTGGTAATACGCATAGCGGTCTCTTTTGATAATTCGCCGATCTGATTTAGACCTATCAAAACAACGGGTTCATTATTGCTTGCTTTATTTTGTATCAAAATACATTCATATTCACTGCGCATAATATCAACAGGGTCAATCATGACGTTATGGTTTTTAGCGTCCTGAATGAGTTGCGACGGCGAATAAAATCCCATGGGTTGAGAATTTAATAACGCCACTAGAAATGCGGCTGGTTCATGGCGTTTTAGCCAAGCGCTGACATAAGCTAAAAGCGCGAAACTGGCAGCATGGCTTTCAGGAAAACCATATTCTCCGAATCCTTCTATTTGCCGAAAAATTGCATGAGCAAATTCAATTTCATATCCGTTTTTAAGTAAACCCTGAATTATTCGTTCTCGAAATTTCTCTACTCCGCCTTTACGTCGCCACGCTGCCATCGAACGTCTTAACGCATCTGCTTCACCTGCGGTGAAACCTGCCGCGACCATAGAGATTTTCATCACTTGTTCTTGAAAAATTGGAATGCCGAGTGTGCGCTCAAGAACAGCTTTAATTTGATTGTTAGGGTACGTAATAGGTTCCAAGCCTTGCCGACGTCTTAGATAAGGATGAACCATCCCCCCTTGTATCGGCCCTGGTCTGACCAGTGCAACTTCGATCACTAAATCGTAAAAACACTGAGGCCTTAGTCTTGGCAACATGCTCATTTGGGCGCGCGATTCAATTTGAAAGACGCCAACGGTGTCAGCTTGACTTATCATTTCAAAGGTCTTTGTGTCGCAGTTTGGAATATCTTGCATCGTGAAACTCTTGACTCGTCTGCGCCATGCGGTCCAGAGAAGCGCGCGATTGATGACTGTTAGCATGCCTAGCGCTAGCACATCGACTTTAAGCAAGCTCAAGGCATCTAGGTCGTCCTTGTCCCATTGAATTACGCTGCGCGCCTGCATTCTCGCGTTTTCTATGGGCACTAAACGGGATAGCAATCCTTTAGTTAGAACAAATCCGCCAGGATGCTGAGATAAATGTCGAGGAAACCCAATGAGCGCTTGGGTAAGTTGTACCCATTGCTGGCATATTATTGAATCGCGATCGAGCCCAACTTCAACTAAACGATCAATCAATTCATTTTGTCCATCCCACCATTTTTGAGATTTGGCTACTTTATCGATAATATCCGGGTCGATATTTAAGGCTTTGCCTGTATCACGTAATGCACTACGCGGGCGATAAGTTGTCATTACGCCTGTTAGCGCTGCTCGATGACGCCCATATTTGTAATATAAATACTGTATGACTTCTTCTCGCCTGTGGTGCTCAAAATCAACGTCAATGTCAGGCGGTTCATTTCTTTCTCGGCTAATAAACCTTTCGAATAGCGTGTTGCCGTTAGCGGGATTGACTTCAGTTATGCCTAAACAGTAGCAAACTGCTGAATTCGCTGCCGATCCTCGTCCTTGACAAAGGATATTTCTTTTTCTTGCAAATAGGATGAGGTCATACACAGTTAAGAAATAAGCTTCATAATTCAATTCTTTGATGAGTGACAACTCATATTCGATTTGTTCACTCACATTATCAGGAATACCTGCGGGATATCGTCGAGCAGCGCCTGACCATGTTTGTTTTCTTAAATAGATTTGAGGGTCTTCACCAGCAGGCACGATCTCATCAGGGTATTCATAACGTAATTCATCGAGGCTAAAGCTGCATTGTTCAGCAATACGAATAGTTTCTAATAAGAGATCAGTGTCGTATAAATTTGCTAGTCTGATACGAGATCGTAAATGCTGTTCTGCGTTGACCGCTAGTTCATAGCCGCATTCGGAAATTGATCGATGCAAACGAATCGCTGTCAACGTGTCATGCAGAGGTTTGCGCGATCGTTTGTGCATTTCTACTTGCCCGACCGCGACACACGCTAGATTATGTTGTTGTGCGATTTTTTGTAGTTGTATGTGAAAACTCTTCTCACTTGGCCGATGTAGCCGCTTAATGCCTAGCCATCCGCGCGTTTTGAAGTGCGCTGAAAACCAGCCCAGTACATGATTAATCTGCGATGGCAGCATATTCGTGTCGATAACGATAATGGCCAGACAATCTTTTAGGTTTTCTAGATCTTCGGAATATAAAATGTATTGGCCTTTAGGTGCTCGGCTTCTACCTAAAGTAACAAGTTCGCATAGATTTCCGTATCCTTCTCGGTTTTGAGCAAGTAAAACTATTCTGCAATATTGAATAAATCTATCTTTTGTATCTTGAAGTTTTATTTCTGTTCCAATTAGTAAAGGCAAGTCGTAGCGTTTCGCTTCAATATGCGCTCGCACCACGCCAGCCATTGAACACTCGTCAGTAATCGCTAATGCGTGATAGCCTAATTCAGCAGCTTGAGCTACTAAGCTTTCTGGTGAAGATGCACCTCGCAAAAATGAGAAATAACTTAAGCAATAAAGCTCTGCATAACCTGGAAGTTGAATGCTAGGAGAACTAGGCATACTCAAATTTCTTATGCAAAAAAACCGTGTAAAAACCATCTAACGGAGCTTGTATCGCGTTCTCGAAATATCCAATAACGTACAGCCTGTGTATCCTGTGCAACGAAATAATCTCGTTTAATGAGCTTGTGATCCCACCAGCCTGTTTCTATCCGTTCAGGGCCTTGGATAAGCCGTAGCGGTTTGTTAAATACAGGCCTGTCTTGCTGAACGACAAGCTGTCGTGGTTTTGAAAGTAACCAGAATGGTTGTGCGAGTTGCGCAACTGCTAAACCGCTATGTTTGTATGATGAATGCTTGGCATTATGGTGCTGTGACCAGGTATTTGATATTTCTGGACGATAATCAGCTATCGGTAGTGGCCGTAAGATATTGTCCGCTCCAATTCGTGCTGCGATTAAATCCATTAGTCGGTTTAAGTCGCCGCTATCTTGATGATCCATTTTGAACAGTTGAATCGAATGAATGGGCATAGGAACGAGGTCCAACGCGATCAGATTGACTGCGGCAACTGGAGCTTTTAAAACGTAGCGCGCCATGCGCTCCTTAAGCACTCCTGAAAACTGTTCAACTCGCCACGTTGGTTCCGAGAATGACAGTATTAACTCGTTGGCAGAGCAATGCGTTTTTTGCCTATCTATATACAGTTCGATTTTGAGTCTTAGTAGTGCGTAGTGTTTTGCCACAAGCCATACACATAAGTTGGTGATGATATTGGAAAGAATATCCAGCAGTGGCCTTGTGTGGGTGACTTGATCCATCAGCTCAATACACTGTTTAAACCTTTTTGGCGGCACATAGACCGAGTAAAGAAACACTCGTTTGCCATAGACTAAATCAAGTTCCTCAAGAACGATTTTGCTTGTTCTGCGAGCTAGTCCTGCAGGAGGTAATTTTCTGATATCACCTAAGGTGTGACAACCAATGCTCCAGAACCAATCAAGATAAGGCAATAAAGCGGGTAGCTTTCTCAAACTGATTCGATCTAACACAGGGTGTAACGTAGTTTTTTTGAGAATTCGACGGCGTGACCGAGTATCTATTTGTGCTAGCAACCATGCTGCGATAGGGTATGGTGCGATACTGCCGATAACCGATAGTTTTGCGATCGCTATTTCTTTGCTTAATTTTCTAAATAATTTTCGATAACCTCCAAACAAAACGATGCTAGGTGCTACTTCAAGCAAAACAGTGTGATTCGCATGTTGTATGACGCAAGGCGTATAACTTAGAGCGATTTGAGCAAGCGTATCCATTAGCGTTTGCTCTGCTTGTCTATTTCTTTCAAAGATTAAACACTCAGGCAGCATGCCTATAGCACTTGTTTGTTTGATACCCGGTGCGATACCGCAAGCGCGTGCCGCCGTTGTACACGCGTGTACAACTCCCTGATCAACAACAATTGCCGGTGTCTCAGTTTCGAGCAACCATTGGAGCGAGGGCGTGTTGAGGCTCGGTTCGTTCAAACGCAGGCCAATCCAAAGATGGTCGCGCATGATGAGGGCTGATTTCATAAGGTGGTAAAAATATTTCGACATTGCGTTCGCAAACGGGTCCGCGTCGCTTAAAAATAGAAGCTTTAATACCGCCGTCGATGGGACTGAGTGTTAATCGAAGCGGGGCAGGTGATGGTGTTTGCTGTGTTATCAGTGGTCTAAATAAAAAAAATAAACTCCCACTTGCCTGCGCTAATAAATGCAGCTTGCGTAAATCAGAACTACGAATCGGATCTAGCCAGCAAACTAAGGCGGTGCAATGATGACTGCGCAGAATTTGCTCTGCAACCCAAGATGCGTCTTGAACTTTCTTTGACCTAATCCAGATTAATCGGTCTAGCGGCAAATCCCAATTGCGCCAGCAAATTGCATTAGGCGCGTGAGGAGGATTCACAAAAAAAATGGGTGAAGATGACTGATTAGACGAAAGAGCCGCTGGAAACGCCGCTTTTAAGAACTGAATTTCCCCAATACCGGCTTGCGTGATTAGTAAGTCAGTTAGAGCGCCTGCAGGCCAGCCACCGCCTGGGAGAAGTTCATCTAAGGCAGTAAAACCTGTTTTTATGCATCCTTGGATATCGGAGCGTACGCTAGATCCCAGCCAAAGATTCGCATGGATTTGTTCAGGAGAAACTTGCATAAGACACCATTAAATTAATACTGTATAAATATACAGTATTAAATTGTTTTAGTGTCAATTTCCCAAGTAACGGTGTCCAATGTTTGGCCCATTGAGCCAAAAGATCGTTCGTGTAGAAAAATCATGCCATCTTCACGATACATCAGCAGCGTAGAGCAACGCGTGCCATAAGTTTCATTGACGATGAAGGGACTGCTTAACATACGCTCTCGCGTTAAACCTACGCCTGTCGAGGGTAGCAACGCATCCGCAGCCGCCTGTCGGTTATTTAGGATCTCAAAAAGAGCTTCGGGTATTGGTTGCGTCGTTTTTGAGAGATGTTCGGCTACTTTTTGCTTTGTAATTACAAGCTTAGGCCAAGGTGTATCTAATTCGGCATTGGATATGCCAAAAATACTTGGAGCCATTTTCGCTGGAGACATTCCAGATCGGTTTGATACATACCAAAGATCAGTGAGATCTCCAGCCAGTAGATTAAAGCCGTTATATCGATCAATCTCGCTGTGTATTGACGATACAAATTGAGTCGATGAATCCGTGGTGCGTAAAAATGCTTGAGTTAATTCACCTCGTGAGGGAGCATCAGGATTTTGTCGATTCGGATCTCGGTGATTGGTTAATAAGGCCCAGTGACCGTTTCGATTTACTCCCAGCCAAGTTCCACCAGCGAGCAAGTCGCGCCCACCAATAATGTTAGGTTCTTGCGCCCACGGTTGGGCAGGTAACGATGCGCGAGAATGGTACTCATCCCTGTTAGCAGCAACGATTAATGGCCAACTAGGGAAACTTCTATAAGCAATAATCGCGAGACACATTACTCAGGCTGTATGCCAGCACCTTTAATCAGATCTTTCCAGAGTATCAACTGATCAGCGACAAATTTCGCAAATTCTGGTTGAGAACCACTGAAGGCATCAAAACCCAAAGCTGCGAGCTTGCTTCTGACCGCAGGCTTGTTCAATATTTGATTGAATGCAGTATTCAATTTAGCTACGACTTCAGGATTCATGCCCGCTGGTCCGAAATAGCCGTTCCATGAGATGAGATCAAAATCTTTGACTCCACCCTCGGCCATGGATGGCATATCAGGTACCAAAGCACTGCGATCGGCTGAAGATACTGCAAGCGCTTTCATTTGACCGCCTTTAACAAATGGCATACCTGAGGCGACATCTGTAAACATCAGATCAACTTGTCCACCAGCCAAGTCAGTCATTGCCTGAGGTGTTCCTTTGTAGGGGACATGGACGATATCTATTCCAGCTCGCGAAGCTAATGTTGCACCACCGACAATACCCGTACTGTTACCAGATGCGTAATTCAGTTTGCCTGGCGATTTTTTTGCCATGGCGACTAGATCAGGAATTGAGTCTATCGGTAATTTGGGATTAACGACCAGCATGAAGGGTAGATTGCCGCCACGTGCAATTGGCGTGAAGTCTTTAATCGGGTCATAAGGTATCGATTTCATCAGCCATGGTGCGGCCGACATAGGGGTGTTCGTGGCAACGAGCAGTGTGTAACCGTCTGGCTGAGCTCGAGCGACATGCTGGGCTCCAATCGTGGCATTTCCTCCCGCCTTGTTTTCGATAATGACAGATTGCCCAAGCTGTTCACTTAATTCAGTTGCAACGATTCTGGCAACCGCATCGGTACCCGAACCTGCTGGAAACGGCACTACTAGCGTAATGGGGCGATTGGGGTAGGGGGCTTGCGCACAAGCCACTGGAGCAAATACGAGCGAAATGGCGGATAGCAAACAGGCCAGAATTATTTTTACGTGACTCGATAACCGGCTGGACATAGGTCAATCCTTAGGAAAATTACGAACCACACGGTCAGGTGACTCTTCATACGGTGGTGAATATATGACCAAAACACGGGCTGGTGTATCGCTGGTGACTGTAAAGGAATGTGGTAGATCGGGTGGAAAGAAGCAGCAATCCCCAGCAACCATATCAGCTACTTCGCCGTTTACGCTTGCTTGTGCTGTGCCGCTTAACAGATAGCAGACTTGCTCAATGCCAGGGTGGGCATGAGGTAGAGCGCCTTGATTTTTTTCTATTACGCCGAGTAACACTTCAACATGTTTAGCGCCTACCGTATCCCTGCCGATCAGTCGTCGGTTTAATGTGCCAGTGTGATTGGCAGGGTGATACCCGGTAATAGCTGCTTCTTTGACTAGCCATGTTGGTTGAGCCATCTTAGGTCTCTAAATTAAAGTATTCGTTTGATTCTACAGATTTTACATAGTATTACTAGGCTCTAATGCTGCTGGTATACGTACTGCACTGCTAAAATCCACGACTTGTCAGATCAAAGATTAAACGTATCAATATGCCGCATTGCGCACCAAATGCCGAGTCGTCGCTAGAAAAATGGCTTGGCTATCTAGAGAGTCTTCATCCAAGCGCGATTGACATGGGATTGGAGCGAGTAAGACAAGTCGCCCAACGTCTCAATTTAAATACTAATGCGATTAAGATTATTGTGGGTGGAACCAACGGTAAAGGTTCTACCTGCGCAATGCTTGAAGCGATTTTGCTGGCAGCTGGCTATAAAGTCGGCTTGTACACATCGCCTCACCTTATCACCTTTAATGAGCGTGCCCGCATTAATGGCAAGCTCGTTGAGGATGCAGCTTTAGTGCGTGAGTTTGCCGAAATCGAAGCGGTTAGAAATGATATTTCATTAACTTATTTTGAGTTCACGACTCTAGCGGTTTTAGCGATTTTTGCTAAATCTAACTTGGATGTTCTCGTACTTGAAGTCGGCCTTGGTGGAAGACTAGATGCAGTCAATATCATTGATGCCGATTGCTCCATCATTACCAGTGTCGACATCGATCACACGGATTGGCTTGGTAATACTCGCGAGGCAATTGGCTTCGAAAAAGCGCATATTTATAGGCATAGCAAACCTGCGATCTGCAGTGATCCAGTGCCTCCAAAGTCTTTGATTGATTATGCCAACTCAATCGGAGCTGATTTGTGGCTGTTTGGGCGAGACTTTAATTACTCAGGCGACAAGCAACAGTGGGCATTCGCTGGTCGCTCGCAGCGTCGCAATGCGATGGCATATCCTGCTTTGAGGGGTGCGAATCAGCTATTGAATGCGTCTGCCGCATTGGCTGCACTGGAATCGCTGCGCGACCGACTGTCCGTCCCTCAACAAGCAGTTCGACTAGGTTTTTTACAAGCGTCTTTGCCAGGTCGGTTTCAGATTTTGCCTGGTCAGCCACTGACCATACTGGATGTTGCCCATAATCCTCACGCAGCTGCGGTTTTAGAGAAAAATCTTGGAAATATGGGATTCCACCCTTATACCTATGCTGTATTTGGGATGCTCTCAGACAAGGATATCGAAGGGGTTGTTCGTCACGTGGCAAACAGGATTGATTACTGGTTTTGTGCCGGTTTGCCTGGCCCGCGAGGGCTATCTGGTACAGAAATAGCTAAACGTGTTTCTCAAGTAATCGCAAGTATGCCCAACTCTTCCAAAGATGCGCCCGTTGTAAAGTCCTTCGAATCGGTCGAGATTGCTTATCAAAGTGCGAGAACTAGTTGCAACCCTGATGATAGAATCGTGGTGTTCGGATCGTTTTTAACGGTCGCTGGCGCGATACAAAAGGTGTCTCCATAATCATGGGCTTGTTTTCCAGAAAAGAAGGTTCGACGAATCGCAAATCGACTGGCAGACCTCGTCCGTCTGTATCGAGCGAGGCGCAGGCCGCAGAGCTCAGGGTGCGCGCAAGGCGCCGACTCGCCGGTGCAGTTGCTCTCGTGCTTGCGGCCGTAGTTGTTTTGCCTATGTTATTGGATTCGGAACCAGTACCCGTTTCCGACAAAGTCACAGTACGAATTCCTGATCGTAATTCACCGTTTCAGCCAGCCCTAAGCGACACAACAGTCTCTGCATCAGCCCCATCGCAGGCCAGTGGTAGCTCAGGAACAGTAGAAACCCCGCAAGCATTGCCATCGGCTGAAGTCGCCGCGGCAGCTACTTCAGCCTCAGCCGAGCCCACTCCCAGCACACCAGTTGCTAAATCCGATAACAAGCCAAAAGTAACAGAGCCAAAACCAGTAACTAATACGCCAAGTACTAATCAGGCTGCCTCCCAGAAGGAGACGAAGGATACGAAGAAGCCTCGGTCAGACGATGGCGCGAAGGCTCTGGCCTTGCTTGAAGGCCGTAGTAATCCTTCAAGCCCTCCAGGGCCAGGCGCAGCTAATTCAGTGCCTAAAGCACCTACAAAAGGTAATTTTGTTGTACAAGCTGCTTCACTTGATTCCCAAGCTGATGCGCAAGGCCAGCGTGACAAGTTGGGGGCTTCAGGTGTGAGTAATGCCTTTGTTGATGGTCCGGTAGAGGTTTCTGGCCGTCAAAAATTCCGTGTCAGAGTCGGTCCGTTCTCCTCCAAAGAGGCGGCTCAAGCTGCGCAGACTAGATTGCGCACGCTTGGCTTTGGCGGCGCTTATATTACGACGCAGTGACTGGTTTCGATTTCGTACTGTTAGCAATACTTGGCGTCTCTGCTCTGCTCGGATTGATTAGAGGCTTGCTGAAGGAAGTTTTATCGCTGGTAGCTTATGCGCTGGCCTTTTTGGCTGCGATTTGGTGGGGGCCACAATTGTCTGACTGGCTACAGTCTTGGATCAGCCAAAGTATCGCGCGCATGGCAGTCGCATATGCAACTGTTTTTTTAGCGGTCTTGTTAGGAGTAGGTCTGGTTAACATGACTTTGCACGCCTTGTTGAATAAAACGGGTTTAACACCCGCAGATCACGGTCTAGGCGCTTTATTTGGCTTGATTCGAGGCGCGCTTTTTATTTTGTTGTTAGTCACAATTGCCGGGTTCACTCCAATACCTAAAGAACCATGGTGGCGAAACGCAATGTTTTCATCACCTGTTGTCAGCATTGTTCAGGAAATTAAACAAAGGTTGCCTGCACCTTTTCAAAGTTGGTTACCTTATTAATATGTGTGGTTTAACCGTCGTAACGGAATCAATATGTGCGGAATAGTCGGTGTTATTGGACGCGGCCCTGTTAATCAACTGCTCTATGACAGCTTGCTTTTATTGCAGCACCGAGGTCAGGACGCTGCAGGCATTGCGACTTCCAATGGTAATCACTTCAATATGTACAAAGCGCATGGCCTGGTGAAGGACGTGTTTCGTACGCGCAATATGCGTTCTCTTCCTGGTCATAGTGGGATTGGTCAAGTTCGATACCCGACCGCTGGTTCAAGCGATAGTGTTGAAGAGGCTCAGCCTTTTTATGTCAATGCACCATTTGGTATTACCTTTGCCCATAACGGCAACTTGACCAATTGGCATGCGTTACGTGAGTCTTTATTTAAAATCGACCAGCGTCACATCAACACGAACTCCGATTCGGAAGTATTGTTAAACGTGCTGGCTCATGAACTTCAGCGAGCCGCAAACGGCGTATCACTGGACGAAGCCGCTATCTTCGATGCCGTAAAAGCCGTAAACCAGCGAGTCAAGGGTGCCTATGCAGTCATTGCCCAGATTTCAGGGTATGGACTATTGGCTTTTAGAGATCCTCACGGCATTCGCCCCTTGTGTCTGGGTCGTTTCGATACCGATCAAGGGCCAGAGTGGATGGTCGCGTCGGAGTCAGTTGCACTCGAAGGCTCCGGATTTTCATTCGTCAGGGATATTCTGCCGGGAGAGGCCGTTTTTATCTCCTTGGACGGCAAGGTAAGCAGTGCACGGTGCTCCAGTGGAGCGATACATGCGCCCTGTATTTTTGAATATGTTTATTTTGCTCGACCTGACTCTGTTCTGGAAGGCGTCTCTGTTTATGGCGCCCGGCTGCGCATGGGTGAATATTTGGCAGACAAGTTATCGCGTAATCTTCGCCTAGGTGATATTGATGTTGTTATGCCAATACCAGACTCGTCACGCCCAGCCGCAATGCAGCTAGCGGCCCGTCTGAATCTTAATTACCGTGAAGGTCTGATCAAAAACCGATATGTAGGTCGAACCTTCATTATGCCCGGGCAGGCAGTTCGAAAAAAATCAGTTCGTCAGAAGCTAAACACCATAGGCTTAGAGTTCAAGGGTAAGAACGTTTTGTTAGTTGATGATTCGATCGTTAGAGGTACGACAAGCAGGGAAATTGTTGATATGGCTCGTGCAGCAGGCGCTAATAAAGTCTACATGGCCTCGGCCGCGCCTCCTGTGCGCTATCAAAACGTATATGGCATTGATATGCCAACTCAGCAAGAGTTAATTGCTACGGGACGTGATGAGAATGAAATTGCGAAAATAATAGGTGCTGATGCACTGGTTTATCAGGACATCGATGCAATGGAAAAATCGGTCAGCGATTTAAACCCTGCCTTGACACGTTTTGACACCTCTTGCTTTACAGGTGAGTATGTGACGGGAGACATCACCCCTGCTTATTTGGAACAAATCAGCCGATCAAGAACAAAATCGCAAGATGAATCTGGTGGCTTATTGTTCAATATGGGCTTGGCTGCTGAAGATAATTAGCTTTTGCGATTGGATCTGATGATCCTGGCTGTACATACTGTTGCAAGGGCTCCAATCAGGCCAAACAGTAAAAGGCTCCATGTCGCATATTCAACTCCGAGCAAGGTGACTCTTGCATCGGCGCAGCTTGCAAAAATCCCAAATAGCCAAGGCAGTGCCTCGTCTAATCCCGACTTTACGATTAGCTGGTCGGCAAAGCTTTGGGCGCAGGAAAAACTTTTAGCGGCAAAGTTCTCTTGATACCAGGCTGCGGCAATCCCAGTAAACGATACCCCAACAATAATCGCGCTGCCAATGCTAGCTAGGATGCGTCGAAGAGATAGTATTGCCAAACCTGCGCTAACGATTGCTATGAAAATATATATAAGCCTTTGCGTAACACACCAAGCGCAAGGTTGCATATTGAAGTAGTGCTGTGAAATCAAAGCAGCGATGACAGCAAACACACATAGCAATGAAATCAAACTAAAAATCTTACGTTCAAGCTGCATTGCGTTGAGGCTCCGATAGGACATCTAGAATTGACCGTTCGAATTGTCGTTGTGTCCTTGGTTGCTTTAAACAATCGCCGCTGATGACTAAAACATCTTCGACACGATCACCGAGCGTCATTACCTTTGCGGTTTGTACATCAATTCCGTATTCAACGAAAATTTCAGCGATATCACCTAGCAGCCCGGGTCGATCTGTCGCCACAATTTCTAATCGCCAATTTTCGCTTCCCTCGTCGGGAAACAATTGCACTAGAGGTGGGATGGGGAAAGCACGAGACATTCTTGACGCTCTGACATTAATCAGGCTCGAAGGTTTGATGAGCGCACTGGCCATGTTTTCGAGTTGAGCTGTTAACTCGTGTTCGATCATGGGGGCTAAAGTGCGCAGGTCTTGTTCACCATTAGCAGGCATGACGATAAAGCTATCTAGGGCGTAACCATTGCGAGTCGTGTGAATTTTCGCATCTAGAATGCTCATCGCCTTTGCACCAAAAAAGATGCAGATTCGAGCAAACAAATCTGGAACGTCTTTTGTGTAAACCATAACTTCTAGCCCTTCACCGCCATCAGTAGGCCTGGCTTTTACGATCACCGAATTAATTTGAAAGCGATAGTTCAGATGCCTGGTGTGCCAGGCAATATCTGGAGCGTCGTGGCGTAAAAAATACGCTACATCGAGTTGCGACCAAAAACGCTCGCGTGCTTCGTCGTGGATACCGGCAAGATTTGTTAGGCGAATCGCCTCTTGCATGCGCTGAATTAGAACAGTATTCGAATCGTCTGTTTCTCCACCGAGTAGCTTGTGCGTTTGCTGGTAAAGATTCTCTAAGAGTTTGCCTTTCCATGCGTTCCAGACTTTAGGACTGGTGCCTCTGATATCAGCCACAGTCAATAAATATAGCGCAGTCAAATGCCGAGTGTCTTTCATTTGCGCAGCGAAATTTTCAATAACAACAGGGTCGGACAAGTCTTGCTTTTGAGCTACTTGCGACATCATCAGGTGATGAGAAACTAGAAAAACAACTAACTCCGTGTCAGGTTTATCTAAACCATGGGATTTCGCAAAACGCTTTACCTCTACTGCGCCCAAGGTTGAGTGATCGCCACCACGTCCTTTCGCGATATCGTGGAATAAGGCGGCCACATACAGCAGCCAATGACGCTCAAAACTTGCTACTAATTTCGACGCTAACGGGTATTCCTGGGCATGCTCAGGCATCGTAAAGCGTCGAAGATTTCGTATAACGGCAAGTGTGTGTTGGTCAACTGTGTACACATGGAATAAATCATGCTGCATCTGGCCCACAATACGCCGGAATGCCGGAAGGTATCGAGGCAAAATATTAAGCATGGTCATGCGCCTGAGCGCATGGACGAGCCCTTGTGGTTGTTGCAGTATTTGCAAAAATATTTGTTTATTCTCGGGGTTACGTCGAAATGCGGCATCGATGCGTTCCCGGCTATGCCAAATAGCTCTTAGCGCTCGTCCGGATATCCCAGTGATCTCCGGATGTTGTTGCATAACCAGAAAGATTTTAAGGAGTAAGGAGGGTGTTTGCTCGAAAATATTGTCGCGAGAAATATCTATACGGTTATGTCGACTGACAAAATGCGCGTCGATTATTTTGACATCATGTTCTGGCGTTGGAAATAACCGTTCTTCGATGTTCTCGACTAAGAGCGTATTTAATTGCGTTACTAAGCGCGCGGCCCAGTAGTAACGCTGCATCAGTATCTCGCTTGCTCGACGCGTTGCATGGGATTCAATCCCATAAGCTTCGGCCATGCCGTGCTGCAGGTCAAATAGCAATCTGTCTTCACGCCGTTTGGTGAGCAGGTGAAGCTCGATGCGTAATTTCTTAAAAGCTTGTTCAGCTCGACGTAGATGTCTTGCTTCGCTTGATGTTAACAATCCTGCGCGCGCTACCTGTTGCCAGGTTGAGCCAAATCCAGCAGCACGAGCCATCCACATAATGACTTGCAGATCGCGCAAACCGCCTGGCGATTCTTTGCAGTTGGGCTCTAGCGAATAGGGGGTGTCTTGATGGCGAGCGTGACGCTGTTGCATTTCAGCGCGCTTTGCTTGGAAGAATTTTCGAGCGTCGATGTGCGACTTCATTTCGCAAATAAAGCGTTTTACCAGCGCTCTACTGCCGGCAACATATCGTGTTTCCAGCATGCAGGTCTCGACGGTGATGTCTGCGGCCGCCTCAGCCATGCACTGCTCAATTGTGCGCACACTGTATCCCGGCTCAAGCCCAATGTCCCACATGGCAGCCACAAAGCTGCTGAGCAATTCTTCCTCAGCAGCGCTAGGTTCTCGAGGTAGCAAAATCAATACATCGACGTCTGAATAAGGATATAGCTCACCACGCCCATAGCCACCAACCGCCGCAAGCGCTGCCCCTTTGGGAAGGGGGCAGATGGTGAGCAGACTTGCAAAAGCTTGATCAGCGATTCGCCTGAGCGCACTCAGAAGCCGATCTGCAAGCGGATGCCCACGATAGGCCGCGATCGCTGCCTCGCGCGAAGTTTGGAATTCTCTTGCAATCGATTTTAGCGAGGCTTGATCCATACCGTTCTCGCGCTAGGAGCTGACCACGGCGGGTTTGGCAGGCATGCCGTCAGAGACAGTGAGAACTTCGAATCCAGTGTCCGTAACCAGTACGGTGTGCTCCCACTGGGCTGACAGACTGTGGTCACGAGTCACGATAGTCCATCCATCGGCAAGTGCTCGGATTTCTTTTCGTCCGGCATTAATCATTGGCTCGATTGTAAATATTAGGCCTGGTTCGAGTTTTTGTCCCGTGCCAGGCTTTCCATAGTGCAGTACCTGAGGATCTTGATGAAATTTTTGTCCAATTCCGTGGCCGCAAAACTCTCTAACTACAGAAAATCCAGCATTTTCAGCATGTTTTTGAATTGCGTATCCCACATCTCCCAGCGTTTTACCTGGTTTGACCTGATTGATACCAAGCCACATGCACTCGTAGGTAACTTCGGTTAGCCTTTTTGCCAATATTGACGGTTCTCCCACGAAGTACATCCGGCTGGTGTCCCCAAACCAGCCATCTTTGATGATGGTGACGTCTATATTGATGATGTCGCCATTCTTCAAAACTCGATCGCCAGGTATGCCGTGGCAGACTTGATGGTTTATTGAGGTGCAGATTGCGCCAGGGAAGGGCGTGTAGCCGGGGGGCGCATAGCCAACAGTGGCTGACTTGACCTTTAAGACATCTGTTAAGTAATCAAGACAAAGTTTATCTAATTCACCTGTGGTGACACCGGCTTTTACATGTGGGGTGATGAAATCCAGTATTTTTGCTGCATCTTTGCAAGCAGCGCGCATTCGATCTAAATCTGCTTGGTTGGTAACTAAACCCATGGTGACTTGAGTATTGGCTGTGAAAGATAGTAGAATTATAGGCTTACCTAGTTTTTTATTGTTTTTTGGGTTTACAGCGTTTCGCTAAAAACCTTAATCGCGTGTTGTGCCGCCAGGGTGCCTAGTTTTTAGGTGCAGGCTCAATACCAGACTCAACCCTTGGAGCTCTACTATGTCGTTAATGCGTGAAATGTTGGAAGCCGGTGTGCACTTTGGTCACCAGACCCGCTACTGGAATCCCAAAATGGCCCCGTACATCTTCGGCCACCGCAACAAAATTCATATTATCAACCTTGAAAAAACGGTTGCCAATTACCAAGACGCGGTTAAGTTCCTCAAGCAGACGGCTGCAAAAGGCGGTAACGTTCTTTTTGTTGGTACAAAACGCGCAGCTCGCGAATTGATCGCTGCTGAAGCCGCCCGTGCTGGTATGCCATATGTCGATAGCCGTTGGCTTGGCGGCATGCTAACCAACTTTAAAACTGTGAAAAGCTCAATCAAACGCCTCAAGGACATGGAAATCATGGCCGCCGAGGGTGGTACCGAGCGTATGACAAAGAAGGAAGGCTTGATGTTCCAGCGCGAACTCGACAAGCTGAATAAATCTATCGGTGGCATTAAGGACATGAACGGCTTACCGGACGCAATCTTTATCATCGACGTCGGTTACCACAAGATTGCTGTTGCTGAAGCAAAAGCCTTAGGTATTCCGGTCGTTGCGGTGGTGGATACTAACCACTCGCCTGACGGTATTGATTTCATCATCCCCGGTAACGATGACTCTGCCAAAGCTATTGCTTTATATGCGAAAGGTGTTGCGGATGCAGTGCTGGAAGGCCGTTCGCAAAATCTGAATGGCTTGGTTGAAGAGTTAACCGAAGGCGAAGAGTTTGTAGAAGTTGACGAAGAACAAGCTTAATTCGCTTGTATCTTGCTCACCGCATTACACGGTGATCCGAAGTAACACTCACCCCGGCAATTGTCCGGGGTGCTTTTTGTAAATTCCTGGAGCAAACATGGCCGAAATTACCGCAGCAATGGTTAAAGAATTGCGCGAGAAAACTGATGCACCCATGATGGAGTGCAAGAAAGCACTGACTGAAGCCGCAGGCGATATGACCAAGGCAGAGGAGATCTTGCGTGTCAAGCTTGGCAGCAAGGCAAGCAAAGCAGCGAGCAGAGTGACCGCCGAAGGTTTGATTGGTTTATATATTTCACCAGATGCCAAACAGGGCGCGGTGATAGAAGTTAACTGCGAGACCGATTTCGTTGCGAAAAATGATGATTTTGTCGGATTTGTTAACGCGTTGGCAAAATTAGTTGCCACCAGCGATACAGCAGATGTGGCTTCGCTATCCGCTGCAGCTATGGGTGAAGGTACCGTAGACACCACCCGTACGGCACTCGTTGGCAAAATTGGGGAAAATATTTCGATTCGCCGTTTTCAACGCTTTGCCACGGCAAACAAACTGTCGAGCTACGTTCATGGTGGCAAAATTGGTGTTCTGGTCGAGTTTTCTGGCGCTGACGAAGTTGGTAAGGACGTCGCGATGCACATAGCGGCAACCAAACCTCGTGCAGTTGATGAAAAAGGCGTATCGGAAGCAGACAAAGAAGCCGAACGCTCAGTGGCTCGTTTAAAAGCTGCTGAATCCGGTAAACCTGCAGAGATTGTTGAAAAGATGGTGGAGGGCTCTGTGCAGAAGTTTTTGAAAGAAGTGGCTCTGATGTCTCAGCCATTTGTCAAAAACGATAAGCAGTCAGTTGCCCAGATGCTAAAAGAGAAAAATGCCGCTGTTGCCGGATTCGCCTTGTTTGTAGTCGGTGAAGGTATCGAGAAGAAAACCAGCGATTTTGCTGCTGAAGTTGCTGCTGCAGCTGCAGGGACGGCTTAATTTCAGACTGACACCCCGGGGGCGTTGCTTCCGGGGCCTGATCGTCTAAACTTAGTGTGTCACCAACTTCCTTGAGATCATTGTCATGACCAGCAAGATGCATAAACGAGTCCTACTCAAATTGTCTGGTGAAGCCCTAATGGGCGATGACGCCTTCGGGATCAACCGAAGCACCATAATGAGGATGACTGAAGAAGTTGCTGAAGTCGTCGAGATGGGAGTTCAGTTAGCGATAGTTATTGGTGGCGGAAATATCTTTCGCGGTGTCGCACCGGGTGCTCAAGGCATGGACCGTGCCACAGCAGATTACATGGGTATGATGGCCACGGTTATGAACGCCCTTGCCTTGCAAGACGCCTTGAAGCATAGGGGTGTAGATGCCAGAGTCCAGTCTGCGTTAAATATCGAGCAAGTAATTGAGCCTTACATTCGTCCAAAGGCGTTGCGATATCTTGAGGAAGGCAAAGTTGTAATTTTTGCTGCCGGAACTGGAAACCCCTTTTTCACCACCGATACGGCTGCCGCTCTACGAGGCGCTGAAATTGGGGCTGAAATTGTTCTCAAAGCGACTAAAGTTGATGGGATTTATTCAGCCGATCCAAAGAAGGATCCCGCGGCTACACGTTATGCCCGTATTAGCTTTGACGAAGTCATTGTTAAACGTTTGGAAGTAATGGATGCAACAGCTTTTGCGCTGTGCCGAGATCAGAAATTGCCAATCAAAGTGTTCTCGATTAACAAACCTGGTGCTCTGCGAAGAGCAGTGAGCGGTGAGGACGAGGGCACGCTAGTCCACGTGTAAAGGAAGCGTCATGAGTGTCTCTGATATTCAGAAGTCTGCAGAAACCCGTATGGGGAAGTCTATAGACACATTGAAATCTAATCTTGCCAAAATTCGTACAGGCCGTGCACACGCAGGAATCCTCGATCATATTCAAGTTGAATATTACGGATCTCCCGTTCCTCTTAGCCAGGTCGCTAACGTTAATCTTCTTGATGCGCGTACGCTAACCGTGCAAGTTTGGGAAAAGCACATGGGCTCTGTCGTAGAAAAGGCGATCAGAGACTCTGATCTTGGGCTCAACCCAATAGCGATGGGGGATAATATTCGCGTGCCTATGCCCGCGCTCACTGAAGAGCGTCGCCGGGAATTGGCTAAAGTCGTTAAGTCTGAGGGCGAGGATGCAAAGATTGCAATCCGCAATTTAAGGCGTGATGCGAACGACGCTTTAAAAAAACTTGTCAAAGATAAAGAGATCTCAGAGGATGATGAGCGTCGCGCTCAGGACGTAGTACAAAAAATAACTGACCGGTGCGTCGTCGATATCGACAAACTAGTTGTTCAAAAAGAAGCTGAGATTATGACGGTTTAACTCCGTCTTACTATATGGCGACAAGCTCAACCCGTGATGTTCCCGCAACATCGTCGATCCCTCAGCACGTAGCCATCATTATGGATGGTAACGGACGATGGGCGACACAAAGAATGTTGCCACGGACTGTTGGGCATGCGAAAGGCGTGCAGTCAGTTGTTCGTACAGTTCAGGCTTGTGGCAAGCTGGGTGTTAGGTACCTGACTTTGTTCGCATTTAGCTCTGAGAATTGGAGGCGTCCTCCGGACGAAGTGTCGCTACTAATGCGACTATTCGTTCAAGCGCTAGAGCGAGAGGTAAGAAAGCTTGAAGAGCAGGGGATTCGGTTACACGTTATTGGCGACACCTCTGCGTTTGAGCCTCGTTTGCGCGAACTCATCGCGCAAGCTGAAGCCGCGACGGCTCACAACGATACGTTACATCTGAGTGTTGCCGCTAATTACGGCGGACGTTGGGATATTTTAAATGCCACCAAACGTATGCTGGTTGAAAACCCCAGTCTGGTTGAACATCCAGAGCTGGTTGACGAGACCGCGCTATCGAAGCATCTAGCACTTGCATGGGCATCGGAGCCTGATTTGTTTATCCGAACTGGCGGTGAGCAAAGAATATCCAATTTTATGATTTGGCAGATGGCCTACACCGAGCTTTATTTCACTGATTGTTATTGGCCTGACTTTGGTGAAGGAGAATTGAAGCAAGCTTTTGAATGGTATCGCAAACGAGAACGTCGCTTCGGACGTACTAGCGAGCAGTTACAGTCGGCGACGACGGTTTGATAGATGCTTAAACAAAGAGTTTTGACAGCCGTCGTATTGTTAGCCATTGTTGGCTTGGTGATGGCGTCCTCCAGTTTGTGGCCGTTTTTTGTCTTCATCTCAGTGCTTTGTGCCTGTGCTGGCTGGGAGTGGTGGCGCTTGACGCTAGTAAAGTCACCTGTAGCGTGCTTGCTATTTGGTGTTGGACTTCTGTTCGCAGGTTTGTTTGCAGCCCATTACTGGATTTCGACTGGGTTTGTCTCGACTATCGTCATTACTGATTTGGCATACATATGCGTAGGATGTTGGCTTATTTTGGTCTTGCCAGCGATCATCCGAGGGGACGCCAAGGTTCCTTCGTTTTCATGGCTGTGGACTATGATTGCCCCTTTGGTGTTGGCCTCTAACTGGCTCTGTCTTGCCCAACTGCACACTCGGCAAGGGCCTATGTATGTCCTTTCTCTGTTTGTAGTGATCTGGATCGCCGATATTGCTGCCTATTTTGGTGGTAAGCGCTTCGGTAGACATAAGCTTGCGCCAAGCATCAGCCCCGGAAAGACCATTGAAGGCGCGGTTTGCGGAGTGGTGGGAGTGGTTGTCTGGATTTTGGTATCAGCACACTGGCAAGTTAGCTATGCAGCTCATCTGGTGGAGCAGTGGGGATTGATTAAAGCTATTGGCCTCGCCTCACTTCTGGCTATGGTGTCTATCGTAGGTGACCTTTTTGAATCACTGTTAAAGCGTCGAGCTGGTATCAAGGATTCGAGTAATTTGTTACCCGGACATGGTGGTGTTTTTGATCGTATTGACGCTGTGATCGCGGTTGTTCCACTCGCATTTTTGCTGACGGCGATCTGATGGCGAAAATTCAGTACGTTACCGTTCTAGGATCTACAGGGTCGATTGGTGAAAGTACTCTTGATGTTATTGCAAGATATCCTGAGCGTTTCCAGATTCATGCATTGTCGGCGCACAGTCGCATGGAATCGCTCGCCCAGCAATGTCAAAGAACGAATGCAAAAGTTGTCGTTGTGCCCGATCAACTAGCTCTCGATCGATTCAAGACTGTATGGCCCGCCGGAATAAAGCTACCCGAGATTCGTGTGGGCGCTCACGCACTAGCGCAGACGGCAGCAGACGCTGAAAGCTCAATTGTCATGGCAGCAATCGTTGGCGCAGCCGGATTGCCTGGCGCTTTGGCTGCTGCTCGCGCGGGTAAACGCGTGCTACTGGCCAATAAGGAAGCCCTTGTCGCAGCTGGGCCACTTTTTATGGACTGTGTGAGAAAGTACGGTGCAGAATTGCTACCAATTGATAGCGAGCACAACGCTATTTTTCAGTGTTTGCCACACGATAATCGTGCGTCTGCTCCAGCATTTCCAATGCCCGGCGTCAGTCGTTTGATTTTGACAGCCTCTGGTGGCCCATTTCGAACAAAGCCGATTGCTGAGCTTGGATTTGTTACGCCCGAGCAAGCCTGCGCTCATCCTAATTGGTCGATGGGCAGGAAAATTTCGGTTGACTCGGCGACGATGTTGAATAAAGGTCTGGAGGTGATCGAAGCGCACTGGTTATTTGCTATGCCACCTGAAAATATCGATGTAGTTATTCATCCGCAAAGCATTGTTCACTCGATGGTTGAATATGTTGATGGCTCGGTGCTTGCTCAGTTGGGGCAGCCTGATATGCGAACCCCCATTGCATATGGGCTTGGATTTCCCGAGCGCATTAAGTCTGGGGTGAGTATGCTAGACCTCGTTAAACATGGCCACCTCGATTTTGAGACGCCAGATCTTGATAAATTTGAATGTTTACGTTTGTCCTTCGATGCTTTAAAGGAAGGGCAGCACGCTTGTATTGCTTTAAATGCAGCTAATGAAATTGCTGTTGATGCGTTCCTTGAACTCGGATTGCGCTACATTGATATTCCGAGAGTTATTGAGGATGCAATGAGTTCGCCCGCTTTGGCGAGTCGAAATCCGATGAGTTCACTTGATGATATTTTGGCTTTTGATCTTACGGTACGCAACGTTGCAAAAGAAATAACGAAAGACCGAATCGGACGTTTCCAACGATGATATTTATTTTTACTGGTTTCTTCTGATGATTACGCTGATTGCTTTCTTTGTAACGCTAGGCGTGTTGATAACCTTTCACGAACTTGGTCACTATTTAGTTGCAAAGTGGTGCGGAGTAGAGGTGCAGAGATTTTCCATTGGTTTTGGTAAGGTTTTGTTCACACGCATTGATAAGCATGGGACCGAGTGGGCTCTATCGGCTATTCCGCTTGGCGGATACGTGAAAATGTTAGAGCACGCAGACTCTTTGGTGGAGGGTTCAGCTAACAAAGCCTTTAACTCAAAGCCCGTTGCCCGTCGATTCGCTATTGTTGCTGCAGGCCCGTTATTTAACTTGGCGCTTGCAGTGCTGCTATATGCATGCTTAAACATAGTCGGTCAGTCCGAGCCTGTACCGATTTTATCGCTGCCTAAAAATGGCAGTCCTGCCGCTCTGGCAGGATTGCAATCCGGCGACCAAATTACAGCCGTAGATGATGTCGTAACCCAATCGTGGCCTCAAGTCCGTTATCAACTTTTGCGCAAAGTTACCCAAGGCGGCCCTGCTGAGATCACGATTGATCGTCATGGCCAGACACTAACGAAAAGTCTTACATTCGAATCCTCGTCAGATTTGTCAAAGACGGATCCACTTAGACTCGCTGGGCTCAGGCTTGGTGGGACCGTGCCGATAGTCAATGGCGTGGTAGCGGCAAGCGCGGCAGATCAAGCAGGTTTACGAAAAGGTGATGTCGTTTTAGCGGTCAATGATCTTAAGAATCCTGACGTTATTGCGTTGATTGACTATATTCAGTCAAAAGGTAACCAAAGTATTACCTTAAAGATTGATAGGGATAACAGAGTCTTGACCGTTGATCTGACTCCACGTGAAGAAAATTTGCAGGACGGGTCAAAAGTAGGCAGGATAGGCGTGCAACTTGGCGGTGATCCTCAAATGGTCGAAGTGCGATATGGCTTGTTTGAAAGTCTCTGGCGAGCGATGGAACGTACAGCCGATACCTCAGTGTATTCACTTCAGATGATGTGGAAAATGGTCACAGGAGAGGTGTCTTGGCGGAATATTAGCGGCCCCGTCACTATCGCTGACTATGCAGGCCAAACCGCAAAGATCGGATTGAGCGCCTACATCGGATTTCTGGCCTTGGTGAGCATCAGTCTAGGAATCTTGAATCTCTTGCCTATCCCCATGCTTGATGGGGGGCATCTGCTGTACTATCTCATAGAGGTGGCAAAGGGAAGTCCTTTGGCTGATAAATGGCAGCAACTCGCCCAAAAGATAGGTATGGGAGTACTAGCATGCCTGATGATAATTGCTCTTTTTAACGATTTCGCACGCCTTTTTACTTAGTCGAGTTCTAGCTTAAAATCTCTGACTTATTTTCCATAGTAGTAGTTTTGAAATCAAGGGTTACTTAGGATGTCCGCTCGCCGTAAGTGTTTCAGCGCTGATTGCTTTGCCCTATTTGTCAGGCGCGCGCATCATTTAGTTCTGGGCTTGTTTTTAATTATTCCTGCCCTTGCTGCCGCATTTAATCCGTTTGTCGTCAGCGATATCCGAGTAGAAGGTATTCAACGCACTGAGGCGGGTGCGGTATTTGCACAGCTACCTTTTAAAGTCGGTCAGAAATTCGATAACGATTTAGCGACTGAGTCGATCCGCAAGTTATTCGCGATGGGCCTTTTTAGCGATGTTCGAATTGAGACATCGGGTACAGTGGTAGTGGTAGCGGTGCAGGAGCGCCCAACGATCGCCTCACTGACATTTACTGGCATGCGTGAGTTTGATTCCAAAACGATTATTGATACTCTGAGACAAGTAGGGTTTGGAGAGGGGCGAGTGTTTGATCAAGCCATGCTTGAGCAAGCTGAATTTGAACTAAAGCAGCAGTATCTATCCAAAGGTAAATATGCCGTAGATATAACTTCTACGGTAACACCGCTTCCTCGTAATCGCGTCGGTATTAACTTTGATATTTTCGAGGGTAAGGTTGCCAAGATTCGTGAGATTAAGATAGTTGGTAACAAGTCATTTCCTGAGTCGGATTTGCTCGGCTTGTTTAACATGACAACTCCGAACTGGCTGAGTTGGTACACCGACACTGATAAATATTCTCGCGAGAAACTTGATCGAGATGTGGAGTCGTTGCGATCCTTTTATCTCGATAGAGGGTATCTGGAGTTCAAAGTTGAGCCTCCTCAGGTAACGATTTCTCCAGATCGATTGGACATATACATTACGCTGACCATCAGCGAGGGCGAGCCATACACAGTTACAAGCGTAAAGCTTGCCGGTAATTTAATTGGACTCGATACAGAAATCGAGCGGCTAGTCCAGGTAAAGGCTGATGAAACATTCAATGGCGGCAAGACCAATGCCACGTCTAAAGCAATTACCGATTACCTCGCAAGCCTGGGATATGCGTTTGCCAACGTTAACCCCAACCCAGTTTTGAACCGTGAGAAACACACAGCGGATTTGACGTTTTACGTTGACCCAAGCCGTCGTGTATATGTTCGACGAGTGCAGATCGTTGGTAATCAGCGAACTAAAGATCAAGTTATTCGACGAGAAGTCAGGCAACAAGAGGCGGCCTGGTATGACTCCGGCAGCATTAAGTTGTCGAAAGATCGCCTTGAAAGGATTGGGTATTTCAAGGAGGTTAAAGCATCTTCCGAGCCTGTACCAGGATCGCCTGACCAGGTTGATGTAACGATGGAAGTCTTAGAGAAGCCCACAGGCCTTATTAACCTGGGTGTAGGGTACGGCCAAGTGCAGGGTGTGTTGCTGACTGCGGGGATATCTGAAGATAACGTATTTGGTAGTGGAACCAATTTAACTTTGCAGTTATCCACGTCCGCAAACGTTGCAACGACTGGTGGTAACTCGTCTGCAGTATTAGCTCATACAGACCCATATTTTACGAATGATGGAGTTAGCCGTACGACGTCACTCTACTATCGGACTATGGTTCCTTATTCGAATAACCCTGGCTCTTACCAAGTGCAAACCATCGGTGCAGGCTTGAATTTTGGTGTGCCGATTACAGAATTTGATCGTATATTCGTGGGTGCGAACGTCGAACGAAACTCAATTTCTCTTTACGCCAATTCGCCCGCAGCCTACTACGAGTACGTTGCAACCTATGGGCAGACAACTAATGCGGTCATTTTGAATGCCGGCTGGTCAAAAGACACTCGAGACAGTGTTTTGGCTCCCACGCGAGGCTCTTTCACTCGTTTGAAAGCTGATTTCGGCAATTTAGATCTGAAGTATTATTTACTCTCGGCTCAGCAGCAGTACTACGTTCCTATTGGTCGAGATTACACTCTCGCCCTTAACGCTTTGTTTGATTATGGTAAGAGTTACAGTAGCTATCCTTATCCAATTATTAAAGACGTCTACGCAGGCGGTATCGGCACTGTACGTGGTTTTTCACCCAATACGCTGGGTCCTGTAGACCCAGTCACGGGTACGTATCTTGGTGGTTCCAAACGCGTGGTTGGTAACGTTCAGTTTTACCTCCCATTCCCTGGAACTCAAAAAGATCGAACGCTACGGTGGTACGCGTTTGCCGATGGGGGACAAGTTTATGGAACCGATGGATATGGCAACGATCAAAGCATCAATCTGAGCCAATTGCGTTATTCAGTAGGTATAGGGTTGTCATGGCAGTCACCGATGGGACCGTTGCAGTTGTCTTACGCTCGCCCCCTGAACGCGCAACCCACGGATAACGTTCAAAACTTCCAATTCCAGATCGGCACAGGTTTTTAATTGCGGCAATCGGTGTTTGAACCGAATATGGGTTTAAATTTAATGGCACAATACGTGCATATATATATTTTGTTTTGATGAGACTTAAATAATGTTTTCTACTTTCCTAAAAGCTATGTCTGTTCAGTCTACAAGCGGTCGCAATCTCTTTGCAAAACTGGCGTTTTGTGTTCTGGCACTTGGTGTTGCTGGTATCGGGTCAGCGTATGCACAGGGATCGAAAGTCGGCTTTGTGAATACGGAAAAGATTTTGCGTGATTCGAGTCCGGCTAGAGCGGCTCAAGCAAAAATCGAGGCTGAATTTAAAAAGCGTGACGATGACTTGCAGCGTCTTGGAAATAATCTACGTGCTGCAGCGCAAAAGTTTGAAAAAGATGCGCCAATTTTGTCTGAGTCCGAGCGTGGCAAACGTCAGCGCGATCTGGCAAATCAGGATGCTGATTTGCAGCGCAAACGTCGTGAATTCCAAGAAGATTTCAATCGTCGCCGTAACGAAGAGTTTGCAACAATTGTCGAGAAGGCTAACTTAGCAATCAAACGGATCGCGGAACAGGAAAATTACGACGTAATTATTCAAGACGCCGTGACTGTTAACCCACGCATCGACATCACCGACAAGGTGATTCAGTCTTTGGGTAATTAATAGCCTTATCTCATGCCCGTACTGCTGGATATTGATCGGGCACCCAGGCTAAGCGCACTGCTCAAGGCAGTCCCTGCCGCTCTAGTGCAGGGACTCGTTGCCGAAGGTTTCGATGACAGCGACCCAAAAATCGCCGGAATTGGTTCGTTGGCAAGCGCTGGACCGACTGAAATATCTTTCATTGTCCATTCCAAATACCTGGATCAACTACGGACAACCCGCGCTGGCGTCGTTATTGTTTTACCCGAAATTCAACGGCTGCTTGGCGAATCAGGTACGAAGGCTGGATCGGCACGCTTCGTGCAAGTTGTTTGTCCTCACCCTTATTTACTCTACGCGAGAATTGCTCAATGGTTTGACTGGGCGCGACAGCCTGCGTTTGAGCCTGGTTGTCATCCAAGCGCTTGTGTTGACCCAACGGCTATTATTTCTGCAAGTGCGTACATTGGACCAAACGTTGTTATTGGAGCGCGTTGCCAAATCGGCTCAATGACGCGACTTGAGGCAGGGGCAGTCCTTGGCGATGACGTGGTTATTGGTGGATCAAGTATCGTGCATCCACGTGTCTGCATATACAGTGGCGTCACAATTGGTGACCGTGCGATCGTTCATAGCGGCGCCGTACTCGGTGCAGATGGATTTGGTTTTGCGCCAGATGCCACACTCGGTAAAGGTGCCTGGGGGAAGATTCCACAACTTGGAAGCTTGATCATCGGTGATGATGTGGAAATCGGTGCAAACACTACCATCGATCGCGGCGCTCTCGAAAATACGATCATTGAAGATGGCGTCAAGCTTGATAATCAGATCATGATTGCACACAACTGCAAAATAGGTGCCCACACAGCAATGGCCGCCTGTGTTGGTGTCGCGGGTTCGACTACGATTGGTAAGCGTTGTACGGTTGGTGGTGCTTCGATGCTCTCAGGTCACTTAACAATCGGCGATGACGTTCACATTTCCGGTGGAACGGCGGTAACCGCCAATGTGTTAAAGCCAGGTCGTTATACTGGTGTATTCCCTTTTGGTGAGCATGCGGACTGGCAAAAGAACGCCGCGGTGATTACTCAACTAGCACAACTGCGTAGGCGTTTGAGGTTACTAGAGCGTGAAGCTTGATTTTTATGTGGAGATTCGGCCGCTTGGGCTGATAGGATCTATATGCAACTTGATATCAAAGACATCATTTCAGTTTTGCCTCATCGCTACCCATTTCTGTTGCTAGATAGGGTTTTAGAGTTAGTCCCGGCCAAGACCATACGAGCTTTAAAGAATGTCTCAGTCAATGAGCCGTTTTTTACTGGACACTTTCCTGAGCATCCTGTCATGCCTGGTGTTTTGATTGTGGAGGCATTGGCGCAAGCAGCGGCAGTATTGTCGTTGGTCGGAGAGAATAGCCTTAAAGCTGACGAGGGCGAGAAGAATCTTTATTATCTTGCTGGTATTGATGATGCTAGGTTTCGCAAACCTGTTGTTCCCGGCGATCAATTGATTTTGGAAGTGACAGCAGAGCGACTAGGCCGAAGCATTTGTCGTTATCAGGGGCGTGCGCTAGTGGACGATCAAGTCGTAGCCGAAGCGAAACTCATGTGTGCAATTCGTCCTATGGAAGCTTGAATGTCTGCGCTTATTCACCCGACTGCGCTTGTTGAGCCAGGCGCCCAACTTCATCCCACAGTGAGTGTGGGCGCTTTTTCAATTATCGGGGCTCATGTCAAGATTGGTGCTCACACGATAATCGGATCGCATTGTGTCATCGACGGACACACAGAGATCGGTGAGCATAATAATTTTTATCGGTTTTGTTCTATCGGTGGTATTCCTCAGGATAAAAAGTACGCGGGCGAGCCGACTCTGCTATCGATGGGCAATCGCAATACTGTGCGCGAATACGTTACGATCAACACGGGGACTGTGCAGGACGGAGGTATCACTCGCGTAGGATCCGACAACTGGATCATGGCGTATGTTCACATAGCCCACGATTGTCAGATCGGTGATAACGTAATTTTAGCCAACAGCGTTCAGCTTGGCGGACATGTTCACATTGAAGACTGGGCAATTTTAGGTGGCTTGAGTGCCGTACATCAATTCGGTCGTATTGGGGCCCACAGCATGACAGGTGGGCATAGCGCGCTTAGACTTGATGTGCCACCTTTTGTGATGGCAGGTGGCAACCCCTGTGTGCCGGTGGGAGTAAATACAGAAGGCCTAAAGCGCCGTGGTTTTTCAAATGATGAAATTTCTGCGCTAAAAGATGCCTATAAAATAATCTATCGCAATGGCTTATCTTTGAGTGCGGCTTGTGATGAGTTGCGCTCTCAACAACAAGCTAATCCCTCTGTTGCCGCGGCGTTGCAAATCTTTTTGGACTTTTTTGCAGCTTCGAGCAGAGGTTTTATCCGTCCATGACACTGACGCTTGGGCTGGTAGCCGGCGAGCCGTCTGGCGATCTCATTGCCTCTCGCGTTTTAGCTGGTCTTAAGGCGATTAGGCCAGAGGTGATTGCTCAGGGCATTGGCGGACCAGCCTTGAGCGAGGTCGGGTTTGATTTGTGGCATCCAATGCACGCGCTGACAGTTTTTGGATATGTCGATGCGCTAAAGCGCCTGCCAACGCTGATATCAACATTCAATGATGTCAAACGACGATGGATCGAAAATCCACCGAACGTTTTTTTGGGGGTTGATGCGCCAGATTTTAATCTGAGGCTAGAGGGCGAGCTTAAACAACAATTCATTCCGACTGTACATCTTGTAGGGCCATCGATTTGGGCTTGGCGCTACGAGCGCATCAAAGC
>Ga0164297_10000337_pt1 | contig 59360 bp, 52 predicted proteins | sample GEODES058metaG_FD_113539 | JGI IMG/M metagenome (GOLD analysis project Ga0164297, IMG submission 113539) | Dystrophic lake water microbial communities from Trout Bog Lake, Wisconsin, USA - GEODES058 metaG | ecosystem: Environmental > Aquatic > Freshwater > Lake | place: USA: Trout Bog Lake... | reverse complement strand
TTCCAACGAGCCGGCGCTGCTGATCGCCGATGAGCCGACGACGGCGCTGGATGTGACGATCCAGGCGCAGATCCTCGATCTGCTGCGGGAACTCAACGCGAGCTTCGGCACGGCGGTGGTGCTGATCAGCCATGATCTCGGGGTGATCGCCAATCTCTGTTCGCGGGTGCTGGTGATGTATGCCGGGGAGGTGGTGGAGGAGGGGGCGCCGGAGGATCTGTTGAGCGATCCCAGGCATCCCTACACCTGGGCGCTGCTGCATGCGGCGCCGCGGATCGATGCCGAGGTGTCGGACCGGCGGCTGGCGACGATCGAGGGGCAGCCGCCCGATCCGCGGGCCTGGCCGGAGGGGTGCCGGTTTCGGGCGCGCTGTCCGTTCGCGGTGGCGAAGTGCGCGGAGGCGCCGGAGCTGCTGGAGGCGGGGCCCGGGCGGAAGGCCAGGTGCTGGATCACGCAGGATGGGACGCCGCTCACCGCGCCGGTTCGGGTGAAGGCGGAGGCGGCCGCGGCGCGGGAGCGGGCGGTGGCGCCGTTGCTGAAGCTGGAGGGGGTGACGAGGCATTTCGTGCTGCCGCGCGAGGGGGTGTTCGCGCCGCCGCGGGTTTTGCGGGCGGTGGATGGGGTGGATCTCGAGGTGTTCGCCGGCGAGACGGTGGGGCTGGTGGGGGAGTCCGGCTGTGGGAAGTCGACGATTGCGCGGCTGGTGACGCGGCTGCATGCGCCGACGGCGGGTCGGATCGGGTTTGGCGGGCAGGATATCACCACGGCCTCGATCGCCGAGCTGCGGCCGTTGCGGCGGCGGATGCAGATGATCTTTCAGGACCCCTATGGGTCGCTCAATCCGCGGATGGTCGTGGAGGATATTCTGGCCGGGCCGTTGCGGCTACATGGGCTGGCCGACAGCGATGCCGCCGCTTCAGAGCGCGTCGCGGAATTGCTCGATCTCGTTGGGCTGTCGGCGGCACAGGGGAAGCGGTTTCCGCATGAGTTCTCCGGCGGGCAGCGGCAGCGGATTTCGATCGCGCGGGCGCTGGCGGTGGGGCCGGAGTTCATTGTGGCGGATGAGCCGATTTCGGCGCTGGATGTGAATATCCAGGCGCAGATCATCAATCTGCTGGTGGACCTGCAGGAGCGGATGGGGCTGACCTATCTGTTCATCGCGCATGATCTCGCGGTGGTCCGCCACGTGTGCGACCGGATCGTGGTGCTGTACCTCGGCAAGGTGATGGAGGTGGCGCGGGCGGGGGATCTGTTTGCGCGGCCACTGCATCCCTATACGCGGGCGCTGATCTCAGCGGCGCCGGTGCCCGATCCGCGGGCGGAGCGGACGCGGGTGCGGGTGCCGATGCGGGGTGAGCCGCCGTCGGCGATCGCGCCGCCGTCGGGGTGCCGGTTTCGGACGCGGTGCCCGATGGCGGAGGAGATCTGCGCGCGGGAGGAGCCGGTGCTGCGGGCTGGGGGGGCGGGGCAGATGGTGGCGTGCCATTTTCCGGGGAAGGGCTAAGGCAAGGGAAGGCTCCGCCGGCCAAGGGCCCCGAGGCCCTTGGAACCCCTGGACTCTCTTGGCTGGGGATACGGCCTTCGGTTGGAATCCGGCGATCTCGATGGGGCTCGGCTGGTTATTGGCAGGTGCGATGGGATGAGGTGTCGTGGGATTGGCGAAGATGAAAGCCTGCGGCGCTTTCATCAGTTAATTACGAAATCGAAACATTTGGGACGCGCGTTTCCCGCAGGGCCTAGGCCCAGAATTTTGAAACCTTGCTTCTGACGACGCGCCAGGGGGTGGAGCTGGTGGTGGCGTAGGGGAGCATTTTGGGGGTGCGCAGGCGGAGTTTTTTGGGGCGGGGTTTGCGGGGCTTTTCCGGGCGTGGCTTGCGCTCGCGTTTGGGGAGGCGGAGGCACTCAGGGGGCTGGATCGCAAAGAGGCGGCAGAGGGGGCGGACGTTGCGGCCGAGGGTTTTGAGCGCTTCGGGAGGGAGGTCGGCGAGAAGGGATTGAGTCTCGGGGCGGGTGAGGATGTGTTCGACCTGGGCGAAGTAGCCGCGGATGAAGTAGCCGTATTTGCTGCCGAGCCAGCCGTGGGCCTCAGGGACGTAGACGCGTTTGGGGCGTGGGGTGTCTGTAGTGGGTTCGGGGGTCTTTTTCGCGCGGGGCTTGCGGGGTTTGGGGGCTTTCCAGGTGCCTTTGGCCAGGGCGGCCATGAGGCGTTGGATGCGTTGGTGGGGGCGGGTGATGCGGCGGTATACCTCGGTGCCGATGGGGGCGAGGGCGTGGAGGCGTTGGAAGATGTACATGAGGAGGGTGCCGACGACCTGGGCCAGCGCTTCGGCGAAGGCCGAGGCGGCTGGGAGCGCTTGGGGCGCTGTGGAGGTCGGCGGTGGGGTCATGGGGCTTTCTGTGAGGAAAAGTTAGAATTTATAAATAACTATTCGTGATTGGGTTTGCAAGGGGGAAATGGGGCCGCGTGCGTTTTTTTGATGGTCCTGGATGGGGGCGTGCGCTGGATTCCTGGATTGCCGCGTCGCTTCGCTCCTCGCAATGACGAGGTTGGTGTTGGGGGTACGTGGGTGCCGTCGCACGGAGGGGTAGGCAGAAGTCTTTTTGCTTCTTTTTCTTCCAGAAAAAGAAGGCCTTAAACGAAAACGCCCCGCTGGATCGCTCCAGCGAGGCGTTGTGCGGCGTAAGGCGCTTCGCCTTAGGCGGCGGCCTCGACCATCGCGCGGGCCGACTGCATGCGGTCCATCGCGGTGTCGAGCGAGAGGACGTCGTTCTTGTCGGCGGCGTTGTAGTCGGCTTCGGCGGCGGCGAGGCGTTTGTTGCCTTCGTCGGCGGAGACGGAGGCGACGGGGATCGCTTCGGTGGCCAGGACGGTGACGCGCTCGGGGGTGACTTCGGCGAAGCCGCCGGAGACGTAGAGCCGTTCGGTCACGTTGCCGTTCTCGTAGAGGCGGATGGTGCCGCCGCGGAGCAGCACGATCATGGGCGAGTGTCCGGGGAGGACACCCATTTCGCCTTCGTAGGCCGGCAGCACCACCATCTCCACGGGACGGGAGAGGAGGAGCTTTTCGGGGCTTACGATTTCGAGGTCGACCGGCATATCCCGTCTCCTATCAGGCCGAGGCCTTCATGGCTTCGGCCTTCTTCACGGCTTCCTCGATGGTGCCGACCATGTAGAAGGCGGCTTCGGGGAGGTGGTCGTATTCGCCCGCCACAATGGCCTTGAAGCTGCGCACGGTGTCGGCGATGGGGACGAACACGCCTGGGAAACCCGTAAAAACTTCGGCGACGTGGAAGGGCTGGCTGAGGAAGCGCTGGATTTTCCGCGCGCGGGCGACCACGAGCTTATCTTCTTCGGAGAGCTCATCCATGCCGAGAATGGCGATGATGTCCTGCAGCGACTTGTAGGTCTGCAGGACGCGCTGCACTTCGCGGGCGACCAGGTAGTGCTCTTCGCCGACGATGCGCGGGTCGAGCGAGCGCGAGGTCGAGTCGAGCGGGTCCACCGCCGGGTAGATGCCGAGCTCGGCGATCTGGCGGGAGAGCACGGTCGTCGCGTCCAAGTGGGCGAAGGAGGTGGCGGGCGCGGGGTCGGTCAAGTCGTCGGCCGGCACGTAGATGGCCTGCACCGAGGTGATCGAGCCCTTGTTGGTCGACGTGATGCGCTCCTGCAGGGCGCCCATGTCGGTGGCGAGCGTCGGCTGATAGCCCACCGCCGAGGGGATGCGGCCGAGGAGGGCCGAGACTTCGGCGCCGGCCTGGGTGAAGCGGAAGATGTTGTCGACGAAGAACAGCACGTCCTGGCCTTCTTCGTCGCGGAAGTATTCGGCGACCGAGAGGCCGGAAAGGGCGACGCGGGCGCGGGCGCCCGGCGGCTCGTTCATCTGGCCATAGACGAGGGCCACCTTGGAGCCTTCGGTGGAGCCGTTCTCGCCGAGCTTGATGACGCCGGCATCGACCATTTCGTGGTAGAGGTCGTTGCCTTCGCGGGTGCGCTCGCCGACGCCGGCGAAGACGGACACGCCGCCGTGGGCTTTGGCGATGTTGTTGATGAGTTCCTGAATGAGCACGGTCTTGCCCACGCCGGCGCCGCCGAACAGGCCGACCTTGCCGCCCTTGAGGTAGGGGGCGAGGAGGTCGACGACCTTGATGCCGGTGACGAGGATTTCGGTGGCGGAAGCCTGTTCCTCGAAGGTCGGCGCGGCGCGATGGATGGGGTAGCGCTTGGTGGTGTGGACCGGGCCGCGCTCGTCGATGGGATCGCCGATGACGTTCAGGATGCGGCCGAGGGTCTCGGGGCCGACGGGGACGCTGATCGGCGCGCCGGTGTCGACCACTTCCTGGCCGCGCACCATGCCGTCGGTGCTGTCCATGGCGATGCAGCGGACGGTGCGCTCGCCGAGCTCCTGGGACACTTCGAGGACGAGCGTGTTGTCGCCCATCTTGGTGTGGAGCGCGTTGAGGATGAAGGGAAGCTCACCGTCGAACTGGACGTCGACGACGGCGCCGAGCACCTGGCTGACGCGTCCGACAATATTGCTGGCCATGCTAGAAGACTCCTGTCTCTGTCACGTGATCGCTTCGACGCACGATGCCCTAGAGGGCTTCGGCGCCGGAGATGATCTCGATGAGTTCCCTGGTGATGTTCGCCTGACGCGCGCGATTGTAGTTCTGCGTCAGCCGTTTGATCATATCGCCCGCGTTGCGGGTGGCGTTGTCCATAGCCGTCATCTGCGAGCCGAAGAAGCCGGCGTTGGTTTCCAGCAGCGCGCGGTAGACCTGGATGGCCAGGTTCTGCGGCAGCAGGCGGGCCAGCATCGTCTCCTCGTCCGGCTCGAACTCGTAGGAGGCGCCACCGGAATTGGTCTCGCCTTCCGGCAGCGGGGCCGGGATGAGGCGGATTTCGGTGGGGATCTGCGAGATGACCGACTGGAAGCGGTTGTAGACGACCGTGCAGACATCGAACTCGCCGGCGTGGAGCATGGCGATGATGCGGGCGGCGATGCCTTCCGCGTCAGCGAAACCGATGGACTTGCGGCCGACGAAGTTCACGTCGCCCACCAGGCGGTCGGCCATTTCGCGGCGCAGATAATCGCGCGACTTGCGGCCGATGGCGAGGATCTTGACGGTCTTGCCCTCGGCCTCGAGCTGGCGCGCGAGGTTGCGCGTCATGCGGCCGATGTTGGAGTTGAAGGCGCCGGCCAGGCCGCGGTCACCGGCGACGGGGACCAGGAGATGGACCTTGTCGCTGCCGGTGCCGACCAGGAGCTTGGGCGCGGTCGGGCTGCCGGCGACCGAGGCGCCGAGCGAGGCCATCATGCGCGCCATGCGCTGGGCATAGGGACGGGCGGCCTCGGCCTGAAGCTGGGCGCGGCGCAGTTTGCTGGCCGCGACCATCTTCATGGCCGACGTGATCTTCTGCGTCGACTTCACGCTGTTGATGCGGATACGCAGAGACTTCAGGCTGGGCATCGCTTGCCTACCGGACGGAGGACGGGATCAGATCTGAACGTCAAGATCAGGCGAAAGACTTGGAGAAGCTGTCGAGGAAGGCGATCAGCTTCTTTTCGGTCTCCGGCTTGATCTCGCGATCGTTGCGGATGGCATCGATCACGCCATGGTCCTTCGCCTTCAGCTCGACGAGGAGCTGGCTTTCGAAGCGGCCGATGGCGTTGACGTCGATCTTGTCGAGATAGCCGCGGACGCCGGCGAAAATCGCCACCACCTGCTCCTCGACCGGGACCGGCTTGAACTGGGGCTGCTTGAGAAGCTCCGTCAGGCGGGCACCACGGGCCAGCAGCTGCTGGGTCGAGGCGTCGAGGTCGGAGGCGAACTGGGCGAAGGCCGCCATTTCGCGATACTGGGCGAGCTCGAGCTTGATGCGGCCGGCGACCTGCTTCATCGCCTTGATCTGGGCGGCGGAGCCGACGCGGGAGACCGAGATGCCGACGTTCACCGCGGGGCGGATGCCTTTGAAGAACAGTTCGGTTTCAAGGAAGATCTGGCCGTCGGTGATCGAGATCACGTTGGTCGGAATGTAGGCCGAGACGTCGCCGGCCTGGGTCTCGATGACCGGGAGCGCGGTGAGGGAGCCGGCGCCCATGGCGTCGTTCATCTTCGCCGCGCGCTCGAGCAGGCGCGAATGCAGGTAGAACACGTCGCCCGGATAGGCTTCGCGGCCCGGCGGACGGCGCAGCAGAAGGGACATCTGACGGTAGGCGACGGCCTGCTTGGACAGATCGTCGTAGAAGATGACCGCGTGCATGCCGTTGTCGCGGAAGAACTCACCCATGGTGCAGCCGGTGTACGGCGCCAGGAACTGCATCGGCGCCGGGTCGGAAGCGGTGGCGGCGACGATGATGGAGTATTCCATCGCGCCCTGCTCTTCGAGGGTGCGGACGAGCTGGGCAACCGTGGAGCGCTTCTGACCGACGGCGACATAGATGGTGTAGAGCTTCTTGCTCTCATCCGTGCCGGAGTTGGGGCCCTTCTGGTTGATGATGGTGTCGACGATGACGGCGGTCTTGCCGGTCTGACGGTCACCGATGATGAGCTCGCGCTGGCCGCGGCCGATCGGGATCAGGGCGTCGATCGCCTTGATGCCGGTCTGCATGGGCTCATGCACGGACTTGCGCGGAATGATGCCGGGGGCCTTCACCTCGACGAGGCGACGCTCGCCCTCGATCGGGCCCTTGCCGTCGATGGGGTTGCCGAGCGCGTCGACGACGCGGCCGAGCAGGCCCTTGCCGACGGGGACGTCAACGATGCGGCCGGTGCGGCTGACGGTGTCGCCTTCGCGGATCTGGCGGTCGTCGCCGAAGATCACGACGCCGACATTGTCGGTTTCGAGGTTCAGCGCCATGCCGCGCAGGCCGGCGCCAGGGAACTCGACGAGCTCGCCGGCCATGACGTTCTGCAGGCCGAAGACGCGGGCAATGCCGTCGCCAACGCTCAGAACCTGGCCGGTCTCGGCAACGTTGGCCTCGGTATCAAAAGAAGCGATTTGCTTCTTGAGAATCTCCGAGATCTCGGCGGGGCGGATCTCCATATCAGGCAGCTCCCTTCATGGCGTACTGCAGTCGCTGCAGCCGGGACTTAAGACTGGTGTCATACAAACGGGCGCCGATCTTTACGACCAGCCCGCCAAGCAAGTTGGGATCAACCCGCTTGACGATATTCACGTTGCTATAGCCCGCCTCGATGAGACGGGCACGCAATTGCTGCTCCTGCACCTCCGTGAGGGGGTGGGCGGAGTCGACCTCGGCGACCACGACGCCACGCTTCTCGGCGACCAGCGCGGCGAAGGCCACGATGATGCTGCGCAGCGCGGAGAGGCGGCGGTTGGTGGCGATGACGCCGACGAAATCCTGGACGATCTTGCCGAAGCCCTGGGCCTGCAAAACCGAGCGCGCCGCCTTCTGGGCGGTGTTGATGTCGACCAGCGGACTGCCGAGGAGACGGCGGAGATCGGCGCTCGCATCGATGGTGCGGCCGAGCGTGTCCATCTCGGCGACGACCGCGTCCAACGCGTTCATATCACCGGCATGAGAGTACAAAGCTGCGGCGTAGCGATCGACGAGACCGCCGCCGGTGGAAATTGTGCTGCCGCCTGACGCCAACGGTGCGGTTCCATTTTCCTGCGGCCATGCACAATGCATGACCAATGACCAAAGCCGGCCTTCTTCGCCGGCGCCGCGCCACTAGCATGGTGACTTGGCAGGCGCAACACGTGACGGGCGAATTATGACGATCGGAGGGGGAAGAAAAGGCTCCGCCGGCTTGGGGCCCCGAGGTCCTCGATCGTGATCGGTTTAGGTTAAACCAATCACGATCTGGCAAACTGTTGACGAAGAGCGCGATTCACGCTTTCTGGCCTGTCGGCCTCAAGCGATCGCGCTTTGAGGGTCAGTTCGAAAACTCGGGGTGGGGGCCAGTCTCGATTCCAATCGATATATTTGCGGCCGTTCCTGATTGGAAAGCCGCAGTCGCGGAGTGGTCGTCGATTCTAAAGGGACGCCAAGGCCCCTCCGAGGTGAGTATCCAAACAACCTCTCATACGAAAACCCGTGATAGAGACTCTTCCACGATCAGCTGGTTCTGGTATGCGCGCCGGGTTGGCGGGCGGCGGCGCGCGAAACCAGGACTGATGCCATGGCTCGCTTACTTCAACCCCCACACAATCCACGCCGCCCCTGTCCCTGCGATCATCGCCCAAACCAGCGAGCGGGTAGCGATCATCGCTACCAGGGTTCCGGCCGCGCCGGCCGCCGGTTGCCAGCCGCCGGCAACGACGGCGGGGACGACGAAGCTGACGAACAGGGTTCCGGGGATATAGTTGAGCATGGAGCGGATGAAGGGTGTCGGCTTGATCTGACGGAACAGCCAATAGCCGCCGGCGCGGCAGGCGAAGGTGGCGGCGCCCATGCCGAGGATGGCGGCGAGGGTGATGGGGTCGAGGGTGAAGAGCGAGGTCATGCCTGCCGCATATCCCGGAGTGCTCCGGCCAGGCTGCCGGCGAGGGCGCCGGCGACGATGTGCCAAAACGTGCCGGGCATCAGGTGGGCGGTCGCGACGGCGACGCAGGCGGCGATCGCCCAGGGCATGAGGTCGGCCACCCCTTTCCACATGTTGGCGAGCATGGCGACGAAGACGGCCAGCGCGGTGAAGAAGATCGGGTGGCCGGGGGGTGGCCGCAGCACTTCGCCCATGGCGTGGCCGACGATGGTGAGGCTCACCCATTGCAGCCAAAGTGGGACGCCGATGCCGACGAGATAGGCGGCGTCACGGCCGCCGGAGTTCATGTCTTTGACGCCCATGGCCCAGTTGTTGTCGACCAGCAGGAACAGGCTGGTGGCGAGGGGCCAGCCGCGCAGGCGGTCGAGCCAGGGGCTCAGCACGGGCCCCATCAGGGCCGAGCGCAGGTTCACCACCAGGGCGGCGATGGTGGCGCTGAGGATGGGGGCCGGGTGGGTCCAGATGCCGAGCGCCACGAGCTGTGCCGAGCCGCCGAACACCCAGCCGCTCATGAGTGCGGCTTCGAGGAGGGAGAGGCCTTTGCCTTGCGCGATGATGCCGAACACCACGCCGTAGGGGGTGAGGGCCAGCAGCAGGGGCAACGAGTGCCGCACGCCGCGGCGGAAGCCGGCGGTGGTGAAGATGATGGGTGTGGTGGTCATGCCCGGCGCAGGCGGATGACCATGGCCTCGGCCTCGGCGTGGGGCATGTCGAGCGCGCGTTCGGCGGTGTCGCGGTCGAAGCCGGCGCGGGCGAGGGTGCCGAGTTCCTTCATCCGCCCGGCGGTATCGACCGGGGCGGCGCGGAAGGGGCCGATGCGGCGCCGCTTGGTCCAGGCGAGGGCGGCGGCGAGTTCGCTGCCGGTGTCCGCGGGCATGGCGGTGGCGGCGGTTTCGGCGTCGACGCCGCGCATGGCGAGGTGGGCCGCGATGGCGCGGCGCGAGCGGCCGGCGCGGGTGAGGCTGCGGGCGCGCGATTCGGCGAAGGCCGCGTCGTTCACCGCGCCAAGCCCGGCGAGTTTCGCCACCACCTCGCGCACGGCGGCCTTGGCGGCGCGCACGGTGGTGTCCTCCGGCGGTTCTTCCTGGGCCCGCGCCCAGCGGTCGATCCGCCGGTCGAGCACGCGGATCAGTCCGGCGCGCGTGGTCGCGTAGCGCGCGAGATGGGTCAGCGCGGCCTCGCGCAGGCTTGCCTCGGTGGGGGGGGATGCGGCCATGGCGCGACGATGCCACGCCCGGCGCGCGCCGGAAATGCCGCCCGTGGCGCGCAACGCCGCCATGCAAGGCTTTGGCGCCGTTTGACTCCGTGGCGCGGACCGGGCGATTGTTTCCGCTTCCCCGGAACCGGCCGCACAGGGGTGCGTGTCCGGCGCCATCCGGGGCAATGGTCCCCATAGACGGGACAATTCGAGGACTTCAGCAATGATCCCCGCCCTTCTGCCGAACTACAACCGCGCCAACCTCGCATTCGAGCGGGGCGAGGGTGCCTGGCTGTGGACGACGGACGGCCGACGATTCCTCGATTTCGGCAGCGGCATCGCCACTGCCTCGCTCGGCCATGGCAACAAGCACCTCGCCGATGCGATCGCCGACCAGGCGCACAAGGTGATGCACGTCTCGAACCTGTATCGCATTCCGCAGGCCGAGAAGCTCGCCGAGCGTCTCGTCGCCAATTCCTTCGCCGACAGCGTGCTGTTCTGCAACTCGGGCGCGGAAGCGAACGAGGGCATGATCAAGATGATGCGCAAGACCATGTTCAACGCGGGCAAGCCCGAGCGCTATCGCCTGATCTGCTTTGAGGGCGCCTTCCACGGCCGCACCCTCGGCGCGCTGGCCGCTACCGGCAATGCGAAATACCTCGAGGGCTTCGGCCCGCCGGCCGAGGGGTTCGACCATGTGCCGTTCAACAACCTCAACGCTGTGCGCGACAAGATCGGTGCCGGCACCGCCGGCATCATCGTCGAGCCGCTGCAGGGCGAGGGCGGCGTGCGTCCGGCCCACCTGCAGTTCCTGCGTGACCTCCGCGCCACCTGCGACGAGTTCGGCATCCTGCTCGGCATGGACGAAGTCCAGTCCGGCATGGGCCGCACCGGCAAGCTGTTCGCCCATGAATGGGCCGGCATCCAGCCGGACGTCGTGGCGGCGGCCAAGGGCATCGGCGGTGGCTTCCCGCTCGGCGCCGTGCTCGCCAAGGAGCATGCGGCGAAGAACCTCACGCCGGGCACCCATGGCACCACCTATGGCGGCAACCCGCTGGCCTGCGCGGCCGGCAATGCCGTGCTCGACGTGCTGCTCGCCGACGGCTTCCTCGCCGACGTGACCCGCAAGGGTCAGGTCCTGTGGGACGGCCTCGACGCCATCGCCAAGGAGTTCCCGACCGTGTTCGAGGATCACCGCGGCGCCGGCCTGCTGCAGGGGCTGAAATGCGTCATCCCCTGCGGCGAAGTGCAGGAAGCCTGTGCGGCCGAGGGCCTGATGGTCATCACCGCGGGCGAGAACACGCTGCGTATCGCGCCGCCGCTGGTGGTTACCGACAGCGACATCGCCGCCGGTCTCGACCTGCTGCGCCGTGGTGCCAAGCGCGCGATGCCGGGCACCAGCAAAGTCGCTGCGAAGTGAGCAGGGCCGCCTTGCGGCCTGTGCCGACAGGCGGGGCGCCCAGCGCGCCCCGCCACTTCCTCGACATCCGTGACCACGACAGCGACACGCTGCGCCAAATGCTCGATATCGCCAGCGGCTTCAAAGCCGCCGGCGGTGTCAGCTCCCGCCCGCTCGCCGGCAAGACGATCGCGCTGATCTTCGAGAAGCCCAGCACCCGCACCCGCGTCAGCTTCGAGGTCGGTGTCCGCCAGCTCGGCGGCGAGGTCGTGATGCTCTCCGGCAGCGCCACCCAGCTGGACCGCGGCGAGACCGTGGCCGACACCGCCCGGGTCCTCTCCCGCTACGTCGACGCCATCATGTACCGCACCGACGACCCCGCGAAGCTGCATGAAATGGCCGACAACGCCACCATCCCCGTGATCAACGGCCTCACCGCCGCGTCGCACCCCTGCCAGCTGATGGCCGACGTGATGACCTTCGAGGAGCATCGCGGCCCTATCGCCGGCCAGGTCGTCGCCTGGGTCGGTGATGGCAACAACGTCGCCCGCTCCTGGATCGAAAGCGCCGCCCGCTTCGGTTTTTGCCTCCGCGTCGCGACCCCGCCCGAGCTTGCGGTGCCCGACGAGATCGTCCGCTGGGCGGAGGCGCAGGGGGCGAAGATCGAAATCATGACCAACCCAGAGGAAGCCGTCGCCGACGCGCGCTGCGTCGTCACTGACACCTGGGTCAGCATGTCCGACGACCCACACTCGAACCGCCACAACCTGCTGACGCCCTACCGCGTCACCTCGGCGCTGATGGCCAAGGCCGCGTCGGATGCGATCTTCATGCACTGCCTCCCGGCCCATCGCGGCGAGGAAGTCACCGCCGAAGTGATCGACGGGCCGCAGTCGGTGGTGTTCGACGAAGCTGAGAACCGCCTGCACGCCCAGAAGGGCGTCCTCGCCTGGGCCCTCGGCGCCGCGCGCTAACCCGCGTGGAAATGGTTCACGGCCTCGACCACGTGATGCTGGCGGTGGCGAACCTCGCCACCGCCACATCCGCGGCAACGACCATGCTGGGCCGCGCTCCTGACCGCACCGGCCCTCTCGCCGGGATGTCTGCCGCCAGCTTCCAGCTCGCCAACACCACGCTCCATCTGGTCCACGGCGCCGGCCCGCTGGCGCCCCCGGTGCCCGAGGGAACAGCCGCCATTACCGCCACCGCCGGCTTCGCGGTGGAAAATCTCGACACCGCCATGGCCCTGCTCGCCCGCCGCGGCGCGAAGTGCGACGGCGACGCATTCCCCTGGACCACTGCCGACGGCACCGCCACCCGCGCCACCCGCCTGACCGACGCCGCCTCCAACGGCCCCACCCTCCTCCTCGTCGAGCGCCCGGCGAAAAAACCCACCATCGGCCTTGGCCTCGACCACATCGTCATCCGCACCCCCGCCCCTGATCGCGCCCTCGCCCTCTACGGCGCCCGCCTCGGCCTCGATCTCCGCCTCGATCGCAGCAACCCCGCCTGGGGCACCCGCTTCCTGTTCTTCCGCTGCGGCGACCTGGTCGTCGAGGTCGTGCACCCCCTCGCCACCCCCGAGGGCCCCGGCCCGGATACCTTCTCCGGCCTTGCCTTCCGCGCCCCTGACATCGGCGCCGAACACGCCCGCTTGGCCGCCGCCGGCGTGCCGGTTTCCGAACTCCGCACCGGCCGCAAGCCCGGCACCCACCTGTTCACCGTCCGCAGCCCGATCGCCCTCGTCCCCACCATCCTCATCGGCGCTCAACCCAGCCCTGCCCGCGCGCAGTAGCCAAGGCCCAAGCTTTCTGGAATGAGTAACGGGATCCAAGGGATCGAGCGGACCGTGGCCGAAGGCCGCGTAAGCCGCTCGATGCTCTTGGCGGGTCCAGGGCAGAGCCCTGCCCTAAGCTTCCTTTGGAGTGACACCGATGACCACCTGGACCCCCGACTCCTGGCGCACCCGCGACGCGAAGCAGCAGCCCACCTACCCTGACGCGGACAAGCTCGCCGCCATGGAGCAGAAGCTGCGCGCCTATCCGCCGCTGGTCTTCGCCGGTGAGGCCCGCCGCCTGAAGGCCGCGCTCGCCCAGGTCGCCGAAGGCCGCGCCATCGTCCTGCAGGGCGGCGACTGCGCCGAGAGCTATCAGGATTTCACCGCCAACATCATCCGCGACACCTTCCGCGTTCTCCTCCAGATGTCGGTCGTGCTCACCTTCGGCTCCTCCATGCCGGTGGTGAAACTCGGCCGCATGGCCGGCCAGTTCGCCAAGCCGCGCAGCTCCGACAACGAGACCATCGGCGGCGTCACCCTGCCGTCCTATCGCGGCGACATCGTCAACGGCCCTGAGTTCACCCCCGAGGCCCGCATCCCTGACCCCTCGCGCATGGAGTTCGGCTACTTCCAGTCCGCCGGGACGCTCAACCTCCTGCGCGCCTTCGCCTCCGGCGGCTATGCCGACCTTCACGAGGTCCATCGCTGGAACCTCGGCTTCGTCGAGCGCTCCCCGCTCGCCAGCCGCTACCAGGATCTCGCCGCCCGCATCGATGAAACGCTCGCCTTCATGCAGGCCTGCGGCATCACCTCGGCCAGCACGCCGCAGATCCGCGAGACCGACTTCTACACCAGCCACGAAGCCCTCCTGCTGCCCTACGAGCAGGCGCTCACCCGCGTCGACAGCACCTCGGGCGACCACTACGCCTGCTCCGCCCATTTCCTCTGGATCGGCGACCGCACCCGCCAGCCCGACGGCGCCCATGTCGAATTCCTCCGCGGCGTGAAGAACCCGCTCGGCATGAAGGTCGGCCCCACCACCACGCCCGAAGACCTGTTGAAAATCTGCGACACCCTCAACCCCGCCAACGAGGCCGGCCGCCTCACCCTCATCGTCCGCATGGGCGCCGAGAAGGTCGAGAAGCTGTTCCCGCCGCTGCTCCGCGCCGTCGAGCGCGAGGGCCGCAAGGTGGTCTGGCTGTGCGACCCCATGCACGGCAACACCACCACCACCTCGAACGGCTACAAGACCCGCAGCTTCGACGCGATCCTCACCGAAGTCCGTCGCTTCTTCGACGTTCACGCCACCGAAGGCAGCTGGGCCGGCGGCGTGCATGTCGAGATGACCGGCCAGCAGGTCACCGAATGCGTCGGCGGCGCCCACATGCTGACCGAGGCGGACCTCGCGAAGCGCTACGAAACCTTCGTCGACCCGCGCCTGAACGCCGAACAGTCGCTCGAGCTCGCCTTCCTCGTCGCCGAGGAGCTCAAGCGCCGCCGCGCGCCGGCCACCGCCGTCGCGGCCCAGTAACCGGAGCGCGCGCGATGGACATGCCGAACACCCCCCTCGGCACCGACATCGCCGCGCGCACCGACAGCTACTTCAACCGCACCCGGCAAGTCGTCAGCCGCTTCGGCGACACCCGCGTCACCTACGCCGTCTTTCTCCGCCGCCCCGTCATCTCGGCGCCGCGCCTCATGCTCGACTGGCTCGCCCGCGTCGCCGCCGAGCGCGACACCCACTTCGACATCGACATCACCCACCCCGAAGGCAGCTGGGTCGGCGCCGGCGAGCCCCTGGTCTACATCACCGGCAGCATGGCCATGCTGTCCGACCTCGAAACCATCGCGCTGCAGAAAATCGGCCCCGCCTGCGTCGCCGCCCACAACGCCTACCAGATGTGCCTGGCCCTCCCCGCCATTCCCTTCCTCGCCATGGAAGCACGGCACTGCGCCGGCGCCGAAATGCAGGACATGATGGCCTACGCCGCCTCCGTCGGCAGCCGCGCCGCCCAGCGCGAGGGCGCCAAGGGCTTCATCGGCAACGCCAACGACGGCACCGCCCACTGGTTCGGCGCCTCCGCCGGCCGCGGCACCATGCCGCACGCCCTCATCGGCTACGCCGGCTCCACCGTCCGCGCCGCCGAAATGTTCCACGAAACCTTCCCCGACGAAGCCCTCACCGTCCTCGTCGACTATTTCGGCCACGAAGTGACGGACGCGCTCGCCGTCTGCGAACGCTTCGCCGACCTCGCGGCCAGCGGCCGCATGGCCGTCCGCCTCGATACCCACGGCGGCCGCTTCCTCGAAGGCCTCGATCCCGCCGAGAGCTACGCCGTCCTCGAGCGCCACGCCCCCGGCGCCATCCGTCGCTACCGTTCCGACGCCGAGCTACGCTACCTCGTCGGCACCGGCGTCTCGGCCGCCGCCATCTGGCGCATGCGCGAAGCCCTCAACCGGGCTGGCTTCACCAAGGTTCGCATTGTCGCCAGCTCCGGCTTCGGCGTCGACAAATGCCGCGTCATGGCCGACGCCCGCGCCCCGATCGACACCGTCGGCACCGGCAGCTTCATCCCCGACAGCTGGAGCGAAACCTACGCCACCGCCGACATCGTCTCCTACGGCGGCAAACCCATGGTCAAAGTCGGCCGCGAATTCCTGCTCCGCCGCAACGGCGACCGCCAGAAAACCTGACCCGCCGCAGCCCTGTGCTGACGCGCGCGGCATCCCCATATCAGGCCGTGCCATGAACCTCGATTTCTCCGAAGACGAAATCCGCCGCTACTCCCGCCACATCCTTCTCCAGGACGTCGGCGGCACCGGGCAGGCGAAACTGCGCGAGGCCTCCGTCCTCATCGTCGGCGCCGGCGGCCTCGGCTCGCCCCTCGTGCTCTACCTCGCCGCCGCCGGCGTCGGCCGCATCGGGCTCGTTGACGACGACGAGGTCGACATCTCCAACCTCCAGCGCCAGATCGCCCACACCACCGCCGGCATCGGCCGCGCCAAGGTCGACACCGCCGCCGACGCGGCACGCGCCATCAACCCCCATACCCGCATCGACCGCCACCGCTTCCGCCTCGATCGCGACAACATCCTCGATCTCTTCGCGCAGTACGACATCATCTGCGACGGCACCGACAATTTTGCTACCCGCTTCCTCATCTCGGATGCCTGTGTCCTTGCCAGGAAGACACTGGTTTCGGCTGCCGTCCTGCGCTTCGAAGGCCAGCTCGCCGTCTTCAAGCCCCAGGTCGCCACCCAAGACGGCGGCCACTACCCCTGCTACCGCTGCCTCTACCCCGAGCCGCCGCCGCCCGGCATGGTCCCCACCTGCTCCGAAGCCGGCGTCCTCGGCGCCGTCACCGGCGTCATGGGAACCCTGCAAGCCACCGAAGTGCTCAAGGAAATCCTCGGCATCGGCGAAACCATGGCCGGCCGCCTGCTGATCTGGGACGCACTCGCCACCCGCTTCCGCACCGTCCGCCTGCAGGCCGACCCCCACTGCGCCGCCTGCTCCGACCACGCCACCATCCACGACCTCGCTGGCCACGGCACGACCGACGGACCCGCCTGTGCCGTCTGACCCCCTCGGCATCCTGCTGATCGCCGGAACCCACGAACGCGCCCACTACGCCTTCGTCCTCGCCACCGCGGCCGCCGCTATCGGCCGCTCCGTGACGGTCTTCGCCACCAACGACGGCTGCCGCGCCCTGCTCGAAGACTGGACCACCCTCGCCGACGCGGGCCGCGACGCCACCCTGCCGCCCCTCGGCATCGCGACCTTCGCCGACCTCCGCACCGCCGCCGTGGACCTCGACATCCGCCTCATCGCCTGCGAATCCGGCCTCCGCATGGCCGGCCTGGAAACGGCGCCCCTCGCGGAGACCGTCGAAGTCGCTGGGGTGGTTACCTTCCTTGCCGCGGTCGGGTGCGGGCAGATCGTCACACTGTGAGGCGAAGGCAGACGAGAGGCTCCGCCGGCCAAGGGCTTTGCCCTTGGAACCCGCTACTCACACGGCTGGAGGATCGTTCTTCAGCTGCTAGATAATGATTGGTTTAGGTCAAACCAATCACGATCTAGCAACCTGTTGAAGAAGAGCGCGATTCACGCTTTCTGACCCGTCGGCCTCAAACGATCGCGCTCTAACCTCTTCCTCAGCGCCGCAGGCGATCAGACCATGCGACCGCACAAATATCGGTGCAGTCGCAGGAATTGATTGGCTTCGCCACTCTCATCCCCGAGATCGTGGGAGTGCGACTGAAGATCATTCCCACAGCCAAGAGAGTCCGCCCCTTGACCCGATGCGGCACAACTTGGCACGCATCACTCATGCAATCGCGTTTCCTGTTCACCTTCGGCCTGCTCCTCGCCGCTCTGCCTGCGATGGCGCAGCCGCAGGGCACCGGCATCCTTCAGGCGCCGCCGAAGAACCAGGCTCCGGCGGCGCCGCAGGCCACGCCGTCGACCAATCCACCCACGCCGGTGCCGCGCACCGCGGTTCAGCAGGTGGCGCCTTTGGCCTCGCCCTCCCTGCTTGGGCGCTCGGACCCGGGCAAGCCGCCGCCGGTGATCCAGCCGCAGAAGAACACCCACGCCGAAAAGCCACCGACGCCCCCGGTGCCGGCCAAGCCTGTCGCGAGTGCACCGGCAGCGCCAAAGCCGCCAACCAAGCCGGCGACGCCCGCCACCGCTGGGGCCACGGCGGGAGCCACGGCGGGGGCGGTGGCCGGTGCGGCCAGTCCCGCGCGACCCGGCGCACCGCCGCTAGCCGCTGCGGCGCCCGCCGCCGCGTCGGCCGCACCCGCTCCGCCGCCGGTCGACAACGACAAGCCGGTCGAGCCCGGCAAGGGCACCGTCACCGGCAGCCCGGTGCCGCGCTGGGCATCGCTGCGCTCCGACGAGGTCAATCTGCGCACTGGTCCCGGCACCCGCTACCCCGTCGAGTGGGTCTATCGCCGCCGCGACCTGCCGGTGGAGATCCAGCGCGAGTTCGACAACTGGCGCCTGATTGCCGATCAGGACGGCACCAAGGGCTGGGTCAACGCCGCCACCCTCGTCGGCAAGCGCGGCTTCGTGGTGAAGGGCAAGGACCGCACGCTGCGCAAGTCCGCCGCCGATGACGCCACCCCCGTTGCCATCCTCAAGCCCGGCGTCGTCGGCCGCATCCGCGCCTGCGAGGCGAACAAGGCCTGGTGCGAGCTCCAGGTCGGCGATTACCGCGGCTGGCTCAAGCGCGACGAGATCTGGGGCATCTATCCCGGCGAAGCGGTCAACTGAGCCTTATACCAAGGCCCGCTGATCGCGACCCATGGTATCAGTCTTGGTTTGGCGCGCCGCCGCACACCAACCCGGCGCGCATACCAGTACCCGTTGATCGTGGAAGAGTCACGATCAGCGGGTACTGGTATTATTCGCGCCGCAGCACCCGGTCGTTGACGAAGCTTGCCAGCCCGCTGGATCGGAATTGCTCGGTGATCCGATCGGGGTCGTAGTGCTCACGCACCCAGTCGAGGAATGAAACCTGCCCCTCGCCCTCCTCGGCGTAGCGCAGCAACACCGCGTCCAGAACTCCCGCCCGCGAGCGCCTGAGATGCCCGTGCCGCAGCGACATGTGGCGCATCGCCTGCGCCACCGTGCCCCCCTCCAGCAGCACGAACACCGCTGCCCCGAAGGCCGTCCGGTCGGCGCCCGACTTGCAGTGCAGCAGCGCTGGGGCCGGCGCCGTCCGCAGGGCCTCTGCCAGCGCCACGAGCGTCTCGCGCGGCGGCCCCCGCCCGCTCGACAGCGCCACGTCGATCACCACCAGCCCAAGCCGCCCTGCCTGCTCGCGCGACAGGGCGTCCGATCCGCTGTGGGTGGTGCCGCGCAGGTTGATCACGCTCCTGAGCCCGAAGCGCCGCGTCGTCCGCGCCAGTTGCCCCGGCGTCGGATGGTTGCCGCGATACAGCCGCCCCGGCACCACCACGCCCCAGTTGCCCCAGACGAGCCGCAGCAGCGCATGGTCGATGAACAGGCTGTCGATCCAGGCGTTGGCCCGCCCGCGCCGCGTGGCCAGGTCGCCGCGATAGATCGACCGCACCGCTCAGCGCACGGGCAGCATGCGGCGCAGAATGCCGTCGCGCAGCACGTAGTGATGGAACAGTGCCGCCGCCGCATGGCCGGCCGCCACCACCAGGATCGCGTTCGTCGCCAGTTCATGCAGGCTGCCAACGGTTCGCCGCAGCGCCCGGTTGGCGGGATCGAACGGCGCGATCGTCACCAGCCCGAAGAAATTCTCCCCGCGCGCCCAGCTGTTCGCCAGGCCCAGCACGATCGCCGCGATCAACAGCGCGTAGAGCAGAAGATGACCGGCGCTGGCCAACCGCGCGAGCAGCCCGGTCTCCGCCGGCGGCGTGCCGCCACGCCCGCTCACCCGCGTGGCAATGCGCGTTACCAGCACCGCCACCAGCACCAGGCCGAGCAGGATATGCACCGAACGGATCGGCATGCGCTCGGCGGGCGCCCAATAATCGATCACCTGCGCGGTCGTCCACGAACAGGCCACCAGGCCAGCGGTCAGCCAGTGCAGCAGGATCATCCCGCGCGAATAGCGGAAGGTGTCAGACATTGATTGGATTTTTCCCTGGGAGTTCGGGCGCAGAAAGCACAGTCCTGCCTGACGGGCGATGACCGGCGGATTAACTGCTGCCAATGAGAATGCCGGTGGCGAACACCAGCGCGCCGCCGAACCCAACCTGCATCGCCGCCGACAGCGGTGGCGTGTCCATGTATTTCCATCGGATCCAGGTGATGATGCCGAGCTCGACGACCACGACCACCACCGCCAGCACCATCGCCGTATAGAAACTCGGCACCAGGAACGGCAGCGTGTGCCCGATGCCCCCCAGCATCGTCATCAGCCCGCAGATCACGCCGCGGATCCACGGCGCGCCCCGGCCCGTCAGGCTGCCGTTGTCCGACAGCGCCTCGGCGAACCCCATCGAAATCCCCGCCCCCAGCGACGCCGCCAAGCCCACCAGGAACGCATCCCATGAACTCTGCGTCGCGAACGCCGCCGCGAACACCGGCGCCAACGTCGACACCGAGCCATCCATCAGCCCCGCCAGCCCCGGCTGGATCACCCGCAACACAAACATCCGCCGCGCCGCCTCATCCTCCTCGGCCCGCACGTCAGTCGGCAGGTTCTCCTCCATCAACCGCTCGGCCATGTGCTCATGCGCAACTTCGGCCTCGGCGAGATCACCCAGGAGCTTGCGGATCGAGGCATCCTGCGAGCGCGCCGCCGCCTGGCGATAGAAACGGGCGGCCTCCAGCTCCATCTGCTCGGCCTGATTGCGCACCAGCTCCAAGCGCAACGGCTGCGTCTGCCACACCGGCTTGCGCGAAACGAACCCGCGCACATCCTGCCGCCGCACCAGCGGAATATGCTCGCCGAACTTCTCCCGATAGAGATCGATCAACCACCGCCTGTGCTCGCTCTCCTCGGCCGCCATGTCGACAAACACCTTGGCCGAGGCCGCATAATCCGCGCGCAGTCCCTCGGCGAAATCGAGATAGATTCGCCCGTCCTCCTCCTCGGCCCCGATCGCCAAGGCCAGGATCTCGCGTTCGGTCAGCTCACTGAAATTACGCATGCGTGGGGTCTCCAGCCGAATGCCCGGCTTCTAACATGGAAACGGGGATTGCAAGTGGAAAGGCGCGATCAACCCATGGCCGGCGGAACCTTGCCTTACCTCTCCGGCCGCGGCCGATGCGGCGAAGCCGTCGCGGGGTCGTCCGGCCAGTGGTGCTTGGGGTAGCGGCCGCGCATGTCCTTGCGCACGTCGGTCCAGCCGCCGCGCCAGAAGGCGGCGAGGTCGGCGGTGATGGCGACGGGGCGGCCGGCGGGAGAGAGGAGGGCGAGGCGGAGTTCGATGCGGCCGCCGGCGAGCTTCGGGGTTTCGGTCAGGCCATAGAACATGTGAGCGCGGGCTTCGGCGAGGGGGACGGGCTGGGTGTAGTCGACCTTGGCAAGGCCGCCCGGCAGCGTGAGCGCGGCGGGCAGGTCGCGGTCGAGGCGGCTTGACTGGGCCCAGTCGAGCAGGCCGCGGAGGATGGCGTGAAGGTCGAGTTTTTCCGCGTCGGCCAGGCGGGAGAAGCCGTGCAGATGGGGGGTGAGCCAGGCACGGTCGGCAGCGAGGGCGGCGTCGGAGAGGTCGGGGAGTTCGGGGTCGATGCTGCGGAGCAGGGCAGCGCGGGCCTGGAGCTGGCGGGCGGCTTCGGACCAGGGCAGGCGGTCGATGTCGAGCGCGCTGGCCAGGGCCTCGGCGGTGTCGGCGGGATCGGCGGCAATGGTGCGGTCTTCGAGGACGAGGGCGCCGAGGCGGCGGCGGCGGCGGGCGAGGACCGAGCCGGTGACGGGGTCGAGGCCGGAGTCGACGGTTTCCGTGACGCGGGCGGCGAGCACGGCGGGGAGGTTGGCGGGGTCGAGCGGGGCGGCGAGGCGGATGCGGGCGCCGGCCTTCATTTCCAGGCTGGCCACCGCGAGAAGGGGCGCGCGGGCGAGGGGGTCGGCGAGGGGCAGCTTGGCGCCGCCGCCACCCGAGAGGCGAAAACTACCGGGCTCGCCGCGCCGCTGGGCGATGCGATCCGGAAAACCGGCGGCGATCAGGCGGCCGGCATCGACCTCGGCATGGTCGTGGCCGACGCCGAGACGGCGGCGGTATTGCTGGGCGGCGCGGTTGATGCGGGAGACGGCGCCGCGGTCGGCAGCAGTTCCTCCTTCGAGGGCATGCAGGCGCAGGCCGATATCGGCGGTGGCGTCGGCGGCGCGCAGCGGGTCGCGTTCCTCCAGGATGGCGGCGATGTCGCAGGCGACGCCGGCCTCCTCGGCGGTTTCGGCGGCCAGCATCATGGCGGCGAGGCGGGGATGGGCGCCGAGGCGGGCCATGCGGCGGCCGAGGTCCGTGAGGCGGCCCTGGTCGTCGAGCGCGCCGAGGTCGGTAAGTAGGGTAGCGCCGGCGGCGAGGGCGGCAGGCGGGGGCGGGTCGGGGAACGGCAGGTCGGCCGGCTTGGTGCCCCAGGAGGCGCAGTCGAGGCAGAGGCCGGAGAGTTCGGCGACGAGGATTTCCGGGCGGTCGTAGGCGGGCAGGCCGCGATGCAGCGCGGTGGTCCAGAGGCGGATGGCGACGCCGGGACTTTCGCGCCCGGCACGGCCGGCGCGCTGGTCGGCGGCGGCGCGGCTGATCCGCTGGGTGGTCAGGCGGGTGAGGCCGGTCGCGGCATCAAGCACGGGCGCCCGCCGATAGCCGCCGTCGACGACGATGCGGACGCCGGGGACGGTCAGCGAGGTCTCGGCGATCGAGGTGGCGAGGACGACGCGGCGGCCGTCGGCGGGGCGCAAGGCGAGGTCCTGGGCCGCCGGTGGGAGGTCGCCATGCAGCGGCAGGACGAGCGCGCCACAGCCGGCGAGGGCGGCCTCGGCGCGGCGGATTTCGGCCATGCCGGGCAGGAAGGCGAGCACGTCGCCGGGGTGGGCCGACAGGGCGGTGCGGATGGCGCGGGCGAGGGCTTCGGGGAGGTCGCGCAGGTCCTGGATGTCACGCGCCACATGGCTGACGGTGACGGGGTGGGCGCGGCCGAGGCTTTCGATCACCCCGGCGTCGAGCAGCCCGGCGAGGCGGGCGCCGTCGACGGTGGCGGACATGGCAAGCAGGCGCAGTTCGGGCCGGAGCTGGCGCTGCAGGTCCAGGCAGAGGGCGAGGGCGAGGTCGGCTTCGAGGGCGCGTTCGTGAACCTCGTCGAAGATCACCGCGGCGACGCCGTCGAGCCCGGGATCGGATTGCAGGCGGCGGACGAGCAGGCCCTCGGTGACGACCTCGACGCGGGTGGCGGCTGACACGGCGGAGTCGAGGCGGGTGCGGTAGCCGAACACGCCGCCGACCTGGCCACCGGAGAGCGCGGCCATGCGGGTGGCGGCGGCGCGGGCGGCAAGGCGGCGCGGTTCGAGCATGACGATGCGGCGGCCGGCGACCCAGTCCTCGCCAACCAGGGCGGGCGGCACCAGGGTGGTCTTGCCGGCGCCGGGCGGGGCGATCAGCACGGCGTTGCGCCCGGCGGCGAGGGCGGCGCGGAGCGCGGGTAGCGCTTCGGCAACGGGCAGGTCGGAGGGGCGTTCCATGCGCGGCGCAGTATCACCGATCCCGCGGATGCGCGACCGGGGCGGGTGTCGTATAGGGGAATGATGCGCTGGATGCTCCTCCTCACCGCCCTGCTCGCCCCCGCCGCCGCGGCCGCGCTCGAGTCCGCGCCGGTGACCAGCCCGCGGGCGACGGTGACGCTGATGAGCGAGACCGACCGCGTGATGCCCGGCAGCCCCTATCGCGTCGCCCTGCGTATGCGCATGGCGCCGGGCTGGCACACGTACTGGCAGAATCCGGGCGATGCCGGCGTGGCGCCCGAGATGGTTTTCTCCCTCCCGCCGGGTGTCACCGCCGGGCCGATCGACTGGCCGGCGCCGGCGCGGCAGCCCGAGGAGGGGCTGATGACCTACGGCTATGCCGGCGAGGTGTTGCTGCCGGTGACGATCTCGGGCGGCCCCGGCCCGGTGCGCGTCGAGGCGCATTGGCTGGTGTGCGACAAGATCTGCGTGCCGGAGGAGGGTGTGTTCTCCATCGCCCCCGCGGCCGGGCCGGCGAGTTCGGGCCCGCAGAGCGCCCTGTTCATCGCCGCCGACGCGCGGCGGCCGCGGACCTCGCCATGGACAGCACGGATCGCGCCGGATGGCGTGTTGACCCTGGAGGGCCAGGGGATATCCGCCACGGCGGTGGCCGATGCCTGGTTCATGCCCGCGGCGCCGGATCGCATCGCGGCGGCGGCGAAGCAGGCGCTGGTCGTCTCCGAGGACCGTCTGCGGCTGGCGATGCAGCCCGGCAGCGCCTTCCGGCCGGGGAGCAACCTCGATGGCGTGCTGGTGCTGCGCGATCGCGGCGGGCAGGAGACGGCGCTGGCGATTTCCGCCGTGCCCGGGCCCGCGGAAACGAGCCTGCCGCTGTGGCAGGTGCTGGCCTTCGCGCTCATCGGCGGGCTGGTGCTCAACCTGATGCCCTGCGTGTTCCCCGTGCTGGCGATGAAGGCGGTGTCGTTGTCGCGCCTGTCGGGCAAGGCGCATGGCCGGGCGCGCGGGCTGGCCGCGGCCTATGCCGGCGGCGTCATCGCCACCTTCCTGGTTGTCGGCGGCATCCTGGTCGCGCTGCGCCAGGCGGGCGATGAGACCGGCTGGGGGTTCCAGTTCCAATCGCCGATGTTCGTCGGGGTGATGGTCGCCGTGCTGTTCGCGGTCGGGCTGAACCTCTCGGGCGTCTATGCGCTCGGCCAGACCGTCGGCGCCGGGCAGAGCCTGGCCGGGCGCGACGGGTATATCGGCGCCTTCTGCGCCGGACTGCTGGCCGTCCTGGTGGCCACACCGTGCACCGCGCCGTTCATGGGCGTGGCGATCACCGCCGGTCTGGCCTCGTCGATCGCGGTCACGCTGGCGGTGTTCGTCGCCCTCGGCGTCGGACTGGCCGCGCCCTACGTCATGCTCGCCTGCATTCCCGCCGTCGCCCGCGCGCTGCCGCGGCCGGGGCCGTGGATGGAGGTGTTTCGCCAGATCCTGGCGTTCCCGATGTATGGCGCGGCGGTATGGCTGCTGTGGGTGCTGAGCCTGGAGAGCGGGTCACCTGGCGTGCTGGCGGCCGGCGCCGCGCTGGTGCTGGTGGGCTTCGCGCTGTGGGCGATCGGCATGCTGCAGCGGCGGACGCGGCGGCGGGGTGCGATCTGGTGGGTCGGTGGCGGAGCCTCCGCGCTGGCCGTCGCCGGCGCCGTCATCGCCGTCGGATCGCTGGCCCATTTGCCGCCGGCGGAGATGCGCGAAGCCGGCGCCGAGGCCTTCACCGTCGCCCGGCTCGATGCCCTGCGCGCCGAGGGCAAGCCGGTGTTCGTCAACATTACCGCCGCCTGGTGTGTCACCTGCCTCGTCAACGAGAAGGTTGCGCTGGCGCCGGCGCACCAAGCCTTCGCCGACAGCGGCACCACCTATCTGAAGGGCGACTGGACGCGGCCGGTGCCGGAGATCACCGCCTTCCTGCGCGCCAACGGCCATGACGGCGTGCCGCTCTACGTCTATTACCCGCCGGGGCGCGGCACCCCGGTGGTTCTGCCGCAGCTGCTGACCCCCGCCATGGTGCTCGCCGCGATCGCCACGCCGGGATAAACGTTCCGTCCGGTTGACTTCCCCGCGTCGCCGCCGGGAGAATGGCTGCCGACGAAAGGGGGGAGCGCGTGTTCAAGCTGATTGCACAACGGCTCGGCCTCGGCCTGCTGACCCTTGTCGGCGCCTCGATGATCATTTTCGCCGGCACCGAAATCCTGCCCGGCGATCTCGCCTCCGCCCTGCTGCAGAACAACGCGACCGAGGAAAACCTCGCGACCATGCGCAAGGAACTCGGCCTCGATCGCCCCGCGGTGGTGCGCTACGGTGAGTGGTTCGGCTCTGCGCTGAAGGGCGAGCTTGGCCGCTCGCTCGCCACCGAGCGTCCGGTGATCGACGACCTCGCGCCCCGCCTGCGCAACACGCTGTTCCTCGCCATCTACGCCGCGGCCATCGCCGTCCCGCTCGCCATCGCCCTTGGCCTGATGGCGGCGATCTGGCAGGGCAGCACTTTCGACCGGATGGTCAATCTCGTCACCCTCATGACGATATCCATCCCTGAATATCTCGTCGGCTACCTGCTGGTGAAATACCTCTCCGTGCGGCTCGGCTGGCTGCCGACGCTGTCGAACGTCACGCCCGACACGACGTTGGGCGACCGGCTGTTCCTCACCATCCTGCCGGTGGCGACGCTTGTGCTCGTTGTCGTTGCGCATATGATGCGGATGACGCGCGCCTCGGTGCTGGCCATCATGGCGAGCCCCTATATCGAAATGGCCTTCCTCAAGGGCATTCCGAAATGGCAGGTGGTGGTGCGGCACGCCTTCCCCAACGCGCTCGCGCCGGTGATCAACGTCGTCGCGCTGAACCTCGCCTATCTCATCATCGGCGTCGTCGTGGTCGAGGCGGTGTTCGTCTATCCCGGCCTCGGGCAGCTCATGGTCGATGCCGTATCAAAACACGACGTGCCGGTCGTGCAGGCCTGCGGATTGCTGTTCGCCTCCACCTTCATCCTGCTCAATCTCATTGCCGACATCTGCGGCATTCTTGCCAATCCGCGCCTGCGGCATCCACGGTGAGCCTGGCCATGCCCCGCCTGTTCGGCCATCGGCTGAGCATCCCCGCCGCGATCGGGCTGGCGATCATCGCGCTCAACCTCGGCGCCGCCCTCTTCGCGCCGTGGATCGCGCCGTACGACCAGGCCGACATCGTTGGCGACGCCTGGGACGACCCGAGCCTCGCTCACCCCCTCGGCCTCGACAATCTCGGCCGCGACCTGCTGACGCGGCTGCTGTTCGGCGCCCGCATGTCCATCGGACTGTCGCTGCTGATCACGTCGACATCGTTCACCATCGGCATCGTCACCGGCTTCACGGCCGCCGTCTGCAAGGGCTGGGTGGACATGGCATTGTCCCGCGCGGTCGACCTGATGCTGTCGATGCCGACGCTGATCTTCGCCTTCATCGTGCTGTCCGTGCTCGGCACCGACCTGCCGGTGCTGATCATCACGCTGGCCTGCCTCGATTCCACCCGGGTCTTCCGCCTCAGCCGCGCGCTGGCGATGGGCATCGCGGCGCTGGAATATGTCGAGGTCGCGAAACTCCGTGGCGAGGGCCTCGGCTGGATCATCGCCCGCGAAATCCTCCCCGCCGCCCGCGCGCCGCTGATCGCCGAGTTCGGACTGCGCTTCTCCTTCGCCTTCCTGTTCGTCGCCGCGCTGAGTTTCCTCGGCCTCGGTGTCCAGCCGCCCGACGCCGACTGGGGCAGCATGGTTCGCGACTACCGCGACATGATCAACCTCGACCTCGCAGCCCCCCTGTGGCCCGCCGGCGCCATCGCGCTGCTCACCGTCGGCGTCAATTTCGTCGTCGACTGGCTGCTGTCGATCCAGTCGCGCACGCACGGCGAAAACGCATGAACGACACGATCCTCGAGGTCCGCAACCTCCGCGTCGAGGCCCGCTCGGACGCCGGCCCCGGCCCGGTCCTGGTCGCCGATGCCAGTTTTTCCCTGCGCCGCGGCGATGTGCTCGGCCTGATCGGTGAGTCCGGCGCCGGCAAGTCCACGATCGGGCTCGCCATGCTCGGCTATACCCGCCCCGGCTGCGCCATCACCGGCGGCCAGGTCGTCTTCAAGGGCCGCGATATTCTCACCCTCTCCGCCGACGAGCGCCGGGCGCTGCGCGGGCCGGGCATCGCCTATATCGCGCAGTCCGCCGCCGCCTCGTTCAATCCGGCGATGACGCTGATGGAGCAGGTCTGCGAAATCCCGATCCGCCACGGCGTGATGTCGCCGACGGCGGCGCGCGCCGCCGCCATCGCGCTGTTTCGCGAGCTCGAACTGCCCGACCCCGAAACCTTCGGCAACCGCTACCCCCACCAGGTCTCGGGCGGCCAGCTCCAGCGCGCCATGGCGGCCATGGCCATGGCGGCGCGCCCCGACATCCTGATCTTCGACGAACCCACCACCGCGCTCGACGTGACCACCCAGGTGGAGGTGCTGGCCGCCTTCCGCAAGCTCATCCGTGAACACGGCACGGCCGCGATCTACATCACCCACGACCTCGCCGTCGTCGCCCAGATCGCCGACGACATCATGGTGCTGCGCCACGGCAACACCATCGAACACGGCCCCGCCGCGCAGATTCTCGAAAACCCGCAGCAGGACTACACAAAGCTCCTCGTCGCCGAACGCGTGCATGGCCACACCTTCCTCGCCCAGGACAGCGAGGCGGACATACCGTTGCTTTCCCTCAAGGATGTCGTCGCCAGCTACACGACCCTGCTGCGCGTCATCGACGGCGTCTCGCTCGAGGTCCGCAAAGGCGATACGCTCGCGGTCGTCGGAGAATCCGGCTCCGGCAAATCCACCCTCGCCCGCGTCATCACCGGGCTTCTCCCGCGCGAACAGGGCGAGGTCCGTTTCCGCGGAGACCTCCTGCCACCCGCCTTGGCGCAGCGCTCGCGCGATCAGCTCCGCCGCATCCAGATGATCTACCAGATGCCCGACGTCGCGCTGAACCCGCACCAGACGTTACGGGACATTATCGGCCGCCCCATCGGCTTCTACTTCAACCGCTCCCGCCGCGACATCGACGCCCGCGTGCGCGAACTCCTGCGCATGATGGACCTGCCGGAGGACTTCATCTTCCGCAAACCCGCCGAACTCTCCGGGGGCCAGAAGCAGCGCGTCGGCATCGCCCGCGCGCTCGCCGCCGAACCCGACCTGATCATCTGCGACGAAGTCACCTCCGCGCTGGACCAACTCGTCGGCGAGGAAATCCTCCGCCTGCTCAAACGCCTGCAGGACGAGCTTGGCATCGCCTACCTCTTCATCACCCACGACCTCGGCCTGGTGAAACGCCTGGCCAACAAAGTCACCGTCATGCTCAAGGGCCAAATGGTCGCCAACGGCGAAACCGAAACGGTCTTCGCGCCACCATTCCACCCCTATACCGAACTCCTGCTCTCCTCCGTCCCCGAAATGCGCCGCGATTGGCTCGATGACGTGCTGAGCCGGCGGGGGTAAGAAAGGCGGGGGCCTCGCCCCTCGAACCCACCGAGGGCATAGCCCTGGCCTTCCCTACGCCGCCACCTCGGTCGTCTTCGGCGTGGCGATTTGCACGCTGTTCGGGCCGTAGCGGTCGGTGAACGCCGTCGTATCGATTTCCTCCAGTTCGATTTCGCGCTCCATCACCTTGCGTTTCCATTCCAGCAGCTGGGGATGCCGGTCGTGGAATTCAGGCATGACTTCGCGGCCGAACAGTTCGAGGCTTTCGCAGATGTGCTCGTGGGTATTCTTGCCGGCCTGGTTGAGCAGGATGATCTGATCGATGTTCGAAGTCTCGAACTTGCGGAGTTTGTTGCGGATCGTCTCCGGTGAGCCGATCAGGCCGCCACGCAGCGCGCGGGCGACGCCCTCGGGGTTGGCCGCCTTCCACTTCTCGAACTCCTCCCACATGTTCACCGTGCCGGCCGGCGGCCGGGCGCGGCCCGGCTGAGCGCCGTAGAAGCGCAGCGCGAACTGGAAGAACATCGCGCCATTGGCCCGCTCGCGCGCCTCCTCGTCGGTCTTGGCGCACATGAAGTAGCTCACCAACGCGATGTTCGGATTGATGGTGTAGTCCGCCAGGCGATCGAGCCGCTTGGTGATCGCGTTGTAGTAGGCATGCACCCAGGCATGCGCCGCATCCGCGCTGAGAAACTGAAATGCCAGCGCCCCCAGCCCGCGCCGCCCAGCCATCTCGATGGTCTCCAACTGCGAACACGCCACCCACAGCGGCGGGTTCGGCCGCTGGATCGGTTTCGGCAACACGTTGCGCAACGGCATCTTGAAGAACGGCCCGTCATACGCGCACGGCCCGTCCTTGAACATCGGGATCACCGCCCGCATCCCGTCTTCCCAGATGGCGCGCTTGTCTTCCATCGCCCGGCCGAAAGGTTCGAGCTCGGTGATGGAGGCGCTCTCCCCGCTGCCGAACTCGCAGCGCCCGTTTGACAACAGGTCCAGTGTGGCGATGCGCTCGGCGACGCGCGCCGGCGGCGACGTCGTCAGCTGCATGATGCCATGCGCCAGGCGGATCTGCTTGGTCCGCTGGCTGGCCGCGGCCAGGAACATCTCAGGGGTCGGCGAGTGCGAGTATTCCTCGAGGAAGTGATGTTCGACCTGCCACGCATAGTCGTAGCCGAGCTGATCGGCCAGTTCGACCTGGCTGAGCGCGTTCTGGTAGAGCTTGTGCTCGCTGTCCGCCGTCCACGGGCGGGGTAGTTGCAGCTCGTAGAAGATGCCGAATTTCATGGCGTTTGTTCTCCCTTTATCGGGCAATCGTTGCCGACTGCCCGATAAAGCGCAAGCGCCGCGAAATTCAGGCCGGGCGGACGTTCCAGGGATAGGGCGCGGCGCCCTGCATCACCCCCGTGATCGTCTTGCGATAGGCCGTCTTGCCGAACCACTGGCCCACGGGGATGAATGGCAGCTCGTCCATCGCCAGCGTCGCCAGTTCCTGTGCGATCTGCTTCTGCCGCGCCGGATCGGGGGCCGCCAGCCAGTCCTGCACCAGCTGCTCGGCCTTGCCGCTCTCCCACCAGCCGAACCAGCCCGCGGCGCCTTGCCCCCGGATGATGCCCGACGTCGCCGGATTGATGTAGGCAGAGGCGGGGCCGTAGGTGTGGAAAGCCGACCAGCCGCCTTTTTCCACCGTCTCGCGGCTCGAGCGCCGCTGAATCACCGTGCCCCAGTCGGTCTCGACCAGCTCCACGTTCATGCCCATCTTCTTCATCGTATCGGCGGACACCACGCCCAGCGGATGAATGACGGCGAAGTCGGTCGGATTGATCACCACCACCTTCTGCCCGCTATACCCCGCCTCCTTCAGCAGCCTCTTCGCCGCCTCGATATCCCCAGGCATCTGCGCCGGCAGTTCCGTCTCATACGGCGTCGCGCACGGAAACGTCGACCGGCACAGCCGCCACAGCGACTGATCATCGCCGAACGTCGCCCGCATATAGTCTTCCTGGTTGATCGCCATGCGCAGCGCGCGCCGGATCTTCACGTCGTTGAACGGTGCCTGCAGATGGTTCAGCCGGATGAACGACAGCCGGCCCTGCGGATTGTCGATCGCCAGCGTGATGTCCTTGTTCTTAGCCAGCGTCGGCAGCAGATCCGACAGCGGCTGCTCCCACCAATCCACCTCGCCATTCTGCAATGCCGCCGCCGCCGTCGCCGCATCCGGAATGATGCGCCACTCGATGCGCGGGAAATGCGCGATCTTCGCCCCCGTCCCCCAGTCCGGCGCCTCCGCCCGCGGCACATACGCCTCGTTCTTCTCATAAACCACGCGGCTGCCGGTCACGAACTCATTGGCCACGAACTTATACGGCCCCGAGCCCATCATCTCCGTCACCTGCTTGTTCGGATCCGTCTGCGCCAGGCGCTCCGGCATCACGAACGGCAGCGAACTATCGGGCTTGCCAATCGCACTCAACAACAACGGAAACGGCGACTTCAGCTTGATCTCAACCGTCTTGTCATTCGCCGAGCCATACGACTCCACGAACTTGTCCATCAGCTGGCCAAACGGCTCCTTCTTCGCCCACCGCGCGATCGACGCCGCACAATCCCGCGCCAACACCGGCGACCCGTCATGGAACTTCAGCCCATCACGCAGCCCGATTTTCCAGGTCCGCCCATCCGCGGACACCTCGGCTCCCGAGGCCATCTGCGGCTTCGGCACGCCGTCCGCGCCGGCTGAATACAACGTGTCGAACACATGATAGGCGTGATTGCAGGTGACGATCGCCGTGGTCAAAATCGGATCGAGCAAGGTGAGATTGGCCTGCGGCACAAACCTCATCGTGGCCGTCTTGGCCGGCTGGGCAACGGCGGGCGCGGCGAGTGCGGCCGCTCCGGCTGCGAGAAACTGACGACGCTTCATTGTTCTGACCCCCTGAACCAACGGAGTTCAGACACTAGAGCAACATCCGACCAGATGGAATCATCCGGTCGGATAAAGTTGCTGGACAAGACGGAGAGCTAGGGCGGTGGCCGATCGTCTATCAGATCGGCTGCCGCTCAAGGGCCATTCTGCGGCGCGTGAAAACGCCGCAAACGAAAGGCCCCGCTTCAGGCCTCCGGCAGACGGACGATAAAGCGGGCGCCGAGGATCGCACCCGTCGGGCCGCGGCGGTTTTCAGCGATGATACGGCCTTTGAGGGCTTCGACGATCTGCCGGCTGATCGACAGGCCAAGGCCCGAGTGTTGGCCGAAGCGTTCGCCTTGCGGGCGCTCTGAATAGAAGCGATCGAAGATGTGTTCGAGGCGGGCTTCGGGAATGCCGGGGCCTTCGTCTTCGACCACGATTTCCACCATGCCGTCGCTGTGCTGGGCGCGCAGCGTGATGTGGCCCTGGGCGGGGGAGAAGGACTGGGCGTTGCCAATGAGGTTGCGCAGCACCTGGACCAGGCGACCTTCGACGGCGCGGACTTCGAGGCGCTCGTCGGGCGCCTGGAGCTCGACGTGGGGGCCTGTATCGGAACGGGTGGATTCGCTGATTTCAGCCAGCGTGGCGAGGATGGGGCGGACGTCGAGGGTTTCGATGGCGACGCGCGAGAGTTCGGCGTCGATGCGCGAGGCGTCGGAAATATCGCTGATCAGGCGATCGAGGCGGCCGACGTCCTCGGCGATGATGGCGAGCAGGCGGCGTTGTTTCTCGATGTCCTCGATGCGGCGCAGGGTTTCGATGGCGCTGCGGATGGAGGAGAGCGGGTTCTTGATTTCGTGCGCCACGTCGGCGGCGAAGCGTTCGATGGCGTCCATGCGGGCCCATAATGCGCGTGCTGATTCGGAGAGAGCGTGTGCGAGTTCGCCGATCTCGTCGTGGCGGACGAGCAGGCCTTCGGGCATGGCGCCACTGCGTCCGGCGCCTTCGCGCATATCGGCCGCGGCGCCGGCGAGGCGGAGGATCGGGCGGGCGATGGTGAGCGAGAGATACCAGGAAAGTGCTACGGTCAGCGCCAGCGCCAGGCCGAACAGGCCCAGGATGGAGAGGCGGACGGCGAGCAGGCTGTCTTCGACCTCGCGGGCGTCGCGGGTCAGCAGCACGATGCCGACCGAGGCGCGGTTGCGCAGCACGGGCTCGGCGACGGTGACGAGCAGGCGGTTGTCGACGGTGCGGCGGATATAAGGCGGCATTTCGCGGCCCTCGGTCGCGCCAGTCAGGCGAAGTTCTTCCTTGACATCGGGCTTCCATTCGATGCCGGCGGCCTGGGGGCCGCTGTCGAGCAGGGGGCCGCCCGTGAAGTGGGGCAGCCAGTCGAGCAACTGGTCGTAGATGCGGCCGATGGTGCCGATGATCTGGCCGCGATCGACGGTGGGTGGCAGCGGCTCGGCGACGACGGTGCCGCCGGAGCCCTCGCGGACGCGGCTGTCGGCGACGAGTTGTCCGTCGGGGGCGTAGATCCGGGCCTGGGCGTTGGGCGTCGGCTCGGTGAGGCGGCGCAGCAAAGGGCGGGCCTGGTCCGGGGCGAGATGGGGGCCGGTGGCGTCCTCGCGGACGGCGGTCTCGCCGAGGGCGCCGGCGTAGATGAGGGCGAGTTCGCGCAGCGTGCTGACTTCGGCGCGGAGCAGGCCCTGCTGGTACTGGTCGAGGTAGAGCAGGGTGGCGAGCAGGAGGGCGAGGGGCAGCAGGTTGACCAGCAGGATCCGGCGCAGCATGGGCGAGACCCAGCGCGCGTGCACCGGCGATGCCGGAGACGTCGCGGTGGCCAGGCTCGCTTGCATGAGGCCGGAGTCGGGCATGGCGGGGTCAGGCGTCCTTGTAGCGGTAGCCGATGCCATAGAGGGTCTCGATGGCGTTGAAGTCGTCGTCGCCGGTGCGGAACTTCTTGCGGACGCGCTTGATGTGGCTGTCGATGGTGCGGTCGTCGACGTAGATGTTCTCGCCGTAGGCGGCGTCGATCAGCTGGTCGCGCGACTTGACCATGCCCGGCCGGGTGGCAAGCGCCTTGACGAGCAGGAACTCGGTGACGGTGAGCTGGATGTCGGTGCCTTTCCACAGGCACTGGTGCTTGTTCTCGTCGAGCACCAGCTCACCGCGGACGATGACGCCGTTGGGGGTGGCGCCGGAGCCTTCGGCACGGCTGGTTTCGTTGCGGCGGAGCAAAGCGCGGATGCGCTCGATGAGCAGGCGCTGGCTGAAGGGCTTGGTGATGTAGTCGTCGGCGCCGAGGCGCAGACCCATGACTTCGTCGACTTCCTCGTCCTTGGAGGTGAGGAAGATGACGGGGAGGCTGGAGCGGGCGCGCAGGCGCAGGAGGAGTTCCATGCCGTCCATGCGCGGCATCTTCACGTCGAGCACGGCGAGGTCGACGGGGCGGGCGGTGATGCCTTGCAGGGCGCTTTCGCCGTCGGTGTAGGTGCGGACCTGGAAGCCTTCCTGTTCGAGCGTCATGGAGACGCTGGTGAGGATGTTGCGGTCGTCGTCGACGAGGGCGATGGTCTGCTTCATCTGGGGTCTCCGTGCGGTGGCCCGGGGTTATATGGGCCGGCTGCAGCAGAATGTGGCACGCAATTGTGGCGCAACGAGGTTGGAGAGTGAACGAATTATGGCAGACACACATATAGACGGGCCTACCCCGGCCTGGCAGGCCACAATGCTGCTGCGGGCCGCCCGGGCCGGCACGCTGGCCACCGCGCGGGACGGGCAGCCCTTCGCGGCGCTGGTGACGCCGGCGACGGCGCCGGATCGGTCGATCCTGTTGTTGTTGTCCGATATTTCCGAGCATACGCGGCAGCTGATGGCCGAGCCGCGCTGCGCGCTGCTGGTGGCGGGGGAGCCCGAGAGCGCCAATCCGCAGACGGCGCCGCGGCTGACGGTGACGGGGCTGGCGGCGCGGATTGTCGATCCGGCACAGAAGGCGCGGTGGCTGGCGGTGCATCCCTATGCGGCGCTGTATGCCGATTTCGGCGATTTTGCGCTTTGGCGGATCACTCCGGTGGCCGGGATGCTGGTGGGCGGATTCGCGCGGGCGACGCGGTTGAAGCAGGCGATGCTGATGGCGGATGCCGCGGCGGTGGCGGCGGTCGAGGCGGCGGCCCCCTCGATCATGGCGCATTGCAATGCGGATCATGCCGAGGCGATGGCGGCGATCGCCGGGGGCGGCGAGGGCTGGCGGATGGTGGCGGTGGATGTCGATGGCTGCGATATCGGCCGCGAGGAGACGGTGCGGCGGATTTCCTGGGCGGCGCCGGTGGCGGATGCCGCGGGGGTGCGGACGGAGCTGGTGCGCCTGGCGCGGGAAGCGCGCGGGCTGCCATCGGGATAACACAATTTTCAAACACTGGACGTTTATGGATCGTGCCAGATAGAGGCGCGGGCGGCATGCCGCCCGTGATCCAGTTCGCCGAGTCGCCTATTGCCTTCACGTGCCCGAGGAAATCGATCCATGAACTCCCACTCTCCCTATGGCGGTCCGCATCCGGCGGCGCTGCGCGGCACCGGCGTCCGCGCCGGCCAGAAGGTGCATGCCAATCTGGCGGCGCCCGCGCTGACCGCGCATGCGATCCGACGTCATGAGGGCGAGCTGTCGGCCGATGGGGCGCTGATGGTGCGGACCGGGGTGCATACCGGACGCTCGGCGCAGGACAAGTTCGTGGTCGACGAGCCCGGCACCACCGGCGATGTGTGGTGGGGCAAGGTCAACAAGAAGCTCTCGCCGGAGAACTTCACCACGCTGACCACCCGAGTGCAGGCGTATCTGCAGGGGCAGGAGCTGTTCACCCAGGACCTCTATGCCGGGGCCGATCCGGCGCGGCGGATCAAGGTGCGGCTGGTGACGACGCAGGCGTGGTCGGCGCTGTTCGCGCGCAACATGTTCATCCGCCCGCCGGAGGAGGATCTTGCCGGGTTCGAGCCGGACTACGTCATTCTCCATGCACCGCTGTTCCATGCCGATCCAGAGATCGACGGGGTGCGGACGAACACGGTTGTGGCGCTGTCGTTCGCGGAGCGGCGGATCGTCATCGCGGGCACCGAATATGCCGGCGAGATCAAGAAATCGATCTTCACGGTGATGAACTGGATCCTGCCCGGCGAGGGCGTGCTGCCGATGCATTGCAGCGCCAATGTGGGCAAGGACGGCGACGTGGCGCTGTTCTTCGGGCTGTCGGGGACAGGGAAGACGACGCTGTCGTCCGACCCGCTGCGGCCGCTGATCGGCGATGACGAGCATGGCTGGAGCCCGCAGGGCGTGTTCAACGTCGAGGGCGGGTGCTACGCCAAGGTGATCAACCTGAGCCAGGACGCGGAGCCCGAGATCTGGGCGGCGTCGCACCGGTTCGGGACGGTGCTGGAGAACGTGGTTGGCGATCGGCACGGGCGGCTCAACCTGGCCGATGACAGCCTGACGGAGAATACGCGGTCCTGCTATCCGGTCGATTTCATTCCGAACTGCGTGCGCTCCGGCCAGGGCGGGCAGCCGCGCAATGTGGTGATGCTGGCGGCCGATGCCTTCGGGGTGATGCCGCCGATCGCCAAGCTGTCGCCGGCGCAGGCGATGTATCACTTCCTGTCGGGCTACACCGCCATCGTCGCCGGGACGGAGAAGGGCGCGGGGAGCGAGCCGCAGGCGACGTTCAGTGCCTGCTTCGGGGCGCCGTTCCTGCCGCGGCGGCCGGAAGTGTATGGCAAGATGCTCTCGGAGCTGATTGCCCAGCACGGGGCCGATTGCTGGTTGATCAATACGGGATGGTCGGGCGGGGCCTATGGTGTCGGGCAGCGGATGCCGATCCGGCATACGCGGGCGCTGCTGCGGGCGGCGCTGGATGGGTCGCTGGCAAAGGTGGCGTTCAGGGCGGATCCGTTCTTTGGGTTGATGATCCCCGAGGCGGTGCCTGGGATTCCCGCGGAGGTGCTGGATCCTCGGCTGGGGTGGGCGGATAAGGACGCCTATGACGCGACGGCGCGGGGGTTGGTGGCGCGGTTTGCCGAGAATTTCGCGCCGTTTATGGGGCATGTGGGGGAGGATGTTCGGGCGGTGGCGCTGACGCGCGCGTAAGCGCGCGGCGAGGTGAGCGACAGCGGTTTGGCTTCAAACCCCTTGCAGCGACAGCGGCGCTCTTGCGCCGCGAAAGCTGGCGATAGCGCTCTGCTTCACCGGCGCGTTTCTCCTCCAAAGGAAGGCCTTCTTTTTCTGAAGAAAAAGAAGCAAAAAGACTTCTGACACGCAGCGAAGCTGAGTGGCGAGGGGAGCGACAGCGGTTCCGCTTGGAACCGCGAAAGCGCTGCGCTTGTTCACGAAGGACGGGGGGTGCTTCACGGCGCGGGATGGTTCCTGGATTGCCGCGTCGCTGCGCTCCTCGCAATGACCAAATATTACGCTAACGGAACAATAGGGGCGTGCGTTTCCCGCGCGGGTCAGCCCCAGAATTTTGAAGTTCTGCTTTTGATGATGCGCCAAGGTGTGGAACTGGTGGTGGGGTAGGGGGCGAGATAGGGGGTGCGCCAGCGGAGTTTCCTCGCGCGGGGTTTGCGCGGCTTCTTCGGGCGCGGTTTGCGCTCGCGGGGTGGGAGGCGGAGGCATTCGGGTGGGGTTATGGCGAGGAGGCGGCACAAGGGGCGGACGTTGCGGCCGAGGGATTTGAGGGCTTCCGGGGGGAGGTCGGCGAGGAGCGCCTGGGTTTCGGGTTTGGTGAGGATGTGCTCGATCTGCGAGAAGTAGCCGCGGATGAAATAGCCGTATTTGCTGCCGAGCCAGCCCTGGGACTGGGGGATGTACGGCTTTTTCGGGCGGGGCTCGGCGGTCGGTTCCGGGGTTTTGCGGGGGTGGGAGCCCCGGGGTTTGGGGGCTTTCCATGTGCCTTTGGCGAGGGCGGCCATGAGGCGCTGGATGCGCTGGTGGGGGCGGGTGATGCGAGCGTAGACGGCGGGGCCGATGGGGGCGAGGGCGTGGAGGCGCTGGAAGATGTACATGAGGAGGGTGCCGACGACCTGGGCCAGGGCTTCGGCGAAGGCCGTTGCGGCTGGGAGCGCCTGGGGCGCTGTGGGGGAGGCCGGGGGCGGAGGGGTCATGGGGCTTTCTGTTGGATGGAATAGGTGTCACAAATAACTGTCAGAAGTTAGCGTTGCAAGAGGAAAATTGCCAGGTGGAGGAATTTTTTCTGGCGCTGGGCGTGAGGCGGAAACTGTGGGCGGATTTGGGGGGCGGTCGATCGCGTTTCAGAACAGCTTGCCCTGTTCCTTTTCCTCCTTGGGGGCCTTCTTGAAGGTGGAGGCGTCGATCATGGGGATTGCGGGTGTGAGCCGGCCGTCGGCGCCGGAGGTCTGGACGTTGCAGCGGATCTCGTAGAACTGCTGACGGGAATACCCCATCACCTCGCAGGCCGTGGAGACGTTGCCGAGGTCGGAGGCGAGGTCGAGCAAGCTGAGCTTGCGACGTGCTATCTTCTGTTCCGTGGTCATGGTGCTCTCCGGAGAGGGTTGATGTTGCTCGCAACACCATCCCGACCCCCGCCAGAGGCGGCATGGCCACACCGGACCTCACCGGACCGGCGCGCCATCAACTGTCAGGGGAATACCGTCTCAGCAAAGCGGGAGCGGGCGCTGATCGAGGCGTGTCGACGCGCGGCGGCGGCTGGAGGGTTGCCGGTGTTGAACGGGTGACAGGCGTTTGGTGCGGCCCGAGGTAGGGGCGGCGGCGCTGGGCGGAGGCTCTGGCGAAAGGGGGGGCGATTGGTGGGATGCTCAAGGGCATCCCACCCTACAATGTCCCAACCTATGAACGGCATTCGCAGCTGAAGGTCAGTCGTCCAGCCAAGAGATTTTGTGGGATGCAAGGGCCTCTCGGCCCTTGCCCGCCGGAGGCTCTTCGCTTCGCCCCTACTCTTTGTATGCCCCCAACCGCGCCGCGAAGCGCTTGATGGCCGCTTCGCCGAACTCCGTGGCCACGAGGTGGGGGGCGCGGTCGTGGACGCGGTCGAGGCCCATGCGGGCGGCGACGAGGCGTTTGCCGTAGCAGACCAGGTGGTCGATGGATTGCATGACGAAGACGATGGCGGGGAGAATCTCGCGGTAGATGCGTTCGGCTTCCTCCTCATCGCCGCGGTCCATGGCGGCCCAGAGGGCGACCTGGGCTTCGAAGCAGTCCGGCGCGGGGATGAGGCCGGAACAGCCGGCGCGGTAATTGTCGGGGAGTTCCATGCCGCCGCGGCCGTTGAGGACGGCGAGTTTTCCCTCGGTTTCCTCAACGACGCGCTTGATGAGGACGGCGGGTCCCTCGCCCTTCAGCACCTGGAAGTTGGCGTGGCGGCGGGCGAGTTCGGCGATGCCCGGGGGCGTGAGGCCGAGGCCGATGAACTCGGGGGCGTTCTGGATGGCCATGGTGATGGGCGAGCGGTCCATGACCTTGCCGAAGAAGTCGATCAGCTCACCCTCGGGCATGCCGGGGCGGCGGGGGGGCTGGAGGATCGCAAGCACGGCACCGTTGGCCGCGGCATGGGCGACGCTCTCGATCTGCTCCTCCGGCGTGGCGCCGAAGACGGTGACGGCCAGCGGGATGCGGCCGTTGAGGTCCTCGGCGGCCCATTCGACGACATTGCGGCGCTCGGCGGGGGTGAGCTTGGCGACCTCGGTGGCCAGGCCGAGAACGGCCATGCCGCGGCCGCCGCCCTGGACGCAGATCTCGGTCTGGCGGCGCATGAGGGCGCGATCGAGCCGGTCGCCGGCGTCGAAGAAAGCGTAGAGGATCGGCCAGATGCCGGTGAATGACGTTCCCATGGGTGGGAGCGTGGGGCACCATTCGTCAGGGCGTCAACGGGGGAAGGGAAGCGTAAGGCAAGGAAGGCAAGGCTCCGCCGGCTCAGGGCCATCGAGCGGCTTACGCGGCCTTCGGCCACGGTCCGCTCGATCCCGTCGAACCCGTGGACTCTCTTGCCTGGATCGACGGCCTTCAGTTGAAATCCCGCGATCTCATGACGCGCATCTTTGCGCGGCGACGAGAGCGACAGCGGTTTGCCTTCAAACCCCTTGCAGCGACAGCGGCGCCCTTGCGCCGCGATAGCTGGCGATAGCGCTCCACTCCACAACCACACCCATCGACCGGGGAGTGGCGAAGCCAATAAATCACTGGCGACTGGTCGGTGTCCCGTGCGGTCGCGGGGGTTGATTGCCTGCGGCGCTTAGGAAGCGGGTCTTGGCTGAAGGATGGCGAGTGGGTGCGGCGGCGCGTTCATGGATTGCCGCGTCGCTGCGCTCCTCGCAACGACAGGGGGGCGGTCGGGACGAGGTTGGCAGCTGGAGGACGAGTGTCCAGCCGCTCGAATCACATGGGTTCCAAGGGCCTCTCGGCCCTTGGCCGGCGGAGCCTTGCTTACTTTTTGTCTTCATCGTCCCTGGGCTGACGGCGCGCGTATTTCCGCCTAGGGTGCTCGCATGTTGTCCGATTTGCCGAATGTGCTGACGTTGTCGCGGATTGCCGCCATTCCTGTGATGGTGGTTTTGGCGGCGATGCGGACGCCGAACACGGATGTGGCGGCGATGGTGGTATTTTCGCTCGCGGGGATCACCGATTATTTCGATGGCAAGTTGGCGCGGGATCGGGGCCAGGCGTCGGATCTGGGGCGGATGTTGGATCCGATCGCCGACAAGTTGCTGGTGGCGGCGGCGTTGATGATGTTGCTGGGGTTGGGGCGGTTGAGCGCGGCGGGGTTGTATCCGGCGATTATTATTATGTTGCGCGAGATCTTGGTGAGTGGGTTGCGGGAGTATCTGGCGGGGATTCGGGTGGGGTTGCCGGTGACGCGGCTGGCGAAGTGGAAGACGGGCTTTCAGATGGGGGCGTTGGGGACGTTGCTGGCGGGGGATACCGGGGCGGCGGTGTTGCATCTGGGGTGGTTGCCGGTGGCGGCGATTGGCGAGGGGATGTTGTGGGTGTCGGCGTTGCTGACGTTGATGACGGGGTGGGATTATCTGACGGCTGGGCTGCATCATGCGTCGTCTCAGGCAGAGGCGGGGCAGGCAGAGGCGGGGCAGGCTGAGGGGTCGCGGGACTAGCTGATGCAGGTGATCGGGCTGACGGGGTGGTCGGGCAGCGGGAAGACCACGCTGTTGACGGCGCTGTTGCCGCGGTTGATCGCGCGGGGGCTGACGGTGTCGACGATCAAGCATGCGCATCATGGTTTCGATCTGGACCAGCCGGGCAAGGACAGTTGGCGGCATCGGGTGGCCGGGGCGCGGGAGGTGATGATCGCGTCGGGGGTGCGGTGGGCCTTGATGCATGAGTTGGAGGGTCCGGAGCCGGACCTGACGGAGCTGGTGGGGCGGCTGGCGCCGGTGGATGTGGTTCTGGTTGAGGGGTTCAAGAGCAATCCGCATCCCAAGATCGAGGTGCATCGGCCGGGCCTGGGCAAGCCGCCGGTGTGGCCGGGGCGGGCTGACATCGTGGCGGTGGCCAGCGATGGGCCGATAGAGGCGGAGGGTCGGGCGGTTTTGCCGTTGAATGACCCCGATGCGGTGGCCACCTGGACCGTGGCGTTTCTGCAATCTTATGCCGCAGTGCAACCTGGACCTTGAGTCCGCGGCCGTGCGGGGGCACATTCAGGCCGCCGCCGTGGTATCCGACGGCCCGACACGATCCCCGCGCGGGCGGGGCATGCGAAAGGATATTCTTTTGATGCGGCCACTTGCTCCGCTCGGCCTGCTCCTGCTGCTGGGCGCCTGTTCGTCCACCGACGGGTTCACCAACCCGTTTTCGGGGTTTGGCGACTATGTCGGCGACACCATCACCTTCCGCAGCGGCCCGAATCGGCCCGTCCCGGAGAGCGACAATATTCGCCGGGTGATGGGCCAGGACGTCGAATTGCAGCCGCTTCTGCCGGATAGCGGCAATATCTGGCCGGGCACGCCGCGGGCCGACCCGACGATGAAGGATGGCCAGCCGGGTGCGGCCGCGCCGAAGCCGGCGGCAAGCGGTGTGGCGCCGGCGGCGACCCCGACGCCGGTGGCGCAATCCTCGGCACCGACGGTGGCTCCCGCCGCCGCCACGCCGACGCCGATTGCGCCGGCTCCGACGGCCGCGGCTCCGGCGCCGGCAATCGCGTCGGCGGCGTCCATTCCAAGCGGGACAGCCGTGCCGACCACAATGGGCTCGGCCCTGATCACTTCGGGGCAGAACGGCATCATGTCGTATACGCTGCCCAGCGGGGCGACCGGGCGGGCGATCAACAACGGCAATGGCACGATGACGCTGATCGGCGCCGACGGGACCGTGCTGACGGCGCCGGCGCCGCGCTGATCGCCATGCAGGCGACCGCGCAGGGGACGCTGACCGTTCTGTATTTCGCCTGGCTGCGCGAGCGCGTTGGCGTGGCGGAGGAGCAGGTGGCGCCGCCGCGGGACGTGACGACGGTCGGCGCGCTGATCGCCTGGCTGAAGGTGCGCAGCCCGGGGCATGAGGCAGCCTTGTCGGGCGGCAAGCTGGTGCGGTGTGCGGTCAATCAGGACTTTGCCGGGCTCGACGCCGCGATCGCGCCGGGCGACGAGGTGGCGTTTTTCCCACCGGTGACCGGGGGCTGAGTGGGGGCTGGGATGGCGACGATCCGCGTGCAGACGGCGGATTTCGACCTCGGCGCCGAGACACGTGCGCTGACCGCGGGGCGGACGGATATCGGCGCGATCGCCAGTTTTCTGGGCACGGTGCGGGATACCGCGGGCGGGCGGACGATCACGTCGATGACGCTTGAGCACTATCCCGGCATGACGGAGCGGGCGATGGCGCGGATCGCGACCGAGGCGGAGGCGCGCTGGCCGTTGCAGGGGTGCACGCTGATCCATCGGGTGGGGACGTTGCTGCCGGGGGAGAACATCGTGCTGGTGCTGGCAGCCTCGCCGCATCGGCAGGCGGCGCTGGATGCGACGGGGTTCCTGATCGACTGGCTGAAGACGAAGGCGCCCTTCTGGAAGAAGGAGGCGTTCGTTGACGGCGGCGATGGTTGGGTGGCAGCGAAGGACGAGGACGAGGCGGCGGCGGAACGCTGGATTCAGGCTTCGCGCTGATCTTCAGGATTTGTTGACACTTCGCGTGGAAGTTTGAGCGGTCACAAAAGGTGCCGCCATGTCCGTTCGCCTGCTTTCCGACCGTTCCACGACGTTTGACCTGATCGGCCCGATCGAGCGGCTGATCGCGGCGCTGGCGGCGCATCGGGCGGGGAAGCTGCGCGAGGCGGAGCAGGGGTACCGCTCGGTGCTGGCCGAGGAGGCGGAACATCCGGCGGCGCTGCGGCTGCTCGGGCTTCTGCTGCTCGGCAATGGGCGGGCAGCGGAGGCGGTGGAGGTATTGCGCACCGCGGTGGCGAAGCAGAGCGACGATGTGGACACGCATACGGCGTTGGCGGACGCGCTGGTGGCGACCGGCGAGCGGGAGCAGGCGATCCGAATGTATCGCGCGATCCTGGCGGCCTGGCCGGGGCATCATGCGGCGCGGATCAATCTTGCCAATGCCTTGCGCGACAGCGGCGATGCCGCCGGCGCGATTGCGGAATGCCGGCTGACCCTGGCGATCGCGCCACGGCTGGTGGCGGCGCATGTAACGCTGGGGAGCGCGCTGCTGGCCTACGGGCGAGTGGTGGAAGCGATCGGGGCGTATCGCACGGCGGTGGGCCTGGATGGCGATTCCGCGGTGGCGCTGTCCGGTTTCGCGATGGCGCTGCTGCGCGATCGGCGGGCGGTCGATGCCCTGGCGGCGGCGATCAGGGCGACCGAGGTGGCGCCAGGGTTCATGGAGGCCTGGTTCGTCCGTGGGGCATCCGAGCATGCGCTGAGCCGGCATGAGGAAGCGCGGACCTCGCTGGCGCAGGCGATCGCGCTCGATCCGCGGCATGCGCGGGCGCAGTTGGCGCTGGGCAATGTGCTGGCAGACCTCGACGATCTCGTGGGCGCCGAGGCGGCGATCCGCCGCGCGATCGCGATCGAGCCTGGACTGCCGGAAGCGCAGGCGAGCCTTGGGTTCGTGCTGAGCGCGCTGGGTGAGCTCGACGACGCGGTCGCGGCCTGCGATGCGGCGCTGGCGAGCGCGCCGGAGTTCGCCCGCGCCCATTGGAACCGCGGCATCGCGCACCTGTTGGCTGGCAACTATCCGGCCGGGTGGCAGGATTTCGAATGGCGTCGGCGCGAGGAGCGTTTCGCAGCCGGGTTCCCCGAATTGCAGGGACCGCAATGGCAGGGCGGCGCGCTCGCCGGTAAGACGATCCTGGTGTGGGCCGAGCAGGGCTTGGGGGACGCGATCCAGTTCGCCCGCTATCTGCCGCTGCTGGCCGCGCGCGGCGGTCGGGTGGTGGTGGCGTGCGCCGCGCCGCTGGTGAAGCTGCTCGCCGCGATGGACGGCGTGGCCGATGTGGTGGCGATCGATGGGGCGCTGCCGCATTATGATTGCTGGGTCTACCAGATGAGCCTGCCGCTGCTGTTCGGCACCACGCTGGAGACGATTCCGAGCCCGGCCGGATATATCGCGTCACCCGCGCAGGCGCCGGGGGCACGGCGGCGGATCGGGCTGGTGTGGGCGGGCAATCCGGCGAATTCGAACGACAGCCGCCGGTCGCTGCCGACCAAGGCGCTGGCGCCCCTGGCGAAGCTGGCGGATATCGAGTGGGTGAACCTGCAACTTGGTGGCAAGGGCGCGGAGCTGGCGATCATGCACCGCATGCCAGCGCCGGCCTCGGGGCTGACCGATCTGGCGGCAACCGCCGAGCGCATCGCCGGGCTCGATCTAGTGATCAGCGCGGATACCGCGGTGGCGCATCTTGCGGGCGCGATGGGCAAGCCGGTGTGGGTGATGCTCTGCCATGCCGCCGACTGGCGCTGGCTGCGGGAGCGGACGGACTCGCCGTGGTATGGCTCGGCGCGGCTGTTCCGGCAGGGACGCGCAGGCGACTGGGACGGGGTGATCGCGGACGTGGTGGCCGCACTGGCGAACTAGATCATGATTGGTTTCCGTCAAACCAATCATGATCGAGCAACCTATTGAATAAGAGCGTGATTCACGCTTTCTGACCGATCGGCCTCAAGCGATCGCGCTCTAGATCGTGATTGGTTTAGATCAAACCAATCACGATCTAGTAACCTATTGAAGAAGAGCGCGATTCACGCTTTCCGACCCATCGGCCTCAAGCGATCGCGCTCTAATACAAGAACCCGTTGATCGTGACTCTTCCACGATCAACGGGTTCTGATATGCGCGCCGGGTTAGCGGGCGGCGGCGCACGAAGCCGAGACCGATACCATAGGTCGCGATCAGCGAGCCTTGGTATATGCCGGAGGCGCCGCGATCCTCGCGGCGGCTGAAAGCCTGTAGCATCCCGCCAGACGGCGGGGTGATGCGGGTGACACAGGCGGATGCGCGCGGGCGGCTTTGCGAGGTGCTGGCGATCTGGGCCGGGGCGGTGCTCCTGGTGTGGCCCGCGCTGCTGAACGGCTATCCCATTGTTTTCAGTGATACCAACGCCTTCCTGCTGCAGGCCGGGCGGTCGCTGGTATTTTTCGACAAGCCGTGGGTCTACGGCCCGTTCCTGCTGGCGCTCCATGGCAACACGACGCTGTGGCTGCCAGTGGCGGCGCAGGGGCTGATCGTCTCGCACGTCCTGTGGCTGGTCCTGCGGCAGTTCGCGGTGCAGACGGCGTGGCGGCATCTTGGCCTGTGCGCGCTGCTCGCGCTCGGGAGCGCGGCGCCCTGGGTCGCAGGATTGCTGATGCCGGATATTTTCGCGCCGGTTGTGGTGCTCACCATCTTTCTGCTCGCTTTTGATCACGGGCTCCGACGTTGGGAGCGGGGCTGGCTGATCGGCCTGGCCGCCTTCGCGATCGCGTCGCATTTGGCGCACTTGGTGCTGGCGGCGGCGTGTATCGCCGCGGTCGGCGTGCTGCGCTGGCGGCGTATCTCGGTCGCCACTCTCCCGCTTGGTATGGCGCTGGTGATGCTCGCCGCGACAAACATGGTCGCGTTCGGGAAGTTCGCGATTTCGCCCTATGGCGCCGTGTTCAGCCTGGCGAGGATGGCGAGCGACGGGCTGGTCGATCCGGTGCTGGCGCGTAACTGCCCGGCAAGCGGATGGCGGATGTGCGCCTGGGCCGGGCGGTTTCCTGCAACCAGCGACAGGTTCCTGTGGGACGTGAATGGGCCGATGTGGACGACGCCAGGCGGACCGATCGGGCTGGCGCCCGAGGCTGCGGCAATCATCAAGCGGGTGATCGCGGAAGATCCCTTGGGCGTCCTGCGCACTGGCCTCGCCAATGCGCTGCGCCAGGCAACCATGGCCGGCGTCGGCGATGCGCTGGTGCCGGACTCGCTCGACACGCCGATGGCCATCAGCGCACGCGCCCTATTCCCCGCCGAGGAACGCACGCGCTTCGCCGCCGGACTGCAGGCGCGTGGGATGCTCGCCCCCTGGGGAACAGTGCTCAACCTGCCCCACGCAATCCTGCTGCTCGCGGGCGCCCTGACGACGCTCGGCCTCCTGGGATCCCCGCGCACCGATGCGCTGCTGCGATCGCTCGCCGCACTCATCCTTGTCGGACTGCTCGCCAATGCCACGGTCACCGGCGCTCTCTCCGGCCCCCACGACCGCTACCAAGCCCGCATCGCCTGGCTGTCCCTCCTAGTCCCAACCCTGGCCCTCCTGATGGCATTCGGACGGAAGGTGGCGCCGGAGGGAAAGTAAGACCGGGGCTGTGCTCCCTGCTGGGGTCGAGGGGGCCAAGCCCCCGCCTTCCTTCGGCTCCGTTTCCCGCCGGAATGTCCTCAAATGGGGGCGAGGGTTTCGACTTGGGCGGGGGTCATGCGGACGAGTTTTTCGTAGTCGTTGAGGAGGGTTTCGGTGATGGTGCTCGGTGTGAAGTTGTATGGGCCGATCTGGCGGACCGGGGTGACTTCGGCGGCGGTGCCGGCGAGGAAGACTTCGGTGGCGCGGGCCATTTCCTCGGGCATGATGGCGCGTTCGACGACCTTCATCTGGTGGCGTTTGGCGATCGACATGACGGTGCGCCGCGTGATGCCATCGAGGAAGCAGTCGGGGGTGGGGGTGTGGATTTCGCCGTCCATGACGAAGAAGGCGTTGGCGCCGGTGGCCTCCGAGATCTGGCCGCGCCAGTCGAGCATGAGGGCGTCGTTGAAGCCTTTGGCTTCGGCGGCGTGTTTGGAGAGGGTGCCGATCATGTAGAGGCCGGTGGCCTTGGAGGCGGTCGGCGCGGTCTGCGGGTGGGGGCGGCGCCATTCGGCGATGTCGAGGCGGATGCCGGCCATCTTGTCGGCGCCGAAATAGGCCCCCCAGGGCCAGGTGGCGATGGCGAGGTGGATCTTGGTGTGCTGAGCAGAAACGGCGAGCATTTCGCTGCCGCGCCAGGCGATCGGGCGTATATAGGCGTCGGTCTGGCCGTTGGCGGCGAGCACCTGCATGCAGGCGGCGTCGATCTGATCGGCGGTCCAGGGGATGTCGAAGCCGAGGATGCGGCCGGAGGCGAGGAGGCGTTCGGTGTGGGCGCGCAGTTTGAAGATGTTTCCGCTATATGCCCTCTCGCCTTCGAACACGCCGCTGGCATAGTGGAGCCCATGCGTGAGCACGTGCAGCTTGGCGTCCCGCCAGGGGACCATGACCCCGTCGAACCAGATCTGGCCGTCGCGGTCGTCGAAAGGAACTAGCGCCATGAGGCATTTCCTCGCAAGATTGTTGCTCGATTGAGGTCATGGATATAATGCAACGCTGTCTACGTCAACATTCCTGTCGTAAATCTGGATCATGCCTGATATGCCCGACTCGAAAGGCCCCGCAGCGCCGCCGGAGTGGCCGGTGAGCATGTCCGACACCAAGGCGCCCGGCGCGGCGGGGGCCAATCTGCTGTTTTTGCGCGAGGCGGAGATCCGCGCGGCGCAGGACCTGCTGTTCTTCGCCTACCGCGATTTCACCAATGCGGCGGATGTGATCCTCGAGGAGCTCGGCCTCGGGCGGGCGCATCACCGGGTGCTGCATTTCATCGGCCGCAACGCGGGGATGTCGGTGGGGGAGCTGCTGGCGATCCTCAGGATCACCAAGCAGAGCCTGGCCCGCGTGCTCGGCGCGCTGGTGGAGCAGGGCTATGTCGGCCAGGCGCAAGGGCGGGCGGACCGGCGGCAGCGGTTGCTGACGCTGACGGAGAAGGGGCTGGAGCTGGAGCGGCGGCTGTTCGAGCGGCAGCGCGAGCGGCTGGCGCATGCCTATCGCGAGGCCGGCGGCGCCTCGGTGGACGGGTTTCGCCGGGTGATGCGGGGGATCATGGACGACGAGGCGCGGGCGTTCCTGGATCGCGCCGACTCCGAGCGCGGCGGATAGCGCGGTGTCGGGCGACGCGCTGATCCTGGTGGTCGAGGACGATGCGCGGCTACGCACGCTGCTGCAGCGCTATCTCGGCGAGAACGGGTTCCGGGTAATCACGGCGGAGAACGCGGCGGAGGCGCGGGACCGGCTGCGCTTCCTGCAGCCGGACCTGATGGTGCTGGACGTGATGATGCCCGGCGAGACCGGGCTCGCGCTGACGGAATCGCTGCGGGCCGAGCGGTCGGACCTGCCGATCCTGCTGCTGACGGCGCGGGGCGCCCCGGAGGATCGCATCGCCGGGCTGGAAGCCGGGGCGGACGACTACCTGCCCAAGCCGTTCGAGGCGAAGGAGCTGCTGCTGCGCATCCGCGCGATGCTGCGGCGGATTTCGGCGCCCGTGGTGGTGGCGCCGAGCGAGGGGCCGGTACAGCTCGGCGTGCTCAGCTTCGATGCCGGGCGCGGCGAGCTGCGCGGCCCGGCGGGGGTGGTGCGGCTGACCGGGGGCGAGGCGGCGCTGCTGGCGACGCTGGCGCGGCGGCCGAACGAGGTGTTGTCGCGCGAGGATATCGCCGCCGCGCTCGACATGGACGAGGCCGGCGAGCGGGCGATCGACGTGCAGGTGACGCGCCTGCGGCGGAAGATCGAGACCGATCCGCGCGAGCCGCGCTTCCTGCACACCGTCCGCGGGCGCGGCTATATCCTCAAGCCCGGCGCCTGAGATGACGCAGGGCTGGTTTGGGCGGAACAGCCTGATCAAGCGCTCACTGCCGCGCACGCTACTCGGACGGACGCTGCTGATCGTGCTGGTGCCGCTGGTGGTGGTGCAGGCGGTGGCGCTGCAGGTGTTCTATGGCAACCATCTCGCGCTGTTTTCGCGCCGGCTGTCGGCGGCGGTGGCCGGCGAGATCGCCACTACGGTCGAGCTGCTGCGCCGGCAGCCCGATCCGGCCGATCGCAGCTGGGTGCTGCTCAACGCCTGGGAGCAGTTCGAAATGCGGATGCAGCTGCTGCCCGCCGGCGACCTGCCGCCGGGGCGGCCGCCGGGGCCGTTCACGCTGCGCAACGCCGATCTCGAGACCGGGCTGCGCGACAAGCTCGGGCGCGACTTCACGGTGGACTGGGAGAGCGATCCGCAGTCGGTGCTGATCCGGATCCGGCTCGATGACGCGCTGCTGGATATCGCGACGCCCCGCAAGCGGCTGGCGGCGGCGACGTTCTGGATCTTCATGGCGTGGCTGGTCGGCTCGTCGCTGCTGGTGTTCGGGCTGGCGGCGGTGTTCCTGCGCAACCAGGTGCGCGGCATCCGGCGGCTGGCGGGGGCGGCCGAGGCGTTCGGCATGGGGCGCGATATCGGCACGATCAAGCCGGAAGGGGCGGCCGAAGTGCGGCGCGCCGGGGCGGCGTTCAACCGGATGCAGGAACGGATCCGCCGCTTCCTGCAACAACGCACCGAAATGCTGGCGGGGGTGTCGCACGACCTGCGCACGCCGCTGACCCGGCTGCGCCTGGCCCTGGCGATGATGCCGGAGGATGAGGCGACGAAGCAGGACGTGGCCGACATGCTCGGCGATGTCAGGGAGATGGAACGGTTGATCGATGCCTATCTCGCCTTTGCCCGTGGGGAGGGGGTGGAGCAGGCGGAGGAGACGGATCTGGCGGCGCTGCTGGAGGAGATTGTTGCCGCCGCCGTGCGTAGCGGGACGGTGGTGGAGTTGGCGGCGGAGCCTGGGTTGCGGGTGAAGCTGCGGGCGGATGCGTTTCGGCGGGCGCTGACCAATCTGATCGACAATGCGCGGCGGCATGCGCGGCGCGTCAGTATCGCCGCGGGGCGGCATGGGGTGCGGGCGGTAGTGATTACCGTCGATGACGACGGGCCGGGGATTGCGCCGGCGCGGCGGGAGGATGCGTTTCGCGCGTTTGAGTCGGATAGCGCGGGCGGGACCGGGCTCGGGTTGACCATCGCGCGGGATATCGCCCGCGCGCATGGTGGGGATATCACGCTCGAGGATAGCCCGCTCGGCGGGTTGCGGGCGCGGATACAGCTCCCGGTTTGACGAGCGTTACGGCCGCAGCACCACCCGACCGCGGATATGGCCGGCGCGGAGGGATTCCAGGACGGCGTTGGCGTCGTCGAGGGGGCGCTCGGTCAGGGGGAGCGGGGGGACGCTGCCGACGCGGGCCAAAGTCATCAGGTCGGACATTTCGGCGAGGCTGCCGACATACGAGCCCATGACGGTGGCGGCCTTGAGGGGGAGCATGGCGGGGGCGAAGGGGGCGGCGCCGCCGAAGAGGCCGACGACGACGAGCTTGCCGCCCTTGGCGAGCGCGTTGAAGCCGAAAGTGAAGGAAGTGCCGGCGCCGACGAAGTCGATGGCGGCCTGCACGCCGCCGGCGCGGAGGAGGTTGCGCAGCGTGTCCGGCGCATTGGGGTCGACGGTCTCGGCGGCGCCCATGTCCATGGCGAGGGGCCATTTGGACTGGTCGGGGTCGGCGACGATGGGCTTCTGGCCGGTGAGGGTTTCGCAGAGGCGGACGGCGGAGAGGCCGACGCCGCCGGCGCCGATGATGAGGATTTTTCCTCCGGCGGGGAGGGGCGCGACTTTCCGAAGCGCGCCGAAGGCGGTCAGGCCGGAGCAGGCGAGAACACAGGCCTGGGCGTCGTTCAGCGGGTCGAAGGCGAACAGATAGCGCGCGTCGGGCACCAGGACATGGTCGGCGAAACCACCATCGGCGTTGACGCCGAGGGCGCGGGGGGCGTTGCAGAGTTCGTCATGGCCGGCGTTACAGGTGGAGCAGGTGCCGCAGCCGATCCAGGGATAGACGACGCGGCGATCGCCGATCTTCACGCCGGTAGCACCCGGCCCAAGGGCGACAACCTCGCCCATGATCTCATGACCCAGCACGCGCGGCGGGGCGACGCCGCGGGTGAGGTCGATCTTGCGGCCTTCGCCAAGGTCGAACGACCCCTCCGCCAGATGCACGTCGCTGTGGCAGACGCCGCAGGCCTGGACGCGGACGACAACCTCGCCGCCCCTCGGGGTGGGGATAGGCTGGTCGGCGCGCAGCAACGGTTGGCCGAAAGTCTCGATACGGAAGCAGCGCATGGGTGGGTCTCCTCGAATTGGGGGGAGTGTGACTCAGGTGGGTGGGGTTACCAACAGGGGACGGCAAGCAAGGCTCCGCCGGCTCAGGGCCGCGGGCCCTGAGAACCCGTTCACGCTCGCGGCTGGGTCGATGGCCTTCGGTCGCGATCCCACGATCTCGGGGGTGGCAGGGGCGAAGCCTATCAATCCCGTGCGACTGGACGAACGCCGGTGCGGTCGCTGGGTTTGATTGCCTGCGGCGCGAAGGAAGGAGTTGGCAGCTGAAGAAAGATGGTCCAGCCGCGTGTGTGGATGGGGTTCTTAGGGCCTCCAGGCCCTAAGCCGGCGGAGCCTTTCACTTGTCTGCGATCACGTCCCGCGTGTGCTGTGCGATCATGGCTTCCTCGTCGGTGGGGATGATGTGGACGGAGACGCGGGAGGTGGGGGTGGAGATGCGGCGTTCGGGGGGACCTTCACGGTTGGCGGTGGGGTCAAGGGTGATGCCGAGCCAGTCCATGTTTTCGAGGACGCGTTCGCGGACGCGCCATGCGTTTTCGCCGATGCCGCCGCAGAAGGCGATGGTGTCGAGGCCGTTGAGGGAGGCGGCGAGGCCGCCGAGTTCGCGGCGGATGCGGAAGACGAAGTAGGCGATCGCGTCTTCGGCCTCTTGGGTGCCGGCGGCTTCGAGGATGCGCATGTCGTGGGAGAGGCCGGAGAGGCCTTTGAGGCCGGAGTCGCGGTAGAGCATGTCGGTGACGGTTTTGGCGGATAGGCCTTTTTGTTCGATGAGATAGAGGACGACGCCGGGGTCGAGTTGGCCGCAGCGGGTGCCCATGGGGAGGCCGTCGAGTGCGGTGAAGCCCATGGAGGAGGCGACGGATTTGCCGTTGGCGATGGCGCACATGGAGGCGCCGTTGCCGAGGTGGGCGATGACCAGGCGGCCGCTGGCGTCGGCGGGGGCGATCTTGGCCAGGCGCTGGCTCACGTATTCATATGAAAGGCCGTGGAACCCATAGCGGCGGACACCCTCGTCGTAGAGGGCGCGGGGAAGAGCAAAAACGTCGTTGACGAAGGGGTGGGTGCGGTGGAAGGCGGTGTCGAAGCAGGCGACGTGCGGGATGGTGGGCCAGGCGGCCTGGGCGGCGCGGATGCCGGCGAGGTTGTGGGGCTGGTGGAGGGGGGCGAGGGGGATGAGGGTTTCGAGGACTTGCAGGGTGAGGGTGTCGAGGCGGACGGGGCGGTCGTAGGTGGTGCCGCCGTGGACGACGCGGTGGCCGGTGGCGACGATGGGGGTGGTGGGGAAGGTGGTGCGTTCCCAGTCGAGGATTTTTTCGAGCGCGTCGGTGTGGAAGGGTTGGTCGGTCGCAGGCCAGTCCTGGTGGAGGGTGGTGGCGCCGGTGCGGTCGTGGATGGTGAGGCGGCGGCTGGTGCCGACGAGTTCGGCGGTGCCGCCGGCGAGGCGGGTGGTGCGGGCGAAGAGGGCGAACTTGATCGAGGACGATCCGGCGTTGAGGGCGATGACGTGTCCGTCCATTGCGGGCTTCCTTGGCGGCATAGTGTGTCGTGTTGGGCGTGTCGGGTCGACACTTCGGTAACTTCGGCGGGGCTAGGCTTGTTGGCGCCGAGGGCTGGCCGCAGTGTAGTTTGCGGCGGCGCGGTTGTCCGCCGCTGATCTTCTGGATTGGAACGTCATGTCGTCAGAGGTTTCGCCTGTTACGCCCGCGCCGGTGGTCGAGGTTGGCTCAGTGCGGTTCGGCAATGCGTTGCCGTTGGCGTTGATTGCCGGGCCTTGCCAGATGGAGAGCCGGGCGCATGCGCTGGAGATGGCGGCGGCGCTGAAGGAGATCTGCGGGAAGGCGGGGATCGGGCTGGTGTACAAGACGTCGTTCGACAAGGCGAACCGGACGAGCATCGCGGGCAAGCGGGGGCTGGGGCTGGCGGCGTCGCTGGCGGTGTTCGCGGAGATCCGGGAGAGCCTGGGGCTGCCGGTGCTGACGGATGTGCATGAGCCCGGGCAGTGCGCGGTGGTGGCCGAGGTGGTGGATGTGTTGCAGATCCCCGCGTTCTTGAGCCGGCAGACGGATCTGATCGTGGCGGCCGCCGAGACCGGGCGGGTGGTGAACATCAAGAAGGGGCAGTTCCTGGCGCCGTGGGACATGAAGAGCGCGATTGCCAAGGTGACGGCCATGGGGAATGCGCGGGTGATGGTGACGGAGCGGGGGACGTCGTTCGGCTACAACACGCTGGTGACGGATATGCGGGGGCTGCCGATCATGGCGGGGTTCGGGGCGCCGGTGATTTTCGATGCGACGCATTCGGTGCAGAAGCCTGGCGGGCTGGGCGGGTCGTCCGGGGGGGAGCGGGAGTTCGTGCCGGTGCTGGCGCGGGCGGCGGTGGCGGTGGGGGTAGCGGGGGTGTTCATCGAGACGCATGAGGACCCTGATAGGGCGCCGTCGGACGGGCCGAACATGGTGCCGCTGCGGGAGTTTCCGGCGCTGGTGGCGCGGCTGATCGCGTTTGACCGGCTGGCCAAGGCGTAGCGGTGGCTCTACGACGCTGGCGCGATATCCATCCAAAGTGACGACGAAAGGTTCCTGATGTCAGGTCAAGTGCAGCCGAGCCCTCCCCCCGCGCTCAAGTTGTTCATCCTGGGGTCGGCGCGATCGGGGACCTCGATCACCTATTTCGCGGCGCGCGAGGTGTTGGGCCTGCATGGGCGTGGGGAGGGGCATGTGGTTCCGATCTTCGTGCGGCTGAACCACCAATTCTATCTCTACACGCGGGAGTTCGCCGAGCAGAAGGGCACCATGGCGAAGGACCTGCTGCCGCGGACCTTCAAGGTGCATCTGCAGGATTTCATCCGCCGCTTCTACAAGAACACCTATAACCGCGACAGTTTCGTCGACAAGACGCCGGGGGCGGAGAGCATCCGCGCGGCGGGGTTCATCCTGGAAACGTTCCCCGAGGCGAAGATCATCGTGATGCGGCGGACGGGGATCGAGGTGGTGCAGTCCTACCGGCAGAAGTTCAACGCGGAATTCGTCAATGCGTGCCGCGCCTGGGTGGACTGCATGTCGGCGATCACGCTGACCCGCGCCAACTGTCCGGGCATTCTGGAAATCGACCAGTACGACCTGACCAATGCCCCGGAGGCGACGGGGAAGCGGATTGCCGAGTATGTCGGGCTGCCCGACCGGGCGGCGGCGCTGGCCAGTTTCTTCAGCGAGCGGCGGGTGGAGCAAAGCTCCGAGCATGACTGGCGCGAGCGGTTGACGATGGAGAAGGCCGGGCTGTCCGAGGCGGAGCGGGCGCAGTTCACCGAAATCTGCGGCCCGACGATGAAGGCGTTCGGCTATCCGATGTAGGCTCGGCCGCCTGCATGGTGCGCGCGGAAGATCGCGTGATAGGCTCGCGGCTCGACACCTGAAACCACTGCGAGACACACGATGCCAATCGACACCAAAGCCTGGACGCGGATCTCGGCCGCCACCTCGCCGGTCTTCTCCAAAGACGGCGGCACGATCTATCACCTGCGTGGCCATGGCCTGGCGCAGGTATGGGCGATGGATGCCGATGGCGGCAATGCGCGGCAGCTCAGTTTCCACGACGAGAAGGTGGCGTTCCTGCGCCGCAGCCCGACCGATGAGCGGCTGATCTGGGGCATCGACGCCGGCGGCGACGAGCGGCAGCAGTTCGTGCTGCTGGAGGCCGGCGCGGCGCCGCGCAAGATCACCGATGCGCCGGAGGTGATCCACGATTTCGGCGCTTGGTCGGCCGACGGGCAGCGCATCGCTTTTGCCACCAATGACCGCGACGAGAAGATCCACGACGTCGTGCTGATGGATCTCGCCAGCGGCGGGCGCGTGCGGCTGATGGAAGGGCCGGGCATCGTGACGGTGCCGAGCTGGACGACGGACATGAAGCGCCTGGTGGTGATCGAGGATCACGCCTCGACCGACCAGCGGCTGTGGATCCTCGATGCCACCACGGGTGCGGCGACCAGGCTGCCGTGCCCGTCGCCGACGCGCTACAGCGCGGTACGCTGGCAGGCCGATGGCGGGCTGATGGGCATCACCGATCATGGCGGCGTGGAGTTCCTGCGCCTGTGCCGGATCGACACGACGACCGGCGATGTGACCGAGGTGTTCGCCGCCCCGGGACGTGACGTCGAGGCGTGGTCGCTGTCGCCGAACGGCGCGCTGTTGGCCACGATCGAGAACGACCGCGGCTACGCCGTGCTGCGCGTGGGTGCGCCCGGCTCCGATCGGCCGGCTGTCAGCGGTCTGCCCGAGGGCATTGTCGCCGATCTCGCCTGGGCGCCGGACAGCTCCGCGCTGGCCTTCACCGCGCAGGGGCCGACGGCGCCGGCGGGGATCTGGCTGTGGCGCGAGGGGGCGGCGCGGGCCGTGTTCCGCCCCGATATCAAGGCCGACGCCGGGATCGATCCGAGCGCGCTGATCGCGCCCAGGCTGGTGGAATGGACCAGCTTCGATGGCAGCAAGATCCCGGGCTGGTATGCGCTGCCGCGGACGCCGGCGCCGAAGGGCGGCTATCCGTCGGTCGTCTGGGTTCATGGCGGGCCGGCGGCGCAGACGCGGGCCAACTTCCGCGCCGATATCCAGATGCTGCTCGACCAGGGATTCGCGGTGATGATGCCGAATATCCGCGGCAGCACCGGCTATGGCCGCGCCTATATGGAGGCCGACGAGGTGGAGAAGCGGCCGGACTGCATGGCCGACCTCGCCGCCGGCCGGGAATGGCTGGCCGCTCAGCCGGAAATCGATGCCGAACGCATCGGCATCATGGGGCAGTCCTACGGCGGCTGGATCGTGCTTGCCGCCGTTACGCTGCAGCCCGCACTTTGGAAGGCCGCGGTCAACTACTACGGGATCGCCGATTTCGTGACGTTGCTGGAGCGCACCGGCCCCTGGCGGCGCGATCATCGCGCGCGCGAATACGGCTTCCCGGACACCGATGCCGACCTGTTCCAGCGCATCTCGCCCATCCACCATGTCGGCCAGGTGACCGCGCCGTTGCTGGTGCTGCATGGCGATCGCGATCCGCGCGTGCCGATGCATGAAAGCGACCAGTTCGTCGCCGCCATGGAGGAACGCCAGAAGCGCGTGCGCTACGAACGTTTGACCTATGCCGGCCACGGCTTCATCCGGCCGGATCACCGCACGCGGGTCTACGCGGCGGTGGCGGAGCATTTCGGCAGCTATCTGTAAGGATAGCGAGCGGTCAGCAAACCTCCCGCGGCCGGTGGCCGCCGGAGGCGCCCGCTTTACTCGGCAGCGATCCGTTCGCCCGCCACACGCGTCCGCGTCCGCATCGTCACGAATTCCTCGGCGGCGGTTGGGTGGATGCCCACGGTGCGGTCGAAGTCGGCCTTGGTGGCGCCGGCGTTGATGGCGATGGAGAGGCCCTGGGTGATTTCGGGCGCGTCTTCGCCGAGCATGTGGGCGCCGACGACGCGTTGGGTGGCCTGGTCGACCACCAGTTTCATGATGGTTTTGCGGGTGCGGCCGGAGAGGGTGTGGCGCATGGGGGTGAATTTGGTGAGGTAGATGTCGGTGGGACCGTTCTTGGCGGCCTGGTCTTCGGTGAGGCCGACGGTGCCGATGGGGGGTGAGGAGAACACGGCAGTGGCCACCGCGTCGAGCTGCCAGTGGCGGGGGCCGGGGCCGTAGAGGCGGTCGGCCAGCGAGTGGCCTTCGGCGATGGCGACGGGGGTGAGGTTGAGGCGGTCGGTGACGTCGCCGATGGCGTAGATGTTGTCGGCCGAAGTACGGCTGGTGTCGTCGACGGTGACGGCGCCGAAGCCGTTGGTTTCCACGCCGGCCGCTTCGAGGCCGAGGCCGGCGGTGTAGGCCTGGCGGCCGATGGCGGCAAACACCAGGCCGGTTTCGATCATGGTGCCGTCGGTGAGGTGGAGTTTTTTCGCGAGGCCATCGGCTTCGACGGAGGCGATGGTTTTGCCGCGGAACAGGCGGACGCCCTGGGCTTCCAGCGCCTCGGCGAGGCCTTCGCGGAGATCTTCGTCGAAGCCACGCAGCGGCAGTTGCTGGCGCATCACCAAATCGACTTTGGCGCCAAGTCCCGCAAAAATGCCGGCGAATTCGACGGCGATGTAGCCGCCGCCGAGGATGGTGATGTGGGCGGGGAGGTGGGGGAGGTAGAAGGCGTCGTCGGAGATGATGCAGTGCTCGCCGCCTGGGAAGGCGGGGCGGACGGGGCGGCCGCCGGTGGCGATGACGATGCGTTCGGCGGTGACGGTTTTGCCGTCGACGGCGATGGTGTGGGCGTCGCGCAGTTCGGCGCGGGCGTCGAAGATGGTGCAGCCGGACATCAGGCGGCGATAGATGCCGTTGAGGCGGTCGATCTCCTTGTCCTTGGCGGCGATGAGGGTTTGCCAGCTGTGGCGGCCGGGCTTGGTATCCCAGCCGAAGCCGTGGCTGTCCTGCGCGGCGGCGCCGTATTCCGATGCCATGACCATGAGTTTCTTGGGCACGCAGCCGATATTGACGCAGGTGCCGCCCCAGAAGCGTTCCTCGGCGACGGCCACCTTGGCGCCGTGGCCGGCGGCCATGCGGGCGAAGCGCACGCCGCCGGAGCCGCCGCCGATGACGAAGACGTCGAAATCATATGCCATGGGCTGGTCTGTCCTGGGTTAAGTGCCGATGCCGCCGAGGGCGAGGTATTTGACTTCGAGGTATTCGTCGATGCCCTGGTGGGAGCCTTCGCGGCCGAGGCCGGAGGATTTGACGCCGCCGAAGGGGGCGACCTCGGTGGAGATGATGCCTTCGTTGATGCCGACCATGCCGTATTCGAGGGCTTCCGCGACGCGGAAGATGCGGCCGACATCCTTGGAATAGAAATAGGAGGCGAGGCCGAATTCGGTGTCATTCGCCAGGGCGATTGCTTCTTCCTCGGTGTGGAAGCGGAACAGGGGGGCGACGGGGCCGAAGGTTTCCTCGCGGAAGATCATGGCGTCGTGGGGGACGTTGGCGAGGAGGGTGGGCTGGAAGAAGTTGCCGCCGCTGGCGTGGCGCTTGCCGCCGGTCACGATGGAGGCGCCGCGGGAGAGGGCGTCGGCGATGTGTTCCTCGACCTTGGCCACCGCGTCGGCGTTGATGAGGGGGCCCTGGGTGACGCCGGGCTCCATGCCGTTGCCGACCTTGAGGGCCTCGACGGCGACTTTCAGTTTCGCGGCGAAGGCATCGTAGACGCCGTCCTGCACGAGGATGCGGTTGGCGCAGACGCAGGTTTGCCCGGTGTTGCGGTATTTGCTGGCCATGGCGCCGAGGACGGCCTGGTCGAGGTCGGCGTCGTCGAAGACGATGAAGGGGGCGTTGCCGCCGAGTTCCATCGAGGTTTTCTTGATGGTGGGGGCGCACATGGCGAGCAGCTTGGCGCCGACTTCGGTGGAGCCGGTGAAGGTGAGTTTGCGGATCTTGGGGTTCGAGGTGAGCTCGACGCCGGTTTCGCCGGAGGGGCCGGTGATGACGTTGCAGACGCCGGCCGGCATGCCGGCGCGTTCGGCGAGGACGGCGATGGCGAGCGCCGAGAAGGGGGTTTGCGAGGCGGGGCGGATGACGCCGGTGCAGCCGGCGGCCCAGCCGGGGCCGGTCTTGCGGGTGATCATGGCGGCCGGGAAGTTCCACGGCGTGATGGCGGCGAAGACGCCGATGGGTTCCTTCTGGACGATGATGCGGCGGCCCTTGGCGTTCTGCGGGATGGTGTCGCCGTAGACGCGCTTGGCTTCCTCGGCGAACCATTCGATGAAGCTGGCGGCGTAGACGATTTCGCCCTTGGACTCCGAGAGCGGCTTGCCCTGCTCGGCGGTCATTATGACGGCGAGATCGTCGGTGTTGGCGATCATGAGATCGAACAGCTTGCGCAGGATCGCCGAGCGCTCTTTCGCCAGCATGGCGCGCCAGGATTTCTGGGCGGCGAAGGCGGCATCGATGGCGCGGCGGGTTTCGGCGGTGCCCAATGCAGGGACTTCGCCGATCGGCTCACCGGTGGCGGGGTTCTTGACCACGATGGTGCGGCCGCTATCGGCCTGGACCCATTTGCCGTCGATGTAGTTGGCCTGGCGGAAAAGGGTGGGGTCTTTCAGCGGCAGGGGGGAGACGGGGTTGAGCATGAGGGGTCCTCCGATGGTGGGCGGAGGGTAATCCGGAACGGCCGGGATGTCAGCGGGGCGGATGGCCAGGGTTGAAAATTACGAAATAGGAACATTATAGGCAAAGCGAGGGTGTCCGAGGTTCAGCCGGATTTTCGTCGTGCGGCGATGCGGTCGGGCCAGATGGCCATGCCCTTGGGCTTGAGGCAGGACTTGAGGGCGCGCAGGAGGGCGCGGCGGGACTGCGGGGGGCGGGGCATGCGG
>Ga0164297_10000336_pt1 | contig 59490 bp, 55 predicted proteins | sample GEODES058metaG_FD_113539 | JGI IMG/M metagenome (GOLD analysis project Ga0164297, IMG submission 113539) | Dystrophic lake water microbial communities from Trout Bog Lake, Wisconsin, USA - GEODES058 metaG | ecosystem: Environmental > Aquatic > Freshwater > Lake | place: USA: Trout Bog Lake... | reverse complement strand
AGTGAACGTGTGGTCAACCTCCTGTCGTCTACGTAACGCGTCCGTGCGTCAGACCGGGGGGCTTTCCCTGAATGCGTCGATTTGATGCATGCGCTCGTGAAGAATCGTCACGATGCCGACCGATCCATCGCCGAGTACTTTCCAGTCAATGAAATGTTTCTCGTATCGGCAAAAGTATCCGGTCACGCCAAACTCTGCGGGCACCGGTTGCCACACAATGCGTCGCTCAGTGATGGCCGCGAATACATCGAAGAGACCGTGAATGTAGCGGTCGGCCTGAGGCTGACCCCAGATCTTGCGGGTATAGGCGAAAATATCGTCGAGTTGGTGGCTCGCACCTGCCTGGACGCGAAACTGATTCATGCCTCGCCGGGCTGCGAGTTTCGCTTGATTACCGTGGCTGCGTCGAGCGATTCGTAGGTGCTGTCCATAGCGGCGAAGGCATGGGTCAATTCGGCTTTCAGGCGCTGGAAATTCTGGTCTTCTACGCGTGCCTTGTCCTTGCGGATTAAATCGCGAACGTATTCGCTCACGTTCTCGTAGGTGCCGTATTGCCCGATATTCTCGGCAATGAAGTCACCGAGGCTGCCGGTAACCCTCACATTCAGTGTCATGGCTTTGGACATCGAACGGCCTCACCTGATTGTCCTCATCTGATGGAATATTCTTGACAAACTCAACGGCAACTCGCCGAGAGCTGGCCAGATCGGATTCCGGTCGGGTGGGCTTTTTCGCCGGGAATAGCGGGGGATGGCCGTGATTTCCGCTCGATCGCGGAGCCGAAAAATTTATATCAATACTACGGTGAGTGTTCTTAGATTTTTCCTTTTTTGGCGCGCCAATCACCAGCAGCTTGTGCTTGCAGCAGGTGGCTCCGGGTCAGCGGAGCGCCCGCGTCGTCTTGAGCGGGGACTGCCTGCAATCCAGCACGCGGAATATCAGGTAAGTATCGTTTTCCAGCCGGTAATAGACGGCGTAAGGGAAGCGCTCGGATAGCAGTCGGTGGTATCCGAACACCGGTATAGGGATGTTGGCGTAGATCGCCAATGAGTCGATATCGGATATCAGGGTGTCGAGGAAATATCGGCCTACTCCCGCGGCCTAGGCTTCGTAGAACCGCCGGCCCGGATCCAGATCGACGATCGCCGACGGCAGGATCCTGATCTTCACTCGTTGCGGTTCAGCAATTCGCGCTTGGCGTCATTTCAGTCGATGACCCGCTCTTGGCCGGCTTTGTAGCGTTCGGCGGTCTGATTCAATTCGGCTCAATCACATAAGAATTCTTGGATTTATCGTCGATGGTGCGCTATTTGCGTCATTTGATCAGCCGGCGGTGCCATGTCCTTGGGGTTACGTTGACCGCGCTCGGGTCAGTGACAGCGCAGGTCAGCCGGGCTGCGGATGTCGATTTCTGGCGTGTTGTAGGCGCTGCTGAACCCTGTGACGCAAAGCTGCGAGGATGCCGTTGGATCGAGGTGGCTGGCATCCATCTGGACATCTAGGTTGATGAATATGCGAACTGACCCTGAGCCATCATCCACGTGGAATTCGTAGCCGTACGGAAGGTCAGCGGTTAATCCGCCGTTGGCCGTGCCGCGCACTCGTACAATTCGCCCCTGGTTCGAGTTGCCAACGGCGCCAGTCAGCACGGGTAGCGCTCTGATGGCCTCAAGCGGCTCGTGATCCGCGGCGGTTAGCTTGTGTATGGCCTTCGGCCCGATTGGAATCAGCGTTCGCAGACCAGCACTCTCGGCGAGAATTCCGGTTACCAAAGCACCGTCGCCTTCCTTGAGCAGGGTCTTGAATGCGGCGCTGACATAGAGCCCCGCACTGTCGTCTTGCAGGCCAAACCCTTGATCGGAAAACGACGACCGAAAGGCTCCGGGCGGTGTTGAAACGATCCCCTTCACCGTGACCGTTTTGCCTATCGAAAGGTCGCGTGCCACGGCGATCGGGATGGGCGTCGCACTGGGGTCCCGTGTCCCACCGAGTACCGCTGCTCCCGGCAGCAGACCGAGTATCAGTAGGCCTAGGGCGACGCGGCGTATCTGAAACATCATGATGGACATCCTGTGTCAGGTCTTTTTAGATGCTCCGTCAAAAACACCTCGTTGATCATTCGAGATGCCGCTATCCACGCATTGTCCCGCTCGCTAGCACAGTGACAGCAGCGTTCACCGTCGTCGTCAGACGAGGTCCAGCGACGTGGCAAACGTTAGAAATTTCGTGCGATGCGCAGCGCCACTTTGCGGTCGCATCGGTCTTCATGGAGGCACTGCCAGCGGTGCATCGAGGTGTCGGTGAGTTGCGTCGAGAGGTCCCAAGCACCGAAGGAGCGCGTCAGCCCGATGCTCCAGGTCGTGTAGTCCGGGTATACGAAAGCCTTGTTGTCCCTCACGGTGACGTAGCCAAAGCGAGCGCTCAAGGCGACCTGACCTGGCAAGGTGACGTCGGCGCCCGTGTTGGCGAATAGCCCCGCGCCTGCACCGAAGAAATAGTTGTTGGATAGATAAAGTTCCAGCACAGGATGGACGCGTCCTTGAGCCCATGTGAAGCGACCGCCGACTTCCGCAAAGTTCGAATGCAAGGTGTGCACGGCGTCTGGGTAGGCGTAGTAATAGAGTCCGAGGTCGTATTGGAGCGGGCCACGGGTACCGCGTAAGCCGACGTTGGTATCGGCCTCGACAGTCATGCCGAAATAGCGGATTTTTGCGACGAACTCATTCGCGTACCAGCCGCTCGCGGTGTGGTACTCAATTCCCGCCTGAGGCGACAGGATCCCATCCGTGATGTCGAGGCCACGCGACGTGTATCGGCTGGCCACTGCTAGGCTACCGTTCCAGTTGCTGGCGGGTGTTTCGATGGCGTCCGGATCGGCTCGAGTGTTCCCGGCGAAACTCAATAGCGCGAGCGACGCCACCATGGCCAACAGTGTACGGAGAGTCATGACCGCTACTATAAGCGTCTCGCGGTATCCTCGATAGCTCTGCCGGGCGACGCGTCTGAGGGCTTCGAGACCCGTCGTTTTATGCTGATGTTCGGTGGGGCGGCCATATCGACCAGCGGGGTTGCTATGATCGTTGATGCCACGGACTGTGTCGGACGTATCGCAAAGATGGCAGGTACGATCGACCTAGTGATCGTGTGGCGGGTTCTGTGGGAAATTCTTGAATAGGCGAAGGTGAGTTATGGCCAGTCAGAAGAACGCTGCACGGACCGATGGCGGCATGGAGCACTTCGGCTATCGAGAATCCCTCGATCGCAGTATCGGCGCTTTCGGTAGTTTCGCTGCGGGTGTCAGCTACATCTCGATACTCACCGGAACCTTTCAGCTGTTTTATTTCGGTTTTGGTACGGCGGGTCCGGCCTACCTCTGGTCCTGGCCGATGGTGCTGCTCGGCCAGCTTGCGGTCGCGCTGTGCTTCATGGAGCTTGCAGCGAAATATCCGATTGCGGGATCGATCTACAACTGGTCCAAGCTTTTGGGTAGTCGACCTGTTGGTTGGGCCTCCGGTTGGTTGATGCTCACGGCCTCGATCGTCAGTTTGTCGGCCACTGTCCTTGCGCTTCAGCTCAACCTGCCGCGTTTGTGGAGCGGGTTCCAGGTGATCGGTGATGGTACGGGGCCTTATGATTTCGCGACCAACGCCGTGGTGCTCGGTACAACCCTGATCGTCCTGACGACCATTATCAATGCACTGGGTGTCCGGTTGATGGCGATGATCAACAGTGCCGGTGTCTTCATCGAATTGATTGCCGCTTGTCTGATCGCAGTCATTCTGGCGCTGCATGCGATCCGCGGGCCCGAAGTGTTCTTTTCGTCCCATGGCTATGGGGTGGGCCAGGAAGGCGGATTTCTTGGAGCCTTTCTCGTCGCGTCGCTTGCATCCGGTTACGTGATGTATGGATTTGACACCGCGAGTTCCTTGGGGGAGGAGACCTTGGAGCCGCGCCGTACGGCACCGAGAGCGATCTTGCGGGCGATTCTTGCCTCGTTCGTCATCGGTGGCGCCATCTTGGTGTTCGCCATCTTGTCCGCTCCGCACCTGGATGATCCGAAGATCGGTAACAGTGATGGTGGTCTGCAATACATCGTCGAACAGGTGATGTGGGGTCCGTTGGCGAAGGTTTTCCTCGTCTGTATCGTGATCGCGGTGTCGGTATGTGCATTGGCCGTGCACACAGCGGCCATCCGGCTGACTTTCGCGATGGCACGGGATAATGCGCTGCCTTTCGGCGAGCGTCTGGCTCGCGTCAACCCGAAGACTCAAGCGCCCATCGGGCCCGCAGTGCTGGTCGGGGTGATCGCAGCCCTCATTCTGGCCATCAACATCGGTCAGCCCAAGATCTTCACGGTATTGACCTCGATCGCGGTGATCATGATCTATCTTGCGTACCTGATGGTGACGGGCCCGATGCTGATGAAGCGTCTTCGCGGCCAATGGCCACCCCGCGAGGTGGCCGGCGAGGGTTACTTCACGATGGGGCGCTGGGGTCTTTGGGTCAATCTGGTCGCGGTCGTCTGGGGCCTTGGCATGGCCCTCAATCTCGCGTGGCCCCGAGAATCCGTGTACGGCTCACCGTGGTTCAACACGTGGGGAGCGTTCGTCTACATCGCAGTGATCCTCGGTGCCGGCCTGTTGTGGTATGCGATTCTGGGTCGTCATCACATGGGCACCTTGGCCTCGCATGCCATGACGGTCGACGACGAAGCCTAGTCGACGGTCGGCGTCGTTCAGCCCCGACGGCACTTCGGACGCGCGCTCTTTTCGGCGCTTGATCGAATGATCAGCCGATCAACGTGACCGCTGTGGCCGACAAGGCGGCGCCGATGGCGGCTCCCGCCAGCACGTCGCTCGGGTAATGCAGGCCGAGTATCACTCTCGAGGCGCCGATCAACAGCGCCAGCGGCACCAATATCCAGCCAAGCACCGGGAAGTAGGCCATGGCAACCGTCGTGAACGCGACGGCATGCAGCGTGTGACCGGACGGAAAGCTGTAGCGATCGAGGGGCGGGATTCCTGGGTGGATTCCGGCGAAGCGTATGTAGGGCCGCTCACGCACCAAGGTGCTTTTTAAAGTTTTGTAGACCATGAGGCCCACCGCTCCGGTCACGGCCATCACGCCCGCGGCTTTCAGCCCGGCAAGACCGAATCGCAGTGGCAGGGCCAGCATCAGTGCGTACCAGACCATACCGTCGCCGATGCGGCTGATGAGCCGGAATGTCTGTCGGATTGCGTTGTGGTTGCAGACGCGATTCACGCGTGAGCAAAAATGATATTCGACGGTATCTGCCCAGCCGAAAAACCGTTCATGACGGGTCGTCAACATGCGTCAGTTCCCGTTGGCAACAATGCACTCGATCAAGATGCCCGACACTTACGACACCGATATGACGGTCGTGTGTCGATCCGATGACGGTCACGGATGGCTGTTGTCGCCATCCTGGCCGGTCGCCTTACCGCTCATCCAGGCTGCGTCCCGCGGGTTTGAGTTGCGGTAGTCGCGGAAGTCCGGGTATCGGGAGTCGCCAACGGCGACGGCGAGTGGTTCCACCGCCCGGCGAGAACTGTGTGCGCAGCGCCTTCGGCCATTCCACCTTGGCTTCCGGCGTCGAAGCGTCGATGCCGCCAAGTGCATAAGTGCGGTTGCGCAGCTCCTGTGACAGCAGCGAGCGGTCTGTGAATTCTGCGAAAGCACTGTACGGAATCGGCTCGCCGACCCGCATCACGATCTTGTCGCTCAATCGGCGCATGTTCTCGCCGATCAGCATGCCCCAGCGCAGCACCACATTGACATGGCTGACCATCTGGAAGAGGCGGCCATGCTGGCCGCCGAACCACACCGGCAGCACATCGCACCGTGTTCTCGATAGCAGCTGTGCTGCAAAGGGGTGCCAGCTGACGTCCATCGCGGGTGTCCGGCCCAGAAAGTCGGCGGAGGTCGAGATGCCGCCTGCCGGAAAGATGATCACCACGCCGCCATCATCGAGCATGCGTCGCGCTTCGGCACGGCCCGCCACATTGGTCTGTTGGGCCTGCCGGGTGCCGGAAAAATCCAGTGGGATTGCGTGCGATCCCATTTCTGGCACGTAGCGGCCACCATTCAGCATGATCTTGAAATCGCTGCGGACTTCGTTGATCAGGGCGCACAGCAGCAGACCGTCGATGATCCCAAAGGGATGATTGGCGACGACGAGCAATGGGCCGGTCTTCGGGATCCGGCTGTGCGCCTCAGGATTGAGGTCGGTACGTAGGCCGAGTGCCTTGGCGCCGGTCACCCAGAAGCTTTCGTCGTCCTGAGCCTGTAGCCGGTAGCTGTTGTACTGATGCTGGAGTCGCCGCTGTCCGGACAGCGCTTCGATGATCCGGATCAGTGAGGCCTGTACCGGCGTCACTTCGGTATCGGCCATCGAGTAGGGTTTTTCGGTGTCCATATTGGATGTCCCGTGGTGCGTCTGATGCCTGGCTCGGTGGCTGCGCTCCGCGGTCGGGTGACCGTGATCTGCACACCGAACTGAAATGACCTCTACCCGGTCAGTGTGTATTGCTTTTGCTACGGTTTGATTAAAAACGCGTGACGCACGCTCCGAGTGGCCCACGATTGGGATTCGATCTGCCAACTTGGGATGCGGTCGACATCAGGCCCTCGACGTACTGGCGAGAGTCGGCGGGGAAGCGGTGGCGGCCATGATTTTGGTGCAGCCGTGATTGTCATGTGACTGTCATGTCGGCCGGTTACGGTGCCGGCGAGCTTTGCTACGGGACGGTGACATATGCGTGTCCTTATGATTTCGGATGTCAGCTTTCCGCGAGTCAATGGCGTCTCGACATCGATCGCGACGTTTCGATCGAGCCTCGCTGAATTGGGTCACGAGACGACCCTGATCGCGCCGAGTTATCCGGGGTTGGGCATGCGCGAGGATGAACTCCGTATTTCGTCCCGTGCCGTTCCGCTTGATCCGGAAGATCGGCTGATGAGTTATCGGGAGGCCATGGCCCTGACGGGTCGCTTGGCGGCCGAGCGCTTCGACATTATTCATGTGCATACGCCCTTCGTTGCTCATTACGCTGGCGTTACGTTGGGTCGTCGACTGGGCTTGCCGGTGGTGGAGACCTACCACACTTTCTTCGAGGAATATCTTCATCATTATATTCCGCTGTTGCCGAGTTCACTGACCCGCTGGGCTGCGCGACGCTTCACGGTATCCCAGTGCCGGTCCGTGGACGCGTTGGTGGTGCCGAGTAGACAGATGCTCGGGGTGCTGCGTGACTACGGTATTGCATGCCGTGCTGAGGTGATCCCGACCGGGCTGGATCTTTCGAAATTCCAGGGTGGCGATGGCCACCTGTTCCGTCGTGAGCACGGTATCCACCCGGATCGGCCGGTCTTGGCGCATATTTCCCGTGTTGCCCATGAGAAGAACATCGACTTCATATTGCGGACCCTGGTCGAGGTCCGCCGCAAGGTGCCCGATGTCCTGCTGGTACTGGCCGGCGAGGGCCCGGCGCTGCCGTACTTGAAAAAGCTCACGCTGGACCTTGAGCTTGTCGATAACGTCCGCTTCATCGGTTATCTGGATCGGGCGACAACGCTGCTGGACTGTTATCGGGCGGCAAATGCGTTTGTCTTCGCCTCGCGAACCGAGACACAGGGGCTTGTGCTCCTCGAAGCCCTCGCGTTGGGTGTGCCTGTGGTCTCCACGGCGGTCATGGGTACCGCGGATGTCCTGCGGGATGTCAAGGGCGCTGTCGTGGCGCCCGATCATCTCGAGGGCTTCGCGGACGCCGTGGTATCGGTCGTGTTGGACGCCGATCGGCAGCGCGAGCTTTCGGTCGCGGGCCCCAAGGATGCAGAAGCCTGGTCGGCGTACGCCATGGCCGGATCCCTTGCGGGTCTGTATCGAGAGGTGATCGAGTCCAAGTCACGCTGATCGTTGAGCGTGCTTTCGGGTAGGGTTGCGGGATGAAAGTGTCATCCGGCCTGGTTCAGTCGCGAGAAGTCCCTGCGGGACTCGAGATCATTCGCTTTGAGCAGGCCTACGCGCTGGACTTCAAAGCGCTTAATTTTGAGTGGCTCCGCCGTTATTTTCGCGTTGAACCGATCGACCACGAGGTGCTGTCCGCTCCGCAGCGGATCATCGAGGACGGTGGCTGTGTGCTGCTCGCCCGGCAGGGTTCGGACATCGTCGGTACAGCCGCCTTGTTGAGTGCCGGGGATCAGCGCTACGAGCTGTCGAAGATGGCGGTGACGGCGCGCTGTCAGGGCCGAGGGATTGGCAGGGCGTTGCTCACCGCGATCCTCGCGGTCTATCAAGACCTGAATGGCTGCGAGTTGTTTCTGGAAAGCAACCGGCTGCTGGTACCGGCACTCGCTTTGTACCGATCGGTCGGTTTCCGGGAGGTGGTACGACCCGCCGGGCCGACACACTATCAACGCGCCGATATCTACATGAGATACGACGCCTAGGTCGGCGGGTCGGGCTCAGCCGCGTTTTGCGCCCGAGTGCTTGGTCTCGGCCACCAGATGTGCCTCCAGCCACTTGCGGACTCGCTTGGCATCGGCGACCCGGGTGTACTTGCCGGTCGAGTCGAGCAGCACGATCACGATGGATCGGCCCTCGAGAATGGTCTTCATGACCAGGCAGCGGCCGGCTTCCGCGATATACCCGGTCTTCTGGATAACGATATTCCAAGCCGGGTTACGGACGAGCGCGTCGGTATTGCGGAATTCGACGTCGCGGTGTCCGACCCGTACGGTGTAGCTTTCGTCGGTGGAGTATTCCTGAATCTTGTCACTCGCCGATGCCGCATGGACGAGTTTTGCAAGATCCTCGGAGCTTGCGACGTTTTCGCTGGAGAGACCCGTCGGATCCTCGAAATGGGCGGTTTTCATGCCGAGGGCGGCGGCCTTGGCATTCATGGCGTGGATACATGCCGCAAGGCCGCCCGGGTAGTTTCGCGCCAGGGCATGGGCTGCCCGGTTTTCCGAGGACATGAGGGCGAGATGCAGGAGATCGGCGCGCGAGAGGCGGGTACCGAAACTCAATCGAGAGGTCACGGTCTTGGCGCCCACACCGTCTTGCGGCTCGATGGTGAGGACTTCATCGAGGGATGGCTTGGCCTCGAGCACGACCAGGGCCGTCATCAGCTTGGTGATCGAGGCGATCGGCTTCGCGACATCCGCCTTCCGTGAGAGGACGACCGAGGCGTTGCTCTCGTCGAACACATAGAACGAACGGGACTGGAGCCCGGGATTGGCCGGCAATGACGTTGCGGTCGCGGCCCCGGCAACGACCGTCAAGGCCAAAGCCAGATGGCTCAAGGCGCGGACCAGACGGTGGGGGCTTGGGCGTGGGGTCATGAGCAAGGCCGCTCGTCGTTAAGTTCTTGATGTTGCAACAGATGCTGAGCTTTACCTAAACCGGCGTCGCTGTAAAGCTTTGTGTACTTATCGTCATGTCCATGCGGGTGCGTCATGGCGCACTTCTTGGTGTGACGTGATGTTCTCTGGTGTTTGCAGAGCGTCTGCGAGTCCGTCTGCAGGTCGCCTTGACGGTCGAATCGTATTAAAGTGTTCCGATGCGCTCGTAGCTCAGTTGGATAGAGTACCTGGCTTCGAACCAGGTGGTCGGGAGTTCGAGTCTCTCCGAGCGCGCCACTTCCGCATGAATTGCCACAACCTAGCGGGCATCGCGATCGTCACGCGCTGCAGACGCGGCTAATTTAAGGAGAACACGCATGTTTGCTCGTTTGTCGGTCCTCGGTGTCATCGCGTCATTGGTCGCTGGCGTCGCGACCGCCGACACGGTCGTGGTCACGGCGGATCGGATGATCGACGTGCTGACGGGACGTGTCGTCGATCGTCCGCAGGTCACGATCAAGGACGGCCGGATCACGGCGGTGGATCATCAGGGAACCGGCCCGGTGGCAGCAGACCGCCATGTCGAGCTCAAGGGCGTCACTCTCCTTCCGGGGCTGATCGACATGCATGTCCATCTGACCTCCGATCCGCGGTTCGGCGGCTACAGTGGCCTTGAGTTCACGGACAATTTCTGGACGGTGGTAGGCGTGGCCAACGCCAAGAAGACGCTGGAGGCAGGCTTCACGACGGTTCGAAACGTAGGCTCCAGTAACTTTGACGATGTGGCCCTGAAGCAGGGCATCGAGCACGGCTACGTGGCGGGTCCGCGCATCGTGCCTGCGACCTATGCGATCGGTGCGACCGGTGGCCATTGCGATTCGACCGAATTCCCACCGTCGATGAGTGTGCCCACTCCGGCGGTCGCCGACAGTCCCGATGCGATCCGTGCCACGGTGCGCAAGCTGCGTAAATATGGTGCCGAGGTCATCAAGTTCTGCGGCACGGGCGGGGTCTTTTCGAAGACCGATACGGTCGGCGGTGAGCAGTACTCGCTCGCCGAGATGACCGCGCTGGTCGACGAGGCTCACCGCCTCGGTCTCAGGGTTGCGGTCCATGCTCACGGTGCGGTCGGTATCAAGGATGCGTTGCGTGCCGGTGTCGACACCATCGAGCACGCGAGCCTCGCGGACGAGGAGGCTTTTGCGCTCGCCAAACAGCATGGCGCCTATTTCTCAATGGACGTCTATGACGATGACTACATCCTCGCTGAGGGCGAGAAGAACGGCACTTTCAAGGAGTCGCTCGACAAGGAGCGTCAGATCGGTCGGCAGCAACGTGAGACCTTCAAGGCGGCAACGGCCGCTGGCGTGAAGATGGTCTTTGGCACCGATGGCGGTGTCTATCCGAACGGTGATAACGCGAAGCAGTTCGCCACCATGGTGGCTTGGGGCATGACGCCGATGCAGGCGATCCGTGCAGCGACCGTCACTGCCGCCGAGGCGCTCGGGCGCTCCGCCGATGTTGGCGCCATCGCCGTCGGTCGTTACGGTGATCTGGTGGGGGTGTCGGGCGATCCGCTCGCTGATGTGACGCGCCTCCAAGAAGTATCTTTTGTGATGAAGGGCGGTGACATCGTCAAGAGCCCCGGCCGCTGATAGAACGCCGTGAGCGAGACTGCCATGATGCGTAGGACGGTGCTGATTACCGGCGCCAGTGCCGGACTCGGTAGAGGCATGGCGCTGCAGTTTGCGTCGCGCGGTCACGATCTGGCGTTGTGCGCGCGCCGCTTGCCCGAACTCGAGGTGCTTAAGGCTGAGCTCCTAGCGCGACATCCTGATATCCGGGTGGAGGTGCGCGCGCTTGATGTGACGGATCATCCGAGTGTCCATCGCGTCTTCGAGGAATTTCTGCAGTGCTTCGGCCGTCTTGATCGCATCATCGTGAATGCCGGGATCGGCCGCGGTGTCGCGGTCGGCGAGGGAGGGCTGCAGCGCAACCTCGAGCTCGTGGAAACGAATTTTTCAGCAGCGCTCGCCCAGTGCGAGGCGGCGGTCGCCCTCTTTCGGCGTCAAGGTGCCGGACATCTCGTCACCATATGCTCGGTGGCCGCCATTCGCGGTTTGCCGCGGGCGCAGACCGTATATGGCGCGACCAAGGCGGGCTTGGCTGCCCTCACCGAGGGCATTCGTGCGGATCTTTGGGGCAGCGGTATCAAGGTCAGTGCGATCTATCCGGGCTATATCGAATCCGACATCGGTGCCGGAAGTCGTCACCGACCCTTTCTGGTCGACAATGTCACCGGCAGTCGTTCGCTGGTGCGTGCGATCGAGTCGGAGCGGGCGAAAAGCATCGTACCGGCGTGGCCTTGGGTGCCGATCGTCTTTCTGATGCGGCATCTGCCACTGGGTTGGCTCGTGAGGTTCATGTGAGTCGACGCGATCTCGGTACCCCCGATCTGAGTCAGGATCCAGCCGCCGGACGTTACGTCAAGGAAGAGGTGGTCATGGTGCAATTCGCCGATCATGCCGGCTCACTGGAGAGTGCGGTGGGCATCAATCACTATCGGATCGGCGATGCGCTGATCCAGGGTTCGACGGGTGATCGCTGGTGTGTGAGTCGCGACCGCTTTGATGCCAAGTATGTGCCCTGTGCCGATGGTGTCGCAGGCGAGCCCGGACGGTATCGCAACCTCCCGACACCGGTTTACGCGAAGCAAATGACCGAAGCCTTCACGATTGCTCGGGCGGCGGGTGGGGATCGGCTGATCGGTGATGCGGGCGACTGGGTGCTCGAATATTCGCCGGGCGATTTCGGCCTGGTGGACCGATTGCGTTTCGAGCGCGTCTACAGACCCTGGATGTCTTGAGTCCGAGTTCCTGCTCAGCGAGCTAGCTGCTCGATGGTGCTGTAGGGGATGTCGTAGCCGAAATGCGCCGGACCGAAGACCTCGAGTCCAGCCGCCGTGCGCCAAAGTGCAGGCGCTTTGAATCCGATCACCGTCACCGATTGACCGGTCGTGAACTCGGGATTCGCGACGGCGGCGCCCGTGGTCGAGTCGACCACCGAGATCAGATCCGGTGGAAGTACACTGATCGTGTCATCGCGCCAGGCGATCAGGTTTTCATTCCGATAGTGGATCCGGTAGCGATGCCCTCGCCATGGGCCGCGCCCATCGATATTGATTTCTCCAACGAGAAATCCGGCTTCGTCCTTCCAAGGAAAATCGGCAACCGTACCTTCGAAGAGCCGAAATCCGGATCCTGCCGAGATCACCGCCGCAATCGAATCCGCGCCGTTGGCGCGGGCGATGCGGTAAGCGCGTCCCAATCGTTCTGCCAGTGATAGCGAGCCCACGACGAGTGCGTTGGGTCGCCGTGCGTCACGCCCAGACAGCGCCGCGTCCGTGACACCGAGTTCACCGAGACTGGCCACGGAGATCGAGCGCAGAATGTCCTCGACGCGAGACCCGCGGGCCACCTTGTGGAGGACCAGCGAGTCGCCGAAACCCGTGACTGCTGCAAGCGGCACGGTGGGGAGACCCGCCGTGAGTATCGAATCTTGAGTGGCCTCGGGTGTCGCCCTGCCAACGCGATCCGCATCCAGTGTGGGTATTCCGAGGCGTGCTGCAGTGGCAAGCGCTGCCGCGGTACTCCAGGGACCGAGCTCCCCCGGGATGGCCGCCACGAAAGGCCTTTTGAGGAACTGGCTCAACAAGCGGAACGAGGCTTCGACCGGGTCCGTCTGCGTAGGCGTGAGATCCGCAAATTTCTTTCTGTCGGCGTCGGTCGGTGGCGCATTGCTGCCGATGCCATAGGGTGAGGCCACCCATTCATCGTCGCCAAGGTCGTCGACGGCCAGCAGTTCGAAGCGTAGCTCTGCCCTCAGGGCGTCGGCCAATTCGGCGATGCCTTCGGAAAGACTACCGCCGCCGCCACAGCCCAGATACGCACAGCCGACCAAAATGTCCTGCAGGGCCTCGCGGTCCAGGTGTCGGGTACGGTGCTGTCGTAGGGCGCCCACAGTCTTCGGTGACGTCGCCTGCGGGGTTGCCAGCGCGGGTCCGCTGCTCAAGGCAGCGGCCGTGCTCCACAGTGCGGAGCGTAGAAAGCGTCTTCTTGGAGTCTCTGCAGACATGGGTCTTTATTCCTGGGGCGTGGACTATTCCGCGTAACCGCTTTCGCCGAACTCCGCGATGTCGAGACCGGCCACTTCCTCGAGAGTGTCGACGCGAAGGCCGACGAGCCGATCGGTCAGCTTGAGCAGCAGCCAACTGACCAGCGCTGTCCACACGACGACTGCCGTGACGCCCAGCGTTTGTACGGCGAGTTGCCCTGAAATGTCGTGGCCTGTCGTGAGACCGGTACCGCCGAGCGATGGGCTCGCGAAGACTCCGGTGAGCAGTGCGCCGACGATGCCGGCAACGCCGTGTACGGGGGAGACATCGAGGGCGTCGTCGATCCGCACGAACGCCCTCACGGCCATCAGCGCGCCGAACGCCACTAGGCTGCCGATGGCGCCGATTGCAACGGCCGCCCACGGTGCGACGAAGCCACTGGCCGGGGTGATGGTCACCAAGCCCGCCACCGCGCCTGTCAGTAGGCCCGTGGTGGAGGGTTTTCTGAACCGAAACCAGTCAGCAGCCATCCAGGCGAGTGCACCGGCGCATGCTGCAACATGGGTCGTCAGAATCGCCATGGCGGCATCGTCATCGGCCGCCAAGGCCGAGCCACCGTTGAAACCGAACCAACCGACCCAGAGCATGCCGCCACCGATGGCCACTAGGGGTACCGAGTGTGCGGCGGTAATCGCGTGACGCTCGTCGCGCTGACCGATCACCAGTGCCGCCACGAGTGCCGATACGCCGGAGGTGACGTGCACCACCAGGCCGCCGGCATAGTCCATGCTGCCCAAGTGGTACAACCAGCCATTTCCCCAGACCCAATGGGCGACCGGCGCATAGACGAACACCGACCAGAGTGCCGTGTAAATAAGGACGGCTTGAAAACGCATCCGTTCGGCGAAGCCGCCCAGCGACAGTGCCGGGGCGATGACGGCGAAAGTCATCTGAAACATCAGGAATGCCGCACCGGGGATCGTGCCGTGCCGCTCGCCACGTATTGCGAGGACGTCGCCAAATGAGCCGAGCCCGCAAAGCCACTCGTTGCAGCCATTTCCTTGGCCAAACACTAGGCGGTAGCCTATGAAAAGCCAGATCAGTGAGGCGATGCTCGCCACGGCGAAGCACTGTGCCAGCACCGACAGCACGTTTTTGCGGCGCACGAGGCCGCCATAGAAGATCGCGAGACCCGGCAGGCACATGAAAAGTACCAGTGCCGTGGACATCAAGAGCCACGCCGTATCACCGTGATCGAGTGGCGTACTCGCAGCGACGGCGGGGACCGGGAGTAGCCCCGTCGCGGCCAGCATGCCGCAAAGTCGTGGTTTGGAGCCGGTTGGCAACCGCCTCAGGCCACGCGACGGGTAACTCGGCGGGAGGATGAAGTGCATCAGGATCAGGTCCGTTGGGGCTCTCGCGGACGTGTTGCTGAGGTTACCGCGAGCGCCAGGGCTAACTTTCGATTCTTTGAACGCGCGAGCCCTCGCGGCTCGCGCGTTCATTGCCTCAGTCGCGGTAGACGAAGGTCATGCCGATGGTTCTCGGGCGGAAAGTCCAGTCGCGCTGCAGGCGGGTGGCCCCGGTGCCGGGATCAATCGTCCAGTTGTAATTGGTGATCGTATGCGAGTCGAGCAGATTGTCCGCAAACAGGGAGACCTGCCAGGCGCCGAAACTCATGCCGGTCCTGAGCGTGACGAAACTGGTCGAGGAGAGCAGGTAGTTGGCCGAATCATACTGAGCTGAATTCGGATCCTGTCCCGGTGAGGACCACTTCGGCTTGCCACGATACTCGTCGTCGGCACGGATGAAGGCCTTGTGGCCGTTGACGATGAACTTGTATTCCAGTCCTAGCGATGCGGTTACTGGTGCATTGGGCTGTCCACCCTGGCCGGTGATCGCATCGCCTGCGGCGGCCACGGGCGCACCTGCACCGATCGCCCCCACGTAGCTCGAGGTGGTGTACCGCGCATCCGTATAGCCCGCGGAGAACTCCGCAGTTAGCGCGTCGGTGAGCGCAGCTTCCGCCTGAATGTCGGCACCTTTCGCGACCGCCTGGCCCAGGTTCTGTATCCAGGAGATCTGACAGATAGGCGGCAGTACCGTCTGCTGGATGTTGTTCCACTTGATGTAGTAGACGCTACTGGCGATTTTGAGGCGATTGTCGAAATTGTTCTTCGAGCCCACTTCGTAGCTTTGTACCGTGTCCGAGTTGTAGGTTGCCGGCGAGGCATTGATGCCGAAGTTCGCGAAGTCGAGGGCGCACGCCGCCTGCGGAACGGGATTGTTCGCGCCGCCGGGGCGAAATCCCTTGGCATAGGTCGCGTAGTAGAGGTTATTCGGGTCATGTTGATAGGACACGCCGAGCTTGGGTGTGAACGCCGTTTCCTGGTGGTCGCCTGATAACGAAATATTCGGCAGATACAGCTGTGGGCCGCCGGTCAGGGACTCGAAGGAATATTTGACCTTGGCGATGCGGGCGCCTGCCGTCAGCTTCCACTGGTCCGTGAATGCATAGCTGCCTTCGCCGAACAGGGCGATCTGGTCATCAGTCGCGCGGGTATTCAGGAAGTACGAATCATTCGGGTATTTGGGGTCGAAGCCGATGCCACCAAAGAAGTCGGAGACGTAGTCGCCGCCCGCCACGGGTTGCAATCCGGCGAGCGGGTAGGACACGGCGAGTAGCTGGTTGAGCAGCGGATCGTGTACCTGCTCAAGATAGCTCTGACGATTCGAACTCCAGAACAATCCAGCAGTCCAGATCAGCGCGGCATTCGGGTCGGTCGACTGCAGACGGATCTCCTGCACGAGATTCTGCTGCCCGTTGTCCACGGTCGCGGGTGCGCGGTAATTGACGGCACCCGCGGGCAAGTGGATGCCATTGCCATCCATGTACAAAGGGAAGTTCAGGTTCGGATTGGCAGGATCGTAATAGACGAACAACGACTGATAGAAGCCGAGGTTGTAGAGCGTCCCGTCGTAGCCCGTGGTCTCGTGGCGGTGGTAGTAGGAGGAGTTTGAGATCAATTGCACCGAGCCGAAATCCGCCTCGATCTTGAGGGCTGGCAGATAGAAGGTGTCTGGCGTGTTGCGCGCAGTTGGGTTGCCGCTCACGTAGTTGTCGCTCGATGGGTTCGAGTAGAGCGGCCAGTAGTTTGAAATATCGTGCTCGCTGCGGCTCTGGTAGTAGATGCTCGGCATCACCGTCCAGCGATCGGAGATCTTCCACACGCCGGAGAGGCGAACCAGCGTTGTCTCGGTGTGGTTGGTGTTCCTGTCGATGACCGAATTCGGCGGGTTGTTGGTCGGATCGATGCGGTTAATCCAGCCTCCATCCTCGCGATACCAGACGCTGAGGCGCGCGCCGAAAGTGTCGTCGATGAGCGGACCGCCTGCGGCGACGCCGGCTTCATAACTCGGTGCGCCACCTTGAGTGAAGGCGAGCTCGCTACGGCTGTAAAGGCTGCTGGTGGTGAGGCTCGCAGGTGTCGTGATGTAGCGCACCGTGCCGCCTTCGGAGCCCGCGCCGAACAAAGTGCCCTGTGGGCCGCGCAGCACCTCGACCCGTTCGATGTCGAAGGACTTCGGCAGGGATTCGTCGGGATTGAAAGCGATCGCGCGCATCTGGATCGGCGTGTCGTCGATATAGATACCGGTCGTTCCTGCGCCGCCGCTTGAGGCGATGCCACGAATGGAGATGTTCGCGGTCCCGGAATTGTCGACATGAATGCCCGGCGTGAACTTGGCGACATCGGTGATGTCCTTGATGCCGCGAACGTCGATGCTCTCCTGAGTGAACGCGGTCACGCTGAGTGGAACCTTGCTCAGACTCTCTTCGTGACGTGTGGCGGTGACGACCACTTCCTGTAGGCCGCTGGCATCGCTCGAAGAGGTGTTGGGAGCGGTCTGGGCGGCTGCGGCGCCGGTGAGGACGAGGCCGATCGCGAGGGGCAGCGGGATGCCGAGGCGGTGCATCTTTGTCGTTCTTGCCGACGAATCGGTGGTACGCGTGTTCAAAGCGAATGTCCCCTGCTTGTCCAGTACCTTGATCTTATACCACTGGGTTGCGGAGTGAGGCCGGCGACGGGGCCGCGGTGCTCCCAAGGCGCGGGGCGGGGCATCTGAGATCTCAGATTTGACGGCACCGGTGGCGGCGGGTAGCGTGAACCTCTGCGCGTGCCCTGAGTGCCAGGTGCAGCGCCTCGGGGATGACGGGCTGGGAGCTGTGCACGGGGATCAGGATGGGAAAGCGAACAAGGCATCGATCGGATCGTGAGCTCGGCATGTTCCGCGCGATCACCCGTCGGGATTTTATCCAAGGGCTCGCTGTCGGTGCGGCGGGGAGTGCGTTGTCCACCGGCTTGCTGTCGAGCGCCCATGCTGATTCGGGCCGCTCAGGGGTGGCCGTGGAAACAGCCTCCAAGGATTACCCGCCCCGTCTGACGGGGCTTCGCGGTAGTCACCCAGGGTCTTTCGAGGTTGCGCACGCCCTGCGAGATGGGGCGACATGGCCACCGGGGGAGAGTGCGGACACCGCCTATGATCTTGTGATCGTGGGCGCCGGTATCAGCGGTCTCGCCGCGGCCCACTTTTATCTCGCCGAGCGACCCGGTGCGCGGATTCTGCTGCTCGACAATCATGATGACTTCGGCGGCCATGCCAAACGCAACGAGTTCGAGCTGAACGGCCAGATGCGCCTCCTGAATGGTGGCACTTTGGCCATCGAGAGTCCTCGACCCTATAGCCCGGTGGCTGATGGCGTCCTCAAGGCGATCGGCATCGATGCCCAGCGGCTTTCCAAGCGCGTGATGCACCCTGAAGTCTATGAACGCATGGGTCTTCGGGACGCGGTGTTCTTTGATCGCGAAACCTTCGGCGCGGATCATCTGGCGGTGGGTTACCAGCATCGGCCGATCTTGAAATTCCTGAAGGGCGCGCCGTTGTCGGTCGCGGCACGCGACGACATCCGGCGTATCGAGGAAGGCGACGTCGACTATTGGCCTGCGCTCAGTTCCCTCGAGAAGAAGCGCCGGCTAATGCGATTGAGCTATCGAGATTACCTGCGCGATGTGGTGCATGCCGACCCTCAGGCGATCGCCTTTTATCAGTCGCGAACCAAAGGCGAATGGGGTGTCGGCATCGACGCGGTCTCTGCGCTGGATTGCTGGGGGCTCAACTTGCCGGGTTTCAAGGGGCTCAAGCTCGCGCCGGGTTCCATTCCTGGCATGGGTTTCACGCCGGCAGGTTATGCCGATACGGGGGGGTCGGTCTGGCTGCATTTTCCGGATGGCAACGCGACCATCGCCCGGGGCCTGGTGCGTCGCCTGATGCCTCACGCCGTGCCCGGAGCCTCCATCGACGATCTGGTGAGTGCGCGCGTGGCCTATGACCAGCTCGATCGCGCCGACGCGAGGGTACGGCTTCGGCTCAACAGCACGGTGATCCGGGTGCGTCTCGACGGGGCGCCGGACACTGCGCAGAGTGCGGTGGTGACCTACGTTCGTGATGGTCGTGCCCATACCGTGCGTGCCGGGCACTGTGTGCTCGCCTGCTACAACATGATGATCCCCTACTTGCTGCCGGAGTTGCCCGATAGCCAAAAAGAGGCACTGCATGAGCTTGTGAAGACCCCCTTGGTCTATACGAGCGTCGCGATTCGCAACTGGCACGCGTTCGCCAAACTCGGGGTCTGCGACATCATGGCGCCGGGTGGATATCACACCTCGACTCGCCTCAGCCATACCGTGGACATGGCGGACTACCGAAGCCCACGACATCCGGATGAGCCCAATCTGCTTTGGATGACGCGAACGCCGTGTCGCGAGGGGTTCACCGAACACGAGCAGAACAAGATCGGCCGCGCGGAACTCATGACGACGACCTTCGAGACGTTCGAGCGCGAGATCCGAAGTCAGTTGGGACGCATGCTGAAGCCGGGTGGCTTCGATCCTGCCGACGACATCATGGCGATCACCGTCAATCGTTGGCCGCATGGTTATGCGCCGGAGAACAACTCGTTGTTCGATCCGGATCTGCCGATCGATCGACAGCCTCACGTATTGGGCCGAAAACGTTTTGGTCGTATTGCCATCGCCAACTCAGACGCTGGCGGTGGCGCCTACACGGACGTCGCGATCGAGCAGGCGCATCGTGCGGTTGCCGATCTTCTGTCTGCTTGAGAACTTTAGATACCGAGGATATATCGTGACTCAACCCGCTCTGACCGCTCTCGAACTCGCAGATCTTCGTCGACTCGATGTCGCGCACCATTTGCCGGCGCAAAGCGATTACCAGTTGCAAGCCCATCTCGGCGGTAGCCGCATCATCGTCAGCGCCGACGGGTGTGTGATCAAGGACGCGGAAGGCAACGCGATACTCGATACGATGGCGGGACTGTGGTGCGTGAACGTGGGTTATGGGCGCAAGGAGCTTGCGGACACGGCCTACGCTCAGATGCTCGAATTGCCGTACTACAACACGTTCTTCAAGACGGCAACGCTGCCGGCCGTGCGCCTTGCTGCTGCCATTTCCGAGCGGCTCGGCAATGACCTCAACCATGTGTTCTTCAATTCTTCGGGATCCGAGGCGAATGACACCGTCTTCCGGCTGGTTCGTCACTACTGGGTGGTGAAGGGTCAGCCCAAGCGCCAGATCTTCATCAGTCGCTGGAATGCCTACCACGGGTCCACCGTGGCGGGCACATCGCTCGGCGGCATGAAGATGATGCATGAGCAGGGAAATCTGCCAGTTCCGGGTGTCGAGCATGTGATGCAGCCCTACGCCTTCAACGAGGGCTTCGGCGAGTCCGCCGACGCCTTCTGCAAGCGTGCTGTCGATGCGATCGAGGAGCGCATCCTCGCCGTCGGTCCTGAGAACGTCGCCGCTTTCATTGGCGAGCCGGTGCAGGGTGCGGGCGGCGTCATCATTCCGCCGGAGGGATACTGGAAGGGCGTCGAGGCGATCTGTCGTAAGTACGGCATTCTCCTGGTGAGCGACGAGGTCATCTGTGGCTTCGGGCGGCTCGGTCGCTGGTTCGGCTTTCAGCACTACGGTATCAAGCCCGACATCGTGTCGATGGCCAAGGGATTGTCGTCGGGTTATCTGCCGATTTCGGCGACCGCGGTATCCGCCGACATCATCGCCACCCTGCGCGCGGCGGGTGGAGATTTCGTACACGGCTACACCTACTCCGGTCACCCGACTTGCGCTGCGGTCGCGCTTCGGAATCTGGAGATCCTGAGTCGCGAGGGCTTGGTTGAGCGAACGGCAACCGATACGGGACCCTACCTTTCCAAGGCGCTGGATCGGCTACGCAGTCATCCGCTCGTTGGTGAAGCGCGCTCGCTGGGCCTGATCGGCGCGGTCGAGATCGTCTCGACGCCCGGCACCAATCAGCGCTTCACAGGCAAGGAGGGTGCCGCGGGACCGTTGGTGCGCGACATCTGCATCCGACGCGGTGTAATGGTGCGCGGTATTCGCGACTCTCTGGTGTTTTGCCCGCCACTGATCATCAGTCATGCAGAGATCGATCAAATGGTCGATACGATACGTGCGGCTCTTGATGAGGCGATTCCGTTGCTGCGTGCGTTGCCATCCGTCGTCTGATTATCCATGGCCGTCACCGCGACTCCATTAGACGGACTCCTCCGAACCGGGGTCTACGACGAACTGCGGCAGCGCTTCGTCACCGGCAAGGTGATGCCCGGGGCGTCATTGGCCACTCGCCAAGTTGCCGCCGAACTGGGTGTCAGCCAGATGCCGGTGCGTGAGGCCTTGAGTCGGCTTGCGGCGGAAGGCGCGGTCGAAATACGCTCCAAGCGTCGTATTGTGGTTCCCGCGATGAACGCGAAGCGTTTTGGCGACGTCCTGCGCTGTCGGGAGCTGCTGGAGCCGGAAGCGGCGGTCCTCGCGTTACGGCACATCGATTCGCAGCGGGTGGAGCGCCTTGAGGCGGCCGACGCCGCGCTCGGCGAGGCGCTTCAGTGCGAGGATGTCGAGAGCTACATGGAGCGTAACTTCGAGTTTCACTTCCTGATCTACCGGGCACTTCCGCGGCCGACGATGACCCGGCTCATCGAGACGCTCTGGCTGCAGTTCGGGCCGCATATGCGGGTGGTCTATGGTGAGATCGGTACCCGCCACCTCGTCGACCAGCATGAGCGCGCGGTCGCTGCGATCCGTGCGAAAAATGCGCGGGCGCTTCGTGCGGCGATACTGGCCGACATTAGAGACGGGATGGGGTTGATCGGCAGTCGCGGCTTTGATGGCATCGGGTGATACTGTGTCGTCGCACGCCCACGATCCGCTGCAACCCTCAGACACGCACGTGTCCTCGTACTATGCGGCGACGGTCCGGGAGCACGTTGAGACTTCCCCGCCCGCAGCTCTTCCGCGGCAGTGCGACGTCTGCGTGGTGGGCGGCGGTTACACCGGACTCTCGACAGCATTGCACTTGGCCCGCCGGGGCATCGATGTCGTGCTCCTTGAGCAGTCGCGCATTGGATGGGGGGCCTCGGGCCGCAATGGCGGACAGATTCATGTTGGTCTGCGTCGTGACCAGAGCTGGCTTGAGGCGCAAGTGGGTCTTGAGATGGCCCGACGGCTCTGGGCATTGGCACTCAATGCCCGCGAGCACCTCGACTGGCTGGTGCGCGAGTACGCCATCGACTGTGATCTTCGGACGGGGCTGCTGCATGTCGATCATCGACCTCGATACAGCGTCGAGACGCGCCGGCATGTCGACAAGATGCGACGAGACTACGGATACCGCGATCTCCGTTATCTCGCTCGGGACGAGGTGCGGAGATACGTCGCGTCGGAGGATTATCACAGCGGGACGTTGGATGAACGCGGCGGACACCTGCATGCCTTGAATTACGCGCTTGGCATCGCTCGCGCTGCGGTATCGCACGGCGCCCGTCTTCACGAGGGAGTCACGGTCTCGGCGGTCAAGCGTGTGGCGACCGGGTTCGACATCGAAACCCTAGTCGGTCGGGTACGCGCCAATCGGGTGGTGCTCGCCGCCAACGGCTATCTGAGAGGTATCTCCCCGAGCGTTCATCAGCACGTGATGCCGATCAACAACTACATCGCCGTCACCGAGCCGCTCGGCAAGCATGCCGAGATGTTGGTCGCGGGGGGGCGCGCGGTGTCGGATTCACGCTTCGTGGTCAACTATTTCCGTATTACACCGGATCAGCGTTTGTTGTTCGGTGGTGGAGAAAACTATGGGTATCGGTTTCCGCGAGACATCGCGGGTTTTGTTCGCCCGCATCTTCTGAAGGTGTTCCCGCAGTTGGCGGACGTACGCCTCGACTATGCGTGGGGCGGCACGCTCGCGATCACGCGTAACCGCATGCCCTGGGTGCGTGCGATCGAGCCGGGTTGGATCAATGCCAGCGGATTTTCGGGCTTGGGTGTCGTGATGGCGCCGTTCACGGGCAAGATCATCGCCGATGCGCTGAGCGGCGATCGAGAGAATTTCGATTTGCTTGGCAAGGTGCCGGTCCCGGCATTTCCGGGTGGCGCGTGGTTACGTTTTCCCACGCTGGTCGCTGCCATGTTTTTTTATGCGCTCAGAGATCGTCTTTGAGCGCCTCAATGGAGAAGAGGGCATCATGCATGAACATCAGATCCAGACGAATGCTTCGATAGAAGAATGGCGCCACTTCAGCGCCGAAAATCCAGACATCCGTTATATCGACGCCTTTGTGATCGACATGAACGGACATACGTCTGGAAAGAGGGTGCCGGTCGGCGATGTCGAGGCGCTTTACCGCGACGGCATTCAGTTCTCGGCCTCCTGTTTTGTCGCCGATTGTCGTGGTCTCGGTCATAACGCTGGCGGTTTCGGTAAGGACGATGGGGATCCCGACGGGTCGGCACGACCGATCGCCGGCACCTTGTGCCGTGTGCCGTGGGCGGCGACGCCGACGGCCCAGGTGGTCTGTCGAATGACCGATGTCGACAAGGGCGAGCCGCTGTGGTTTGATCCGCGCGTCGTTCTGCAATCGGTCATTGGCCAATGCCGCGATGCGGGCGTTCATCCCGTCGTGGCCTGCGAACTGGAGTTCTATCTCGTAGACCCCCGGCGTACGGCCGACGGTGGCCTTGCGGTGGCAGCGTTGCCTGGCCGTAGCCCCGCGAGGCGTGCCGGCAATCTGTCGCTCGAGGCGGTGGAGGATGCCGCGGGTTTCTTTGCCCGCGTCACGGAAGCCGCGGCCGTCCAGGGACTTCCGGTGTCGAGCTTGGTCGCCGAGTACGGCATCGGCCAGTATGAGGTCAATCTGCGGCATATTTCTGATCCACTGCTCGCCGCGGATCAGTCGGCGTTGTTGGTTCGCCTTGTGAAGGGAGTGGCGCGCTCGATGGGCATGGAGGCGACGTTCATGGCCAAGCCCTTCATGGACCAGCCAGGCAGCGGGCTTCACATCCACGTCAGCATCGTTGATGAGAAAGGTGCCAACCGATTTGGTGGGCGCGATGGCGATGCGCTGCTCAAGCACGCGATCGCCGGTATGCAGGCCCTGTTGTACGATTCGTTCGCACTCTATGCACCGAACTTCAATTCGCAGCGGCGTTATCTCGGTGCCTTCGTGCCGACGTCGCGTGACTGGGGGCACAACAACCGAAGCGTGGCGTTACGTGTGCCGATTTCCGGGCCTGAGGGTAGGCGCATTGAGCACCGCGTGGCGGGCGCCGATGCGGGGCCGCATCTGGCAATGGCGGCAGTCTTGGCGGGCCTCTTGCACGGTGTCACGCATCGCCTTGAGGCGACCGCGCCGGTCGATGGACGCGCGAGCGACAGCGAGGATCCGGAGTATCCGGGCGACCTGATCGTCGCACTCGATCGACTCGAGCGTTCGTCGTTGCTCGCGAACTATATTCCGGCGTCCTTCCTCAGGCTGTTCGGTCATACGAAGCGCGGCGAGTATCAGGATTTGATCGGGGATATCTTCACGCGTGAGTACGACTTCTATGTCTGATTCGGCCGAGGCCGACGCGCGAATTAGAGCGAGGGGGCTTGATCCTGCGCGTCTCGCCAAGTTTGTGGCGATCGAGCAGTTGCGCTTCACGGCGTCCCGACCGGCTTCGGCGGCGGTCGGGGCAGCCGGTGAGCATGGCTACTATGCCGGCGTGCCCCTTCACTGGATGCTGGATTGGCCGTTGCCGTTTCCGTTGGTGATCGACAGCGCGTCCGGTGCCACGCTCAGGGATATCGACGGCATCGAGCTTGGCGACTTTTGCCTCGGCGACACGGGTTCCATGTTTGGTCATTCGCCCGCGCCGGTGGCCCGTGCCCTCAAGCAGCAGGCAGAGCGCGGGTTTACCTACATGCTTCCTAGCCAAGACACCCGAACGGTTGGCCGGCTGTTGCGCGAGCACTTCGGGATGGCCCACTGGCAGATTGCGACGACGGCATCAGATGCCAATCGTTTCGCGCTCAGGTTGGCTCGAGCCGTCACGGGCCGACGGCGGGTGCTGGTAATGCATGGCTGTTACCACGGTGCGGTCGATGAGACCTATGTTGCGCTCGTCAATGGCCAGCCTGCCAATCGTGCCGGGCTGATCGGGCAGTTTGCGGATCTGACCGGCGATACCGCGATCGTCGAGTTCAACGACATACCCGCGCTCGAGGCGGCGCTTCAAGCGCGGGACATTGCGTGCGTGATCACCGAGCCTGCGTTGACCAATTGCTGCATGGTGTTGCCCGAGGCTGGTTACCATGCCGCACTGCGTCAGTTGACGCGAGAGACCGGCACTCTGCTCTTGATCGACGAGACTCACACCATCTCGTCGGGACTCGGGGGTTATACCCGGGTGCATGGATTGCAGCCCGATCTCTTTGTGATGGGTAAGCCGATCGCCGGTGGAATTCCAGCGAGTGCATGGGGGTTCACCGAAGAGATCGGACTCGCGTGGGATCGAATCCGCGGCACCAAGGCCGAAGGTCACTCTGGGCTTGGCACGACGCTATCTGGGAATGCGCTCGCGATGGCGACCATGCGGGCAACCTTGTCGGAGGTCATGACCGCTCAGGCTTTCGCGCACATGGATGCACTCGCATCGGAGCTCGCCCAAGGATTGTCCGCGGCGATCGAGAAATATCGGTTGCCCTGGCATGTGGCGCGTATCGGCGGACGTGTCGAGTTCGTCTGTGCGCCCGGTCCACTTCGCAACGGCACCGAGGCGCTCGCAGCGCACATCGCTCCCATTGAGCAGGCGATTCATCTGGGGCTACTTAATCGCGGGACGTTGATCACACCGTTTCATAACATGATGCTGGTCTGTCCCAGTACCACTCGGGCGCAGGTGAATACGTTGCTGTCGGGCTTCGGCGAGGTGTTGCAAGCGCTTTTGGCGTGATGAGTTGCATTGCGCGTCGATGCGCAAGCGCGAATGTGCGGTCTGCGCTCGCCCGATCAGGGACTTGGTGGTGCCTTGCGTCTCATCAGTGCGAGCGCGAGGCCAGCCGAGGCCAGCATCAGAAAGAGACTGACGGCGTTCAACACCGGCGTCGCGCCCTCGCGCATGCGTCCGTACATCATGATCGTGAGCGGCGAGTCGGCGCCCACGAGCATCAGTGTGGTATTGAAGTTCTCGAAGGACATCAGGAAGGAAACGGCCGCGGATCCGATCAGTGCGGGCTTGAGATAGGGCAGCAAGATCGTCCTGAAGGTCGCAAGACGCGAGGCGCCAAGGTTCAGCGCGGCATCCTCCAGCGTGCGATCGAAGCGCTTGAGGCGCGCAGAGATCGTCAGTGTGGCAATGGCTGCGATATAGGAGAACTGGCCGAGTACCACTAGTGGTAGCCCTGGCCTCAAGAATTCCGCCTCCCATCCCAGATAGTCGTTGCAGAACTCCGCCAGTCGACTTGCGAACGCCAAGATGGAAATGCCCAGGATCACACCGGGGATCACGAGGGGTACGAGCATCAGGACGGACAACAGTCCCTTGCCCCGAAATTCGAATCGCTCCATCAGGAAGGCGTTCAGGGTACCGAGCGTGACCGAAAGACCGGTGACCCAAAGTGCCACGATGACGCTCGTCCCGATGCTCGCGACGAGGTCATCGTCGCCGAAGAGCCCGATGCGGTCACGGGTGATCGAGCCTAGAAACCAATCCAAGGTGAAGCCGTGCCATGGGGGCGCCGGATAGGGGGCGTCGTTGAAGGCGAATACCGCAACCGTCGCGAGCGGTAGAAACAGAAATACCAGGAACAGTCCCACATACAGGCCGGTTGCTCCGCGCAGCCACCAGGGTCGTGGAAGCGATGGGATCATGTGCGGCGCATCACATCAGAGAATCGCTGGCCCGAGAGCGTGAGTCCGAGCCAGACGAGTACGGTCGAGAGTCCGAGCAGCAGAAAGCCGAAGGCGGCCCCCTGTTCCCAGTTGAAGCGAGTGATGAACTGCGTGTAGATCTCCTCGGTGAACCACTGTGAGTTCTTGCCACCCAGCAGGGTAGGCGTCAGGTAGTTGCCTAGCGCCAGCATGAACACCACGATGCAGCCCGCTGCGATACCGGGTGCCGCGTGCGGAATGACGATCTTTCGCAATATCGTCGAGCCGCTGGCGCCGAGGTCATAGGCCGCCTCGATCAGGCTGTTGTCCAGACTCTCGAGGCTGGTGACCAAGGGCACCACCATGAACAACAGCGACGCATAGACGAGACCCACCAGAATGGTGGCGTCGTGGTACAGAAGTTCCACCGGCTGGCTCGTGATGCCGAGAGAGACCAATAATGCCGGCAACACGCCGGATTCGCGCAACAGGATCATCCAGCCCAGGGTGCGTACGGTCTCGCTCACCCAGAAGGGAATTAGACAGACCGCGAACAGCAGGCTCGCGGCCCGACCTCGGGCGATCTTGGCGATCACCCAGGCGATCGGGAAGGCGATTAGCAGAGTGAGGCCCGTCGCGATGACCGACATCACCGCGGTGCGCACGAAGATGTGCCAGTAGATGGGTTCGCTGAAGAAGGTGCGGTACTGACTCAGGCTGCGCAAATGCTCACCGGGTCCGATTCGTTCACGCAAAGACAACAGCGCAAGATCGACATGCGGCAGCACGATTAGTGCGAGCAGCCAGAGTGCGGCGGGTGCGATCAGTAGCGCCAGCGTCAGTCGTGCCGTGAGGCGATGTGACGGGCGCCAGTCAGTCATGATTCGCAGCGAAGCACTGCGCGCGTTCGGCGGAGAAAGTGAAGTGGATGCGCTCGCCGGGTCTCAGGTCCGCGAAGGCACCGGTCTGCGGTAGCGCGATACGCAGTTCATGGCGGCTACGCTCCTCGATGACCAGTACGGCCGAGTTCGCCCCGTCGAACAACAGGCTTTCGACGATGGCGGTATGCGTCTGAGACGACGGCAGTGGCGTCACTGCGCGCGACAAGGTCACGGCTTCAGGCCTGACGAATGCCTCGACGGTGTCGCCGACGGTGAATGTTCCGACGGCGGTAGCCTCGATGCTCCAGCCCTGCGGTGTGCTTACCGTAACGGTCGTGCCGGTCGTTTGGGTGATGCGTCCACGGATACGGTTGTTCGCGCCGACGAATCCGGCGACGAACGGGGTGCCGGGTGCGTAATAAAGCTCCTGTGGCGTGCCGACCTGTTCGAAGCGACCTCGATTCATCACGGCGATGCGATCGGAAAGAACGAGTGCTTCGGATTGATCATGCGTGATGTACACGAAGGTCGTACCGAAGGACGCTTGAAGTTGCTTCAGTTCGACTTTCATGTGCTCGCGAAGCTTGAGATCGAGGGCGCCCAGGGGCTCATCGAGCAGCAGTAGTGCCGGTTCGAGCACGAGGCTTCTCGCGATGGCGACTCGCTGGCGTTGACCACCGGACAGTTCATCAACGCGCTTGTTACCTGCGCCTGCGAGGCCCACACGGGCGAGCATTTCCTCGGCGCGGCGTTCTCGTTCCGCCCGTGCGACAGCACGGCGCGCGAGGCCAAACGCAACGTTTTCGAGTACCGACATCATCGGAAACAGCGCGAGTTGCTGGAACACCATATTGACGGGGCGGCGATTTGGCGGGACATCGGCCATGCTACGGCCGCCGATGTGAATGCTTCCTTCATCCGGCTGGATGAAGCCGGCGATCATTCGCAACAGCGTGGTCTTGCCGCAGCCCGAGGGGCCGAGTATCGAGAAGAAGCTGCCGCGTGGTACCGAAAAGGACAGCGCGTCGACGGCCGTGTGTTCGCCAAAGCGCTTGATCACCCTGTCGACCGCGAGATCGGCGGTGTCTGACGTTGGCTCTGGCGCGCTCATGTCAGTTGGCGGCCTTGATCCTGTCCATGATGCGACCCTCGATTTCCTCGAGGCCCGCTGGGATGCTGGGATACCACTTCACTCCCTTGAAGCCATCGGGAAAGCTGGCCTTGAATTGGCTCTTGAGGCGTGGGTCCATGTATTGATCGGCCCCTTGAGAGGCGGTGAAGTTGCCGATCGATTTGCCGATTTTCGCGGCGTTTTCGGGGCGCATCGTGAAATTGATCCAGGCGTAGGCGCCGGCCTCGTTCTTGCCCCGTGCCGGCAGCACGAAGGTGTCCATCCAGGCGATGGCGCCGGATTTCGGGTTGACGAAGTGGATGTCCGGATTTTCTCGGTTGAGAAGCCACGCGCCCGAGTCCCACATCATGGCCGCGGTGATTTCGCCACTCCGGATGCCGTTCAGGAGCTGGTCCTTGTTGTCATAGAAGAAGCGAAAGTTGGCTTTGCAGGTGATCAGTTTTCGGCCGACCTCTTCCATCAGTGCCGTGTAGGCCTTGGTATCGCCGTAAAGGGCGAACGGGTCCTTGCCAGAGGCAAGCGCAAAGGCCATGAGTGTGGGGCGTTTCAGCCGTACTGCGGTCTTGCCCTTGAGATCGGGGCGGCACAGATCCGTGTAGTCGGCGATCTGTGTACGCTTGCTGTTGACTACAAGACCTTCGGCGCCCCAGACGTACGGTAGCGCGTAGAGTTTTCCCTGAAGCGTGGTGTTGCGCTTGACCGTGTCCAGCAGTTCCGGAACGAACAGCTCCGTCCTAATCTTCGAAAGATCGATGGCTCGGTAGATTCGAAACTCCTGTTGCGGTCCCGTGATCCGATCCTGCGACGGCTGCGCGAGATCGAAGCCGGCACCACCCGTGGCCCGCAACTTCGAGATCATTTCCTCGTTGTTCGAAAGGGTGACTTCCACCTGAATGCCGGTTTCCTTTTTGAACTCGGTGATCAGTTCCGCGGGAACGTAATCGGACCAAGTGATGATTCGAAGTCGTTTGGCGTCATCGGCCCGGGCGATTCCGGAGAGCATCAGGCCGAACAGCAGAGTGATCAGGAGCGGACGACTTAGGCGCTTGTTCATGGTGGGTAGAGTCTATCGGAGAGATCGGCCATGAGGGGTAGGGTCAAGAGTACCGCTTCGTGGCTTGGGTCGTCACCCACGTGTTTCGGGTGTACCGGTCGAGCGTTCCTCGTCTATCATTAGTCTTAGTGAAAATCGCGAAACCCCTACTGTTGGTGTCAACCCCGCTCGGCATGGTCTTTGGTCTCCGGGAGGCCTACCGCTTTCACTGGTGGCTTGCCGGCCTGATGGCGGCCCTGATGGCGGTGATCGGTGCGTTCCTGTGGATGACCTGGACGCGGGTGCGGCGCGAACTTCGCTGACGACGTCGCGGCGAGGCGTGGCCTAGAGGATTTCGTCGCGTACCGCATCCGGTTGGGTCGGGTTGTGCACCTCGGAGTTGCAGCCTATCAGCACCATCGGGCCGGGCCCGGGGTTGCGATAGGCGTGCGTGACACCGGCCGGGATCGTCAAACGCCAGGTTTCTCCGGCGGGTACCGTGAGATCACGGAGTACACCGTCTTCCTTGAGACGAATCTCGGCAGGTCCCACGACCACCGAGATCTCCTGACCAATCAGGTGGCGGTGATTGCCGCGTACCACGCCGGGTTCAGAGATCACCACGTGAACGTTGCGTATTCCGCGCAGGTGTCCATCATCGACCGGTTCGAACAGCAGACCGCGGGCGTCCCGGTGGGTGGCGATGGTCTCGATGATGGTCTTGGGCATGGTTTGGACTCCGGAGAATGCTGTATCGGGAGGGTCAGTACCGCAGGTCGTGATCGCAGGGTTCCGCGCGCGGCCGTCGTCAGATTTAGGTCATCGAAATGCTGGCGGGCTTCAACGGATGAGAGCGCAGCCATTCATCGAGACGTCCTGTGGCATCGGGCGGCAGGTGAAGGCCGAGTTTGGTGCGTCGCCAAAGAATGTCGGTCGCGCTCTTCGCCCACTCGATGCGCCGAAGGTAGTCGATCTCGGCTTCGAACAGGTCGGGCAATACCTCGGCGCCGAGGCGCTTTGTATCGGTTGCCGCGCCGAGCCAGTGCTCCACGCGAGTGCCGTAGGTGCGCGCCCAGCGCTGTCTGAGCGTTTCTTTGAAATGTGGATATTGCTGCCGCAACCGATCCTCGAATCGTGTGCGATCGCCGCCCGGTAGGTCGCCGCCCGGTAGTACCGCGCGCGCGGTCCATGCGGATGCCTTGCGGTCAAGCCTCGACAGGATCTCGGCCAGCGCCTCTTCCGCAAGGCGTCGGTAGGTTGTCAGCTTGCCACCGAATACCGAGAGCAGTGGAGGGCCGGTGTCCGTCCACTCGAACTCATAATCGCGGGTGACCGTCGTGGCATCGATGGATTCGTCCTTGAGCAGTGGCCGTACACCGGAATAGCTCCAGATCACATCGGCGGGTGTCACGGTTCGCTTGAAGTGGCGGGTCGCCACGTCGCACAAATATTGCGTTTCCTCTGGGCTGATGGTGGCTTGCGCAGGGTTGCCCTGATAGTCCACATCGGTGGTGCCGATCAGCGTGAACTCATGTTCGTAGGGAATCGCAAACACCACCCGGCGGTCGCTGTTCTGGAACAGGTAGGCATCCGGGTGTGTGTAGAGCCGTGGAATCACGATGTGGCTGCCCTTGACCAGGCGGATCGCGTGCCGCGCGCCGCTGGGCGCGCGCCGCTCGAGGAACTCGCTCGCCCAAGGGCCCGCTGCATTGACGACGCAGCGTGCGGTGACGGTCTCCTCGTGGCCAGCGTCGTCGCGAAGCGTCGCGTGCCAGTTCGAGGCTGAAGGTGTGATGCGCACGCATCGCGTGCGCGTCAGGATCCTAGCACCGCGTTCATGGGCATCCAGCGCATTCAGTACGACGAGCCGCGTGTCTTCCGCCCAGACGTCGGAGTAAATGAAGGCGGTGTTGGTGAGATGCCTGAGCGGCAGGCCGGCAGGATGACGTGACAGATCGATGGTTTCGGACGCCGGCAATGTGGTTCGGCGCGCCAGATGGTCGTACAGGAAGAGGCCCGCGCGGATCATCCAGGCTGGCCGCAAGTGCGGCTCGTGGGGAAGCACGAAGCGCAGCGGCCACAGAATGTGTGGCGCGCACTGGAGCAGCACCTCGCGCTCGGCGAGCGCTTTGCGTACCAGGCGCCATTCACCATGCTCGAGGTACCGGAGACCGCCGTGGATCAGCTTGGTGCTGGCGGACGAGGTGTGGTTCGCGAGGTCGTCCTGTTCGCAGAGCAGTACCCGCAGGCCCCGGCCGCTGGCGTCTCGGGCGATCCCGACCCCATTGATGCCCCCGCCGACCACCAACAGGTCGTAGGGCGCGTGCGCCTCGGTCATGAACACTATTCCTTGGTGCGGGACGGTGTCGGAGGCGCGTTTTCCAGCCTCGGTACGGCGTCACCGTTTGGAGGCCCGATGGTATCCTGCCAGGTGTGTCGCCGCAGATCTCGCCGCGACCTGATCGGGTGTTTTTGGGACGCCGTGATGGTATTCCGGCCGGAATTACTGTATGGTGGCTCTCGGTTCGTGCTCCTTCATTCTTTTTTTGCCTTCTGCCCCCGGTCTTCCGGTTCGGCTCTGACATCGAAAAGCGAAGCGTGTTCGATCCAAGGTGGCGGTCGTGACCGTCATCGGGGATGCCAGCTTTGCGCGGGAATTCCCGGTGATGTCCACATCGCAGTTTGTTTCGGTCCGTATGACGCGGTATCCCGCGCGTAGGACCTTTGTTAGTGAGTGTTTGCAAATGACTAAGATTTACGTGGGCAACTTGCCGTTCTCGGCGGATGAATCATCGGTTCGTGAGCTCTTCGAGCAGCACGGCAAGGTGGAATCCGTTGCCCTGATCAATGACCGTGACACTGGCCGGCCGCGTGGCTTTGGGTTCGTCGAAATGCCGAACGCCGATGCTGCTCGCGCCATTCAGAGCCTGAACGGACAAAACATGGGCGGCCGCCCTCTGCGTGTCAACGAGGCGCAGGAGCGCACCGGTGGCGGCGGTGGTGGTGGCGGTGGCAATCGCGGCGGCGGTGGACCGCGTCGCTGGTAAGTTGACTCCACGCTCCCCGGAGCGTGGGTTCTGACGAACCTGAAGGGGCCGCTTTTGCGGCCCCTTTTTTTATGTGGCGTGTGACGTTGGGCTCGATCCCAGCAGGGTCAGTCACCCATCGGCGTGGTGGGGTGTGGTGTCGCCTGCGGGATGCCGCGTAGCGAGGCTGCTTTGAGCAGCGCCCAGACGCGGAGCCCGACGCTAAGCCCGAGTGCCTCGACGGCGTCGTGAGTCACCCGAGCGAGCAGTCGACTCTCACCGATGTCGATGACCGCCAGCACGGATTTCGGCCCCTCCTCGCGCAGTGACTCGATCGATCCTTCGAGGCAGTTTCTCACCGACAAGCCTTCCGGCGGGCGCGTGGCCACGATCACATCTCTGGCGAGCACGTGCAGGCGGACCGGGGTTCCGGCCTCCGCCGTATTGTCGAGCGGGAGACGGACCCGCGACGCACCCAGCGTCACCGAGGTCAAGCCGTTGGTGCGGTCGCACTCTGCGACGGTGGTTTCCAGTACGGCGCCCACGGCGTCCTGCCCGATCAACGGCGTGAGTCGTGGGTCGAGGCTGAGTGTGGCGGGTGTGTCATGGGCGAGTACGCGGCCATCCTTCATCAGCACCAGATCCGTGGCAAGTCGAAGCACCTCGTCGTATTGGTGACTGACATACAGCATGGGGATCGCGTAGCGGTCGCGAAGCATCTCCAGATACGGCAAGACGTCGTCACGACGGCTTTGATCGATCGCTGCCAAGGGTTCGTCGAGCAGCAGCAGAGCCGGTTGCGAGAGCAGAGCGCGCGCGAGCGCGACACGAGCGCGTTCGCCGCCCGACAACTCATGTACGCGGCGACCAAGTAGCGAAGCGAGACCGAGTAGGCGCAACAGTTCACCTCGCTCCACGTAGTGCCGGCGGCGCTGCACGCGTGTCTCGGCATAGCGCAGATTGCCGTTGACGTCGAGATGTGGAAACAGGCGGGCATCCTGAAACACATAGCCGATCGCTCGCTCCTCGGGCGGCAGGCAGATGCCTCGCTCCGAGTCGAGCCAGATCTGCTCATTGAGGCGGATGCGTCCCTGTGCGGGGATCAGGCCGGCGATGGCATGTACGAGCGAGCTTTTGCCGGCGCCGGACGGACCGAACAGTGCGGTGACGCCGGGCGCGGGTGCTGATACCGATGCCTCGATCGTGAAGTGGCCGCGGCGGATGGCAAGGGTCATCTCGAGCATGGTCAGGACCCGTAGCGTCGACGCAGCCGACGGCTCAAGAACTCTGCGAGACCGAGTCCTGCAAGGCCAAGCACGCACGACAGTAGTGCCAGACGTAGCGCCACGGCGTCGCCATCCGGCGACTGGATGGCGGTGTACAGCGCGAGCGGTAGCGTGCGGGTTTCACCGGGGATATTGCTTGCGAAGGTGATCACCGCGCCGAATTCGCCGAGACCTGCGGCAAAAGCGGTGACGGCGCCAGCAAGGATGCCGGGGGCCATCAGCGGCAGCGTGATGCTCAGGAATCGATCGATGGGCCCTGCGCCTAGCGTTCGCGCGGCGTCCTCGAGTCCCGGCGCGATCCCTTCGAGGGACAGTCGGATGGCGCGCACCATCAACGGAAAACTCATCACGGCAGTAGCGAGCGCTGCGCCACCGGTGGTGAATGCAAGGTGCAGACCCGTCATCCGATAGAGCCATTGGCCCACGAGCCCGTGTACGCCGAGGACCAGGAGCAGCAGGTAGCCCACCACGACCGGTGGTAGCACCAACGGCAAATGGATTAGTGCGTCGACGAGACCGCGCCCGAGAAAGCGCCGCCTGACGAGCAGCCAGGCGACCGCAATTGCGAGCGGGAGGCTGAACGCCACGCTGTAGAGCGCGACGATCAGGCTGATTCGCAATGCATCCAGTTCGGTCGCCGTCAGCATGGCGTGTGCATCAAGCGATCGACCCGGTCAGTGTCGCGATCACGGCATCCTGAGCTTGCTGGCGGGGGGCATGTCGCCTGCGCCCGGCAATACCAGCGACGAGGCCGATTCGCGACGCATCTGCTGCAGTTCGCGCATGGCATCTTCCACCGCGGCGCTAGCGCCTTCGGCGAATTGTGCGATGGCTTCGGCGAGCGTCGCCGTGTCGAGTTCAAAACTGATCGGAAGGGTTCCCATGGGCGTCATGATCGACACCTGACCGGCATAAAGCGTCTTTCGGGTCGTGTCGGGTGATCCATCGGCCTGTACCGGGATCATCGCGCGGATCGTGCCGACACGGCGATCGGTGTAGACCTCCTCGCGGTAGATGTTGTCGGCATCAAAGCGTGCTTCCATGGGCGCGTTCATCGGGGTCTCCGTACAAAGAGTTCGTGAAGGGGCACCGTAGCAGACCGCGCGCACGTTAAGAAGCGGGCGGGGTGTGAACTCATCGCACGGCGCCGTACACTGACCAGACCCGATGGTTAGCTTGAGTGACGGTCTTGGTCCCAACTGTGTCCCTCCCGCCGGTCGAGTTGCACATCGATCTGGCGGCCTTGTGTGCAAACTTCCGTCGATTGCGGGCGATCTCGGCGCCTGCCGGGGTGGCCGCCGTGGTCAAGGCGAACGCCTATGGCCTAGGCATCGAACGTGTGGCGCCCGCTTTGAGTCAGGCCGGCTGTCAGGATTTTTTCGTCTCCTCGCTGGCGGAGGGGTTTGAGTTGCGGGCCTTGCTCCCGCAGGCCCGGATCTTCGTGTTGGAGGGGGCCGCGGGTGCGGTGGCCTCTTGTCTCGAAGCGCGCTTGATTCCGGTGCTCAATACGCTGCAGGAGGTCGAGGAGTGGGTCGCCGAGGCGAGTCGGGCGCCGGCGGCGCTTCAGGTGGACACCGGCATGACCCGCGCCGGTATCGATGTGGGCGAACTCGGACGACTGCGCGCCATCCCGGCGGTGGTCGAGCGACTCCGTATCGAGCTCCTGATGACCCATCTGGCGTGTGCCGATGAACCTGAGCATCCTCTCAACGGCTTGCAGCTGCGATCGTTCGAGGCGTGCCGGCGCCTCTGGCCCGGCGTACCAGTGAGCATCGCCAACTCCGCCGGTATCTTTTTGGGCGCCGCGTATCACGGCGATGTGGTGCGCCCGGGACTGGCCCTCTATGGAGGCCTCTGCAGCCCGCTTGCGCGGGGGCAGCTCAGCCCTGTGGTACGGCTGATGGCGCGTGTTCTACAGCTGCGGGAGCTGGCGGTCGATGCGCCGGTGGGCTATGGCGCCACGTGGCTTGCGCGGGCACCCGCGCGGATTGCGACCGTTGGGGCCGGGTATGCCGATGGCTATCCTCGTGCACTCGGCAATCGTGCCGAAGCGCATGTCGCCGGCCTCAGGGTCCCTGTGATCGGTCGTGTGTCGATGGATCTGCTGACGCTCGATGTCACCCGGGTGCCCGTCGATACCCTGTCGGTGGGCGACCTCGTCGAGCTCTACGGGGCCACGCCGTCCATCGAGGAGGCGGCGGAATGGGCCGGAACCGTGAGTTATGAACTCCTCACCCGACTCTCGCCACGGATCGTGCGAAAGTATTTCGAAGCATGACTCTTCGGACGTAATCCTCAGCGAATCGGCAACGCGCGGGATTTCTGGATCGTCCTGAGCGCGAAGCTCGACTGTACGCGTGCGACGTGCGGCAAGCTCGTCAGGTGCCGGCTGTGGACCCGCTCGAAATCCGACGTGTCGGTGACGACGACGCGCAACAGGTAGTCATACTCGCCGGACATCAGGTAGCACTCCATCACTTCGGGGACTTGTCGAACCGCTTGTTCGAAGGCGGCAAGATCCGCGCGTTCCTGGCGCTCGAGTGTGATGCTGACGAATACATTGACACCCAGTCCGGCAGCCTGCTCGTTGAGGATCGCCGTGTAGCCTTCGATCAGGCCGGAGGACTCGAGCGCGCGCACGCGCCGCAAGCAGGCAGACTCCGAGAGGCTGACCCGGGCGGCCAACTCGCTATTGGTGATGCGGCCTTCGCGTTGCAGGATGTCGAGCAACGTACGATCGTAGCGATCCCATTTCATGGCATAATCTTGCGAGATTTTCGATCAATTTAGCAGAAATCATCGAAATAATGACTTTTGTTGCAATGCGTTCGCAAGGGTCTGCGGTCCTTTCGTCGCTAGAGTGGTGTCCATCGTCATCCCGAGGAGAGCTTCGATGCGCATTGGTGTTCCGAAAGAGATCAAGGTTCACGAGTATCGGGTCGGCTTGACCCCCGCGGGCGTTCGGGAGCTGGTGGCCGCAGGCCACGCGGTGACCGTCGAGACCGGTGCCGGCGCAGGCATCGGCATGGACGACCGGGCCTATGAGGTCGCCGGCGCCACGATCCTGAAGACCGCCAAGGAAGTCTTCGATTCGGCCGAGATGGTCGTCAAGGTCAAGGAGCCGCAACTTCAGGAATGTCGGATGCTGCGGGCGGGTCAGGTGCTTTTCACCTACCTCCATCTGGCGGCCGACAAGGCGCAAGCCGAGGCCTTGGTGAGCTCAGGAGTGACGGCCATCGCCTATGAGACGGTGACTGCAGCCGATGGCACCTTGCCGCTGCTGACGCCGATGAGCGAAGTGGCCGGGCGCATGTCGGTGCAGGTCGGCGCCACGGCGTTGCAGAAGGCTCATGGTGGCTCCGGTGTGTTGCTCGGTGGCGTGCCTGGCGTGGCCCCGGCGAAGGTGGTGATCCTTGGGGGCGGCGTGTCCGGGACGCATGCGGCGGAAATGGCGGCGGGGCTTCAGGCCGATGTGACCGTGGTGGATCGTTCCAGCAAGCGACTGCGAGAGCTGTCGGTGCAATTTGGCAGCAGCATCAAGACCGTTTATTCAACGGCGGATGCGATCGAGCATCTGACGCGCGAGGCAGATCTTGTGATCGGTGCGGTACTCGTCGTCGGCGCTGCGGCGCCGAAGCTTGTGACGGCCGCGATGGTCAAGCAGATGCGTCCGGGGTCTGTGCTGGTCGATATCGCCATTGACCAGGGTGGGTGTTTTGAGACCAGTAAGCCCACAAGTCATGCTGAGCCCACCTATGTGCACGAGGGCATCATTCATTATTGCGTGACCAACATGCCGGGTGCGGTGCCGAGGACCTCAACGTTCGCGCTGACCAACGCAACCTTGCCGTACGTTCGCGCGATCGCCGATCACGGTTGGGAGCGTGCACTTGCCAAGGATGCCGGTTTTGCTCGTGGCCTCAACGTGCATGCCGGCGCCATCACCCACGAAGCGGTTGCTCACGATCTCGACATGGAGTTCAAGCCCGTCTCGCTCGCCAAGGCCGTGATGTTCCGGACCTGATTAACGTGAGATTGCTGGCGGTCGCGTGTGATCACGCGACCGCCAGCCGCATTAGTCGTGGTGGTGGTGGCCGTCCGGTCCGTGCACGTGGCCATGCGCCAGTTCCTCGGCGGTTGCCGCCCGGACCTCGCCAATATCGACTTCGAAGTGCAGCGCCTCGCCGGCGAGGGGATGGTTTCCATCCACCGTCACCATGTCACCGATGACACGCGTCACGACCACCTGACGGGGGCCCTGTTCGGTCTGCGCGGTGAAGCGCATGCCGGTCTGGACGTTGCCGCTCTGAAAGGCGCGCTTCGGCACCTGCTGGATCAGGCTGGCATCGTGCACGCCATAGCCTTTCTCAGGGGGAATCGACACCGAGACGTGATCTCCGGTGCTCTTGCCTTCCAAGGCCTCTTCGAGGCCCGGGATGATGTTGCCGCCGCCATGCAGGTAGGCCAGCGGGTCGGCGCCCTCGGAACTGTCGAGCACCTCGCCGGCATCATTCTTAAGGGTGTAATGGATCAGGACGACAGCGTCACGGGCGACTTGCATGGGGGCCTCTATGGTCTCGTTGCTTATGGGGAATTGGCAGAGATCTTCGCATTCTCGGCCGTCAGTTGCTGCACCACCTGGGGATCGGCGAGTGTCGAGATATCGCCCAGTTGATCATGCTCGTTGGCGGCGATCTTGCGCAGTATTCGGCGCATGATCTTGCCGCTGCGCGTTTTCGGGAGGCCCGGCGCCCATTGGATGATGTCGGGAACGGCGATCGGCCCGATTTCCTTGCGAACGGTTTGCTTGAGTTCGCCGAGCAGCGCGTCGCTGGCTTGTATGCCGGCCTTCAGAGTCACGTAGGCGTAGATGCCTTGGCCCTTGATGTCATGGGGGTAACCCACTACGGCGGCTTCGGCGACGGCCGCGTGCGCCACCAGGGCGCTCTCGACTTCCGCCGTACCCATCCGATGGCCGGACACGTTGATGACGTCATCCACGCGGCCGGTGATCCAGTAGTAACCATCCTCGTCGCGACGCGCACCGTCACCGGTGAAGTACATGCCGGGAAATGTGCGGAAATAGGTATCGATGAAACGCTGGTGATCGCCATAGACGGTGCGCATCTGCCCGGGCCACGAGTCGAGGAGCACCAGATTGCCCTCGCAGGCGCCTGCGATTTCCTGTCCATTGCCATCCACGATCGCTGGCCGAACGCCGAAGAACGGCATCGAGGCCGCGCCGGGCTTGAGTCGCGTCGCTCCTGGGAACGGAGTGATCAGGATCCCACCCGTCTCGGTCTGCCACCAGGTGTCGACGATCGGGCAGCGATGTTCTCCTACCACCCGGTGATACCACTCCCAGGCCTCGGGGTTGATGGGCTCCCCGACACTGCCCAGCAGTCGCAGCGAGCCACGCGAGTGGCGCGTGACCCAGTCGTCGCCCTCACGCATCAGGGCGCGGATCGCGGTAGGCGCCGTGTGAAAAATCGTCACGCCATGACGCGCCACAATCTCCCAGCAGCGACCAGGATCCGGAAAGTTGGGTATGCCCTCGAACATGAATGTCGTGGCGCCAGCGGCTAGCGGCCCGTAGACCACGTAGGTGTGTCCGGTGATCCAGCCGACGTCGGCCGTGCACCAGAAGAGATCGCTCTCCCGGTGATCGAAGACCGTCTTGAACGTATGCTGCGCATGCACCAGATAGCCACCGGTCGTGTGCAGTACGCCTTTCGGTTTGCCAGTAGAGCCTGACGTGTAGAGGATGAAGAGCGGATCCTCGGCGTTCATCTCCTCCGCAGCACAGTGCGTATCGGCAGCCGCCATCGCCTCTTCATAATGAACGTCGCGCTCGTTCGCCCAAGGGATGGTCGCACCGGTGCGGCGCACGACGACGACTTTGCTCAGCGTCGGCAGCGGCCGACTCGCAATGGCGCTGTCGACGTTGGCTTTGAGGGGCACTTTTTTGCCGCCACGCAAGCCTTCGTCCGCGGTAACGATGATCTTGGAGCCGCAGTCTTCCACGCGGCTGGCCAGCGATTCGGGGGAAAACCCGCCGAAGACGACGGAATGGATCGCACCAATCCGTGCACAGGCCAGCATCGCGACGGCGGCTTCGGGAATCATCGGCATATAGAGCGTGATGCGGTCGCCGCGCTGCGCGCCGAGCGACTTCAAGACGTTCGCGAACCGGCAGACGTCGGCATGCAGTTCGCGATAGGTGATCCGACGCGTGTCGTTGCGGTCGTCGCCTTCCCAGACGATGGCGACCTGATCGCTCCGCGTTGCCAGATGGCGGTCAAGGCAATTGGCCGTGACGTTCAGTGTGCCGTCGGCAAACCAGCGGATGTGGAAGTCGTCGGCGTGGAACGAGACATCCTTGACCTGCGTATAGGGGCGGATCCAGTCGATCGTGCGACCGACCTCTCGCCAGTAGCCGGTCGGATCCGTGATGCTGCGTTCGTAATCCGCGCGATAGCTGTCACGGGTGACCAGAGCGCTGGTCGCCAGTGCCTCGGGTACATCGTAAATATGGCTCATAGGCTTGATCCTCCGAACGCATGAGACCGGCCAGGCGCCGGTCTCATGCTCATCTTGCGTTGGTGCGGGCGCTGGTGCCCGCAGGCTCAGTCTCGAGTGATGTCCACGTCCTTCGTTTCCGGCAGGAACAGCAGGCCGATCACAAAGCTCGCGCCTGCCACGACGATCGGATACCAGAGACCCGCGTACAGGTTGCCGGTCCACGCGACGATCGCGAACACCGTTGCCGGCAGGAAGCCGCCAAACCAACCGTTGCCGATGTGATAGGGCAGCGAGAGAGCACTGTAGCGGATGCGTGTCGGGAACAGCTCCACCAGCCAGGCGGCGATCGGTGCATACACCAGCGTGACGTACACCACGAGGATCCACAGCAACAGGATGGTCATCCCGGTGTTGATCTTGGCGGGATCAGCCTCGGCCGGGTAACCATGCTTCACCACAGCTGCTTTCAGGACTTTGTCGAAGTCGGGCACATCGGCTGGAATGACGTCTTCGCCGACCTTCACCGACGCGACGGTGCCCGCGCTGGCCTCGACATTGGTGTAGTTCACCGACAGTTTGGCGAGAGCCGACTTGACGGTATCGCAGGAGCTTTTGAACTTTGCGGTGCCGACGGGGTTGAACTGGAAGGCGCACTCGTTATGGTCCGCGGTGACCGTCACCGGAGACGCTGCGAGGGCGGTCTCGAGATCCGGGTTGGCGTAGTGCGTGAGGCCCTGGAACAGCGGGAAGTAGGTCAATGCCGCCAGCAGAAATCCCGCCAAGATGATCGGCTTGCGGCCGATCTTGTCCGACAGCCATCCAAAGATGATGAAGAAGGGCGTCGCCAACAGCAGTGCTGTGGCGATCATGATCTGTGCGGTCGCTGCCTTGATGTGCAGGTTGGTGGTCAGGAAGAACAGCGCATAGAACTGGCCGCCATACCAGACGACCGCTTCGCCAGCGGTGCCGCCCAGCAGTGCGAGTATCGCCATCTTGGCGTGTTTCCACGTGCCGAATGCCTCCTTCAATGGTGCCTTCGAGTGGGTTCCCTCGCTCTTCATCTTGAGGAACAGCGGTGACTCGTTGAGTTGCAGTCGAATCCAGATCGATACGCCGAGCAGGATTGCCGACACGAGGAAGGGTACCCGCCAGCCCCATTCGTTGAATGCGTCCTCGCCGATGTACGTGCGAACGCCGAGGACTAGCAGTAGCGCCATGAAGAGGCCTAGCGTGGCCGTGGTCTGGATCCACGCCGTATAGAGTCCGCGCTTGCCCTTCGGGGCATGTTCGGCGACGTAGACCGCCGCACCACCGTATTCGCCACCGAGCGCCAAGCCTTGCAGCAGGCGCAGGGCTATCAGAATGACCGGGGCGATGATGCCGGCGGAGGCATAGGAGGGGAGCGTTCCGATCAGGAAGGTCCCGAGGCCCATGCAGACAATAGTTATCAGAAAGGTGTACTTGCGTCCGACGAGATCGCCAAAACGCCCGAACAGTAGCGCACCGAACGGGCGCACCGCGAACCCGGCCGCAAAGGCGAGCAGCGTAAATACGAATGCGGCGTTGGGAGCCACGCCTGAAAAGAACTGTTTGGCCAGAATCGAGGCGAGCGTGCCGTAGATGTAGAAGTCATACCACTCGAAGACCGTTCCGAGTGATGAGGCAAAAATTACCTTGCGCTCTTCCGCCGTCATCCCATTGCCGCTACGCACATCGGTGTTCATTGAGAAGTCCCCCCCGGATGAATTGTCCGCATTGCCGACCCTGCCCGAGGGCATCCGTACGCGCGATCCGTACGGCTGCCCGCGAGCGAGCGATTCGCTTTATGGGGACATGTTGGCCGGTTTCCCGCAAGGCCGCAAGAACCTTGCTGGCGGGACGGCAGGTCAGCGCTCCAAGGCCCAGCGCACGACGCTCTCGATCACCGCATCGCCGGTGCCCTGTTGGGCTTCGGGTGCGTTGATGAACACCACCACCGAGAGCGGCCGCCCCGAGCGCGGCGTGACCCAACCGCTGACCGCCGCCACATCATTGATATGGCCGGTTTTCAGGCGAATACGGGCGGTCTCGGCCTCCTCGCGAAAGCGATGCGACAGGGTGCCTTCCTGGCCGCCGAGCGGTAGCGAGTTGGCGAATTCCGGGAAGTACCGGCTGCGATACGCCACCCCGAGAATGCGCGTCATGCTGTCGGCTGAAATACGACTGATTCGTGACAGCCCCGCGCCATTGTCGATGACCAGTTCAGGGCAGTCGAGGCCATGTCCGGCGAGCCAGTCGAGGATGGCCCGCTGGCCGCTCGCCTCTGAGGCGGGCGCACCGAAGCGTTCGAGGCCGAGTGTCAACAGGAACATCCGCGCCATGGCGTTGTTGCTGTATTTCATCATTGACCGCAACTGGTCATCGAGCGGCAGCGACTCGAGGTCGTAGAGCAGGTGGGCCTCCTTCGGCACGCGGTCGAGTCGCAGGTTGCCGTGGGCTTCACCCCCAAGCCCTGTCCAGAAGTCGACCCAGGTGCCGAAGGCGTAATCGGCGGCTGGAATCAAGGCGCGATGAATGACGAAAGGCTCACAACGGGACGCCAGGCGGCCTCTCGCGATCACATGCCGCGGGTCTGTGGTATCGGCCGTGAGGGTGATCGAGGAGGTGTCTTGACGACACGGACCGTCCACCCGCTCCAGATCGTCGGTCAACGACAGATTCGCGGGGGTGGGTTCCACCAGAATCCGTGGCGTCGCGCTGGGTGCGATGTGGAAATCGAGGTTTCGGAAATTGACCAGCAACGCATCGGGAATGACGTTGTAGGTTCGTGTTCCGTGGCCGTCGAATTCATCAGGATCTGTGTGTTGCAGCGCATACAGCGAGGAGTCGACCACGATGTCGCCATCGATCGTGCGCAGTCCCGTCAGTCTGAGTCCGCGCGCGAACAGCCACCAGCGCTCGAGCGTCAGGAACGGGTCGCCGCCTCCTTGAATCCAAAGATCGCCGTGGAGGCGGCCGTCGGTGACAGCGCCCGCGGCGTAGGCGCGGGTATGCCAGTGGTAGCTCGGGCCCAGGGTCTCAAGCGCGGCGAGGCCGGTCAGGACCTTCAACGTGGACGCAGGGCTACGCGGCTCCTGCGCATGCAGAGCGAGGTAGACCTCTCCGGAAAGGACGTCTTTGACGACGATGCTGGCGGCCGCCTCAGAGATGCCTTGGGCGTGCAGTGCCTGCGCGATGCGTGTCGGCAGGGGTGCCGTCGTCGCACACGTGGGGTATGAACCCACCAGGAGAATTGCTACGAGCAGGTACCGCGCGGGTTGTATCATGGCGGCCCCGAGTTTAGCCGTGCTCGGGGACGCTGTCGTCACGCGCCGTGGTGGGCGCGTGAACTTGAATGCGTGACGTCATGTCTCAACATAGTCAGACCGGAAAAGCAGGAGCCGAGGTGGGCATGAGCATTTGTCGTTCGGGTGGGTGGCGTTCATGGACGGCATCGGCCGCTCTCGCGGGGGTGCTGGCGTTGGTGCTGTCCGGTTGTGGACGGCACTCCGCGGTACCGGCAGCGCCTGCCGTTGGATCGCCACCGGCGGCCAGCCTGGGGCCGAGCCCGGGCAGTTCGGCTGCGGCGTCCCACGGCTTGCCGGACTTTACCGAGCTTGTGGCGCAGTATGGGCCGGCCGTGGTCAACATCACTGTGGTGGAAAAACTTCATCGGGAGTCCGCCGATGAACTCGGCGAGGATGATCCGCTGCACGATTTTTTGCGCCGCTTCGGGGCGCCGCAAAACCGTGAGCCGCAAGCGCCACAGCGCGGTGAGGGCTCGGGGTTCATCGTGGCCTCCGATGGCTACATCCTGACCAATGCGCACGTGGTCGCTGAAGCCAGTGAAGTCAATGTCCGACTCACCGATCGGCGCGAGTTCACGGCTAAGGTGATTGGTGTCGACAAGCGTACCGATGTGGCGGTGATCAAGATCGACGGCAAGAATCTCCCGACGGTACGTATCGGTGATGCGTCCCGCTTGCGGCCCGGTGAGTGGGTCGTGGCGATTGGTTCGCCGTTTGGTTTCGATAATAGCGTGACCGCTGGCATCGTCAGCGCCACCGCGCGCTCCATGGATGGTCAGTACACGCCGTTCATACAGACGGATGCGGCCGTCAATCCGGGCAACTCCGGTGGGCCGCTGTTCAACATGGCGGGCGAAGTGGTGGGCATCAACTCCCAGATCTACAGTCGCACGGGTGGGTTCATGGGGATCTCGTTCGCGATACCGATCGACATGGCGATCGACGTCAAGGAGCAGCTCGTCAAGAACGGTCGTATCGAGCGCGGCAAGATCGGTGTGCTGGTGCAGGATGTGGGTCAGCAACTTGCGGATTCCTTTGGGCTTGATCGGCCGCGAGGTGCGATCGTCAGTCAAGTGGAGGCGGGCGGCCCTGCCGCGGCGGCCGGCGTGCGTTCGGGCGATATCATCCTGGCCGTCGATAGTCAGGTCATCGAGCGCTCCGGGCAGCTGTCCGCCTATGTGTCCCGCGTCAAGCCCGGCGGGCGCGTGGTGCTTGAGGTGTGGCGTGATCGGGCCAGTCGGCGCTTGACGGTCGATATCGTCGAGCTGAAGGAGGGTCGCGTCGTCGCTGCGGACGAGGGGGGCGGCAAGCGGGACAGCAAGCTCGGCCTAGCCTTGCGTCCGCTCTCACCCGGTGAGCAGCGGGCCGCTGGGTTGAAAGGCGGTTTGCTGGTCGAGGATGCCCGTGGGCCCGCGTTAGAGGCCGGGGTAAGGCCTGGTGATGTGATCATCGGCGTCAATGGCGAGCGAATCGCCACGGTGGAGGAGCTGGCGAGCCAGGTCGGCAAGTCCGGGCGTTCGGTCGCGCTGTTGGTCAGTCGCCAAGGCACCACGATCTTCATCCCCGTTCGCGTGCGCGGCTGAGGAGCCCATCGTGAGCATGATTCGTCGTTGTAGCGTGATCGTCGGTCTCTTGATGGCGCTTTGGCAGGTGACTGCGGTTGCCGCCGAGCCAGCCGGGCAGTTTCGCGACTGCGCAGACTGTCCCGAGATGGTGCGCGTGCCTGCCGGCAGTTTCGCGATGGGCACGGCACTGGCCGATGCTCGCGATCCGCTGATGCGTGCCGAGTCGCAGGTGAGTACCGTGCGCATCGGCAAGGCGTTTGCCCTCGGTCGCGTTGAGGTCACGCGCAAGGAGTACCTGAAGTTCCTGGCCGACAGCACCTATGATGGTGCGGGGCCTTGCATCGCGTGGGACGACACGCTGGGTCGTTTCAACAGCGATCGCGATCGCGGGCCGGAACATCCCGGTGCGTCGCATCCGGTACGCGATGATCATCCTGTCTCGTGCGTCAGTTGGGCCGATGCCAAGGCTTACGTGGCGTGGCTTGCCCACAAGACCGGCAAGCCTTATCGCTTGCCGTCGGAGTCCGAGTGGGAATATGCGGCGCGCGCCGGCAGCAGCACGCTGTACCCGTGGGGCGATGATCCAGCCGATGGCTGTGACAGCGCCAATCTCTACGATCTGTCGGCGACGGCCTCGGTCAACCTGGGTTGGAAGCCCGTGCAATGTCGTGATGGTTTTGCGGCGCTGGCGCCGGTAGGGCAGTTTCGTGCCAATGCCTTTGGTCTTGCCGACATGATTGGTAATGTGTCCGAGTGGGTCGAGGATTGTTTTACGAACAGCTACGTCGGACGCCCACGGGATGGGCGTGCCTGGGTGTGGTCCGGTGGATGCGGCCAGCACGTCGTTCGTGGGGGTAGTTGGGTGAGCCCGCCTGAGCTTGCGCGAAGCGCGTATCGGGAGGCGCAGGATGCAAATTTCCGCGCGGATTTTCTGGGCTTTAGGGTGGCGCTTGATCTCGACAGTCGTACGGAGACCCGTTGACGTGAAACTCGCCCCCTCTTTGGTAGTGCTGTTGTTGCTGTCCTGCGCCATGGTCGCTGTGGCGGCACCTCCCGTCGTCAAGGGCAAAGCGGCCAGCGAACCGCCCGCCGTCCCCGGTCTCGTGCGTGATTGTCCGGATTGTCCGGAAATGATGGTGATTCCCGCAGGCCGATTTTTGCTCGGGTCCGCGGCGGATGCGGTGGAAGTCGACGCGAAGCTCGGCGAGGCGCCACCGTTACCCGTCGTCATCGCGCGGCCCTATGCCATGGGTCGTCACGAGATCACGGTGGCCGAGTACCGCGCCTTTTCGCTGGCCACGCATCGCGTCGTCGGTGGCGACTGTCGTGTGCCGAATGCCGGCGGCTGGACACGGATGAACGATCGGCATTGGGAAAATCCGGGGTTTGCCGAGCCGCAGTTGGCCGATGAGCCCGTGGTGTGCGTCAGTTGGGATGATGCGCGTGCCTATGCCGATTGGTTGTCGAAGCTCACGGGCCACCGTTATCGCCTACCCTCCGAGACGGAATGGGAGTACGCCGCACGCGGCGGTACCACGACCGCGCGGTACTTCGGTGATCGAGATTCCGATGAGCATGCCGTGCTTTCCGTGGCCTGCGAGTACGCGAACGTCTACGACACGTCGGCAACCCGCGAGCTTGCCTTTGCCGTGCCCAACGCGCGTTGTAACGACGGCTACACCCATACGGCACCGGTCGGTAGTTTTAAGCCCAATGCCTTCGATCTTTTCGACATGATCGGAAATGCTAGGGAGTGGCTACAGGATTGCTACACCGCAAGCTACGTCGGTCGGCCGATGGACGCCCGTCCGTGGGAGTGGGGCGGCTGTGAGCTGCGCGGTGTGCGCGGCGGCTCCTGGGCGAGCCGGCCATCGGCAAGTCGCTCGGCGGCGCGAGACTACGAGTCGCAGGGGCTGCGGCAAGCCGATTTAGGCTTTCGGCTGGTGCGTGAGTTGTGATCTATCGCGGGGTCGGCGCCTAGCTCGCGCCGCCTTCCCCAGGCGGGTCACGCCTCGCTCCCAGGGCTAGCGTGCGCCACGCTCCGGATCGCCAGCGCAGACCCATCGCGGACCCAAGGGCGATCACGTAGACCACCGACGCCGACCAACCGCCGATCGCGCCAAAACCGAAGGCTGGCAGGAATCCGACCCAGCCCTGTCCTTCAGTGAATGTCAGCATGTGCGTGGCGGGTACCCAGATGCCCCAAGACAGTAGCGCGATGATGATGGCCGGAACACGGGCATCGCCTGCGCCCCGAAGACAGAAGCTTGCGCCGAGGTTCAGGCCGTCGAATACCTGATAGCACGCCGCCAGCCAGATCAGTGGCTTGGCAAGCGCGAGCACCGCCAGCGCCTGGTGGTCGGCCGGGTTCACGAACAGCGGTAGCAGCCAAGGGCTGCCGAGCGCCAAGACAATCCCGATCAGACCCATCAAGCCGGTAGTGAGTGCGATGATTCGGTTGCCGAGGTGCCTCGCCCAGTCCAGATCTCCTGCGCCGATCGATTGACCGACGAGCGTTGTGCCAGCGAGCGCGATCCCGATTCCCGGCATGTAGGCGAGCGAGGTCAGCATCATCACGATTTGGGTGGCGGCACCGGCCATGGCGCTTTCGCTGACCAACATCAGTTGAAAGAGCGCAAGGCCGAGAATATCGGCTGTGATGCCAAGGCCCATCGGCAGCCCCAGCGCGAACTGGCGACGGATCGAGAGGTGTCTAAAGCTCGACCACGTGGCGTATTGCTTGCCGAGTGCAGGGCCCAGGAAGAATCCGAGCGACAACAGGATCCCGAGCAGTTGCGCCACCACGGTCGCCCAGGCCGATCCGCCGACCCCGAGCCCAAACGAGAAGATGAACCAGTGGTTGAGTGGGATATTGGCCAGCGCCATCAGCAGCGTCACCGCCAGTGTCAGCCGGACCCGGCCGATGCCGTTGAAAAATCCGGTGAGCGACCAGGCAATCAGTCCGACGGGGCCGCCGACCAGCAATCGTGGCCACCAGTAGTCGAGCGCGAGGCGCGTGACATCGGGATCGAGGTGCAGTGCTGCGAGCAGCGGCGGCCCGAGTAGCGCGATGACCGCGAAGACCGGGATCGTCAGTACGGAGGCCGCTACGCCGGACCAGGCGGCGGCAGACGCATCGGCGTGGCGGCCCGCACCGAAGGCTTGGGCCGCAAAGGTCTGGACCGCCATGGCGACCCCACCGAGCAGCATCGTCGCGCACAGGACCACCCAGTAAATGGCCGACATCGCGGCGGTGGCGGTGGTCGATAACTGGCTCACGAACCACGTGTCGGTCAGGTTGAGAACGGCCTGAATTGCGTTGTTCGCCATCAGCGGGCCGGCCAGCAGCAGAATGGCCCGGTTGTCGATGTGCGGCAGGCCGGCGTCGTCAAGCGTCTCGGCGGGTCTTGAGGGATGTGTGTTCAAGGGCGCTCTACAGGTCCGTCCGAAGGGGGCGTGGAATACACGGGCGATCCTAGCATCGTGCTGCTGCGGCTCGTCGCTCGTGGGTCCGCTCCGTGTAAACTTGTGGTCATCTCGCCGGGACAGTCGTCGCCGGAAGCTGGGAGGTCGCTGTGTCGGAACACGTGGTGGATGGGGCCGCTGTCACAACTGAAGTCGTCATCATTGGCGCAGGGCCCTGTGGCTTGTTTCAAGTGTTCGAGCTTGGTCTTCTAGGGATCAAGGCGCATCTGATCGATTCGTTGGCGGCGCCGGGCGGGCAGTGTACCGAGCTCTATCCCGACAAACCGATTTACGACATCCCCGCCTTGCCGGTCTGCGGTGCACAGGAGCTCATCGATCGACTGCTGGAGCAGATCAAGCCCTTTGGTGCGCAGTGGCACCTTGGCGAGGAAGTCACGCAGGTGGCTCGTGACGCCTCCGGCCGCAGGTTCAGCGTGCACACCTCACGGGGTACCGTCTTCGATGCGGGTGCGGTGATCATCGCGGGCGGGGTCGGTTCCTTCCAGCCGCGTCGACTGGTCGTCGATGGTGCCGAAGCACTCGAGGGGCGCTATCTCCACTACCGGGTACGGCGTGCCGAGGACTTCCACGGCAAGCACCTGATGATTCTTGGGGGCGGTGATTCGGCGCTCGATTGGACGTTGGACTTCGCCGATCGTGCCGCGAGTGTCACGCTCGTGCATCGACGAGCGGAGTTCCGTGCCGCACCGGCATCGGTAGCCCGCATGCAGGAACTGGTGGCCGCCGGACGAATCCGGTTTCTCGAGGGACTGGTACAGAGCATCGAGCAGACCGCAGGTCGCCTCGAGGCCATGACCGTCAAACAGCCGGACGGCACGATTGCCCGTGTCGACTGTGAGCATGCGCTGGCCTTCTACGGGCTTCATCCGAAACTCGGCCCCATCGCCGAGTGGGGCCTCGCGCTCGAGAAGAAAGCGCTGACGGTCGATACGGAGAAGTTCCAGACCAGTGAGCCGGGCATTTTTGCGGTTGGCGACATCAATACGTACCCAGGCAAGAAAAAGCTGATTTTGTCTGGCTTTCACGAAGCGGCGTTGGCCGCCTTCGGTGTCCAGTCGTGGCTCTATCCAGACAAGAAGCAGTTCTTGCAGTACACCACGACCAGCCCGGTGATGCAGAAGCGCCTCGGCGTGAGTTCGTGATGTCATGGGCGGTGCGCCGTGGATAAGCTCCTCGAAGACCTGATCGGCTTGCTCGCGCTGGAAACGCTCGAGCTCGATCTGTTTCGCGGCGAGAGTCGTGATATCGGCAATCCACAAGTGTTTGGCGGCCAGGTGCTCGGTCAGGCGCTGATGGCAGCGTCGCGTACCGTCGAGCAGCGATCGTGCCATTCGCTGCACGGCTATTTTCTACGCCGCGGTGATGTCAATGCACCGATCGTGTACCAGGTGGATCGCAGTCGTGATGGCCATAGTTTCTCGAGCCGGCGTGTGGTCGCCATTCAGCACGGCGAGCAGATCTTTCATATGGCCTGTTCGTTCAAACCCGTGGAAGTCGGCCTAGAGCATGCGCAAGCGATGCCCGAGGTGCCGCCGCCGGAAAGTCTCGAGGATATGCGGGCACATCTGCGGACGATGAGTCCGGTATTGCCTGAAAAACTACGTATTTATCTGGAGCGTGGGAGACCGTTCGAGTTTCGGCCGGTGCAGGTTCGTGACTACGCCAGTCGTCACCCGATGGCGCCGATTCGGCAGATCTGGTTCCGGGCACTTGATCGAATTCCCGACGACGATCTCAACCTGCACCGCTGCCTGTTGGCCTACATTTCCGATTATCACCTGCTCGAGACGGCAATCTTGCCCCACGTCGGGTCATTCGAGAGTCTCCAGGTCGCGAGCATCGATCACGCGATGTGGTTTCATCGACCGTTTCGCGTCGACGAGTGGATGCTCTACGCGATGGATAGCCCGAGTGCTTCCGATGCGCGCGGTTTTGCTCGTGGTTCGATCTTCAGCCGCGATGGACTGTTGATCGCGAGCACCGCCCAGGAGGGCTTGATGCGCCCGCGCGAGCGCACTGACGGCTGATGGGCGCTGCGTGGGTGGTAAGTCGCCGCCACTCCTGTTGGTCGATCGCATAGCGGTGACAGTCCCAACTGCGTCCGCCACTGCGTAAATAGCTGCGGATCAGCTCCTGCCACTGAAAACCATTTCTGGCGAGCACTCGCCGCGAGCGTTCGTTGTCGATCGCAACCACCGCGGTGATGCGCGCAAGACCCAACGTCAGGAAGGCATGGGTCAGTAATGCCTCAACGAGTTCTGTGCCATAGCCATGTCCCCAGTGGCGTGGTGTGAGCATGTAGCCGATGTCCGCACGACGTCGGCTGAGGCGAGCGAGGTCGCATGCGCCGATGAGCTTGCCGGTGCGTCGGACGACAACCGCCAGTATCTCATCGCGTTCGGTGCGATTGGTGCGCGCCGCGGCGTCGGCGGTGGTCGAGCGACCACTGGTGGCTCTGACCACGTCGAGGACGCGGCTTTCCAGAGGCGAATGTTCCCGTACACGTGGATGGTTCACCAGTCTCTCGACGGGCGTGAGATCTCCAGGCGCAAACTCGCGCAGCATCAGCCGTGCCGTGATGAGTGACGTCGGTCGGTTCGACCGGGCCTCGCGCTCGCGTTGGCTCGCGTGGCCCATCCTCAGGCCGTCGAGTCGTCTGATCGCACGACCTTCCCTGGGTTCATCAGGCCACGGGGATCGAGGGCCTGCTTCACGCGGTGCATCAGCGCGAGGGCGACCGGATCCTCGTAGCGTTCGAGTTCGCCGAGCTTGAGCTTGCCGATCCCGTGTTCGGCGCTGAAGCTGCCGCCAAGCGCCGCCACCAGATCGTGGAGCAGGCGACCCACCGTCGGGGCGAGGTTCAAGAAAGCCGCTTCCTCGCTGGATCCTCTCAGGACCGATGCATGAGGACTCAGATTGAAGTGCAGATTGCCATCGCCGACGTGGCCATAGCCCACGACGCGAGCACCGGGCGCGTGACGTGCAAGGAGCGCGGTCGCCCGATCGACGAACTCCGGTAGGGTGGCGATGGGCAGTGAGATGTCGTGTTTGATGGAGGCGCCGGCGCGTGTCTGTGCTTCGGGAATATGCTCGCGCAGGAACCAGAACGCATCCCGTTCGCTGAGTGAGCGGGCGACCACGGCATCCTGGATGCGCCCAGCGTCGGCTTCGGCGCCCAGAAAGTCGCTGACCCGGTCGCTGAGTTCCGGCCAGGGGCGCGGCGCCGCCAGTTCAAGCAGCACGAGTGCCGGAGCGCGTTGGGCAAACGGGTCCACCGTGCCGGGCACATGGGTGAGCGTCAGTTCGTGGGCAATGGCGGGCATGTACTCGAAGCTTTCGATGATCTCACCGAAATGTTCCCGTGTGCGACCGAGCAGGCCGACGGCACTGGCGATATTCTCGACCGCGATCAGCGCAGTGACGTAGTCGGCGGGCTCCGCGAAGACTTTGAGGCATGCCCCCGTGATGATTCCGAGGGTGCCTTCCGCGCCGATGAACAATTGCTTGAGGTCGTAGCCGGTGTTGTCCTTGCGCAGACCCTTGAGCTGGTCGAGCACCGCGCCATCGGGCAACACCACCTCTAGACCGAGCACCAGGTCACGCATCATGCCGTAACGAAGAACTGCCGTACCGCCGGCATTGGTGGACAGATTTCCGCCGATTTGACAGGAACCCTCGGAGCCCAGTGACAACGGGAAGTAACGATCTGCGGCCGCGGCGGCTTCGCGCGCGCGTTGCAGCGTGACGCCGGCATCGACGGTCAGTGTGTAGCCCGTCGGATCGAGCGACCGAATACGATTCATCCGCGCAAGGCTCACGATGATCTGTCGACCCGACTCGTCGGGCGTCGCGCCGCCGCAGTAGCTTGTGTTGCCGCCGTGCGGGACCAACGCGATGCCCTCGGTGGCGCAGAGCGTGACCAAAGAAGACACTTGTGCCGTCGAGTCCGGTCGGGCCACGAGCGGCGTACGACCGCTATAGAGTCGGCGAAAATCGCTGGTGAAGGGCGCGGTATCCGCCTCGGACTCGAGCCACCCGCCGGGACCGAGCAGCGTTTTGATCGCCTCCAGGGTGGCTCGAGAGGGGGTCGTGCTCATGGCCCCGTGAACGCGGTGATCGGACGGCGACGGCATAGCGGCTTGGTCATCAGCAGGTGTACGTCGCCAAGCTGGCGCTCCGCAAAGCCCCCTTCGCAGTAGCACAGGTAGAATTCCCAAAGTCGCAGGAATTCGTCCGAGTAACCGAGCGCCTGCACGCGTCCTCGCTGGGTGTCGATGTTGCGCCGCCAATCGTTCAGTGTTCTGGCGTAGTGAGGGCCGATGTCCTCGAGATGAAAGATCTTGAGGTCGGTGGCTCGGCGTACGGCATGGGTGATGGCGGTCACCGAGGGAATGAACGACCCCGGGAAGACGAATCGCTGGATGAAATCGACCGACTTCAGGGCCTGTTCGTAGTATTGGTCCTGCAGGGTGATTGCCTGCAGTAGCAGGCAGCCATCGGGTTTGAGCAGACGGCTGCAGGTCGCGAGGTAGGTGTCCAGAAACTGGGCCCCCACCGCCTCGATCATCTCGACGGATACGAGCTTGTCGTAGTGTCCCTTCAGGTCCCGGTAGTCGTCGAGCAATAGCGTGATGCGCTCCGACAGGCCGGCCGCGGCAATCGCGGCGGCAGCGTAGGCATGCTGTTCCCGCGAAATCGTCGTGGTCGTCACGCGGCAACCGAAGCGACTTGCCGCATGGATCGCGAGTCCGCCCCAGCCGGTACCAATCTCGATCAGATGATCGGTGGGCTTGAGGTCGAGTTTCCGGCAGATCACGTCGAACTTCGTGAGTTGTGCCTGGTGCAGCGAACTGTCCGAATCGCTGTAGATGCCGCACGAATAGGCCATCGTGGGGTCGAGCATCAGCTCGAAGAAGTCGTTGCCAAGGTCGTAGTGAGCGGCGATGTTCTTTCGGCTGCCATCCTTGGTGTTGCGATTGACCCAGTGCAGTAGCCTTCGCAAGGGCGCGCTGAAGAGCGCGAATCCACCCTCGAGACCATTCATCAAATCGCGATTGATCACCATGAGTCTGATCAAAGCGGTCAGGTCATCCGCACGCCAGTGACCATGGATATAGCTCTCACCCGCGCCGAGCGTACCGCCGAAGGCGACATCCGCCCAGAATCGGCCATCCAGTACTTCCAGGGTGACCTGCGGAGCGATGGCCGACGGTCGGCCGAAGTGATGGGTATGACCGCCTTCGATCAGCGTGAGTTGACCCTGATCCAGGCCCTTGAGGGTGCCGAGCAGCGCTTTCCGGCCCAGGGCGGCGAGACCTCGCACGTCCCCGGTCGCGTCGGATCGTGAGTTCGGAACGAGAGTCGGTTTCATGGGCGGTCTGGATGCGGGTGGAAAGGGGTGCGTTTCAGCCATAGCTTAAACGCCTGCCAATAGATTCTGAAGAGCACCGACAGCGTGAGCCCCGGGAAACGGATCAGCACGGCGGCCAGCGAGGAAGCGGTGATTTCCCGACGCTCGAGGGTCAGGGTGGCATCGAAGATCGTCTCGTCAAGCTTGCGATTGATCATGTGCACGTGCAAGCCCTTTGCCGGCGAGTCAAAGCGCCATTCGTAGTCCATCGTCATCGGCAGGAACGGTGAGACGTGAAATTGCTTGCCCAGAAGGAAACGGCCGTTGCCGCGATCATCGGCATGGGCCTGATGATCCAGCACGTAGGCGTGGCGCTCGCCCCACGGTGTGTTGGTGATCTCGGCGACGATGGCATCGAGTTGCTCGTTGGCATCGTAGCAGTAGTAGAAGCTAACTGGATTGAAGCAAAGACCCAAGTAGCTCAGGTGGGTGAGCATCCGGATGGCGCCGTCGGGTCGCCGACCGAGTCGTTCGCTCACCAGATCGCGGACCGCCTGATCGAGCGGGACGTCAATCGGCCCCAGGTAGTGGCGCCGGTCGAATCGTGCGACGGCGGGCCGGGTGGTCGACCAGAGCCAGCGCCCCTTGAATAGGGTTTCGAGTTCGGCAAGATCGATCCACATCATGAACAGTGGATAGCGAAACGCATGCGCGCTTGGCGTCGTCCGACGATGGCGCACCCAGCCGCGGTAAATCGCGCTATGCATCGCCTGCCGCCCATCGGCGCAGTTGAGCGAGCGCTGTCAGGCCACTGACCACGCCATCCTCATGGAAGCCATAGCGCCAGTAGGCGCCGCAGTAGAAGGTGCGTTGCAGGCCGCTGATCTGTCCGTGTCTTTTTTGTGCGGCGACGCCGGCGGGCGTGTAGACCGGATGATCGTACTTGAAGTGGCCGAGAATCTTCGATGGGGTGATGCGATCGCCCATGTTGAGCGACACAAGGTACGGGCGGCGGGTCTTCAGCGCCTGCAGGATGTTCATGTCGTAGGTGATCGCGCAGCCTGGCGTATCGTGGGTGCGCAGGTGATAGTTCCAGGCAGCCCGCGCAAGCGGCGCTTTGGGAAGCAGTGAGGTATCCGTGTGGAGGATCACCTCGTTCGCTTGGAACGGGAAGCTGCCCAGCAAGTCACGCTCCGCCACACTCGGGTCATCGAGCAGTGCGAGCGCGGTGTCGGCGTGACAAGCGAACACCACCGCATCGTGTTCGTGCACCTCACCGATACCTGTGCGCACCAGTACCCGATGTTCCTCGCGGCGTACCGAAGTCACCGGTGTTTGCGTCAGGATCCGCTCCTTGAAGGGAGCGGTGAGGGCGTCCACGTAGCGCGCCGAGCCGCCGCGTACGGCGCGCCACTGGGGCCGGTTGTTGATCTTCAGAAAGCCGTGTCTTTCGAAGAAGTCGATGAAGAAATACGCCGGGCAGCCGAGCACGGAAGCTTCGCTCGCCGACCAGATCGAGCGGCCGAGTGGAACGATGTAGTGCTCGATGAAAGGACGGCCGTAGCGCTCGCGCCGGAGCCACTCCCCTAGGCAGGTGTGCTCATCGCCGGTGCCGAGAAATGCCGGGGAGCGTGCATTGAATCGGAGGATGTCGAACAGCATGGCCAGAAACGACGGCGAGGCCAGATTGCGGCGCTGCGCGAACAGTGCGTTCAGATTGGTGCCGTTGTATTCGAGTCCGGTGCGTTCGTTCTGCAGACTGAAACTCATGTTGGACGGCTGCGTGGCGACACCAAGCCGCGAGAGCATTGCCAGAAATTCTGGATAGGTCCAGTCGTTGCAGACGATGAAGCCGGTATCGATAGCGACCTCGGTGGCGCCATCATCGACCGTCACGGTATGGGTGTGGCCACCGATCCAGTCGCTGGCCTCATAGACGGTGATGGTGTGTGTGGGGTGCAGGCCCTGCGCCACGGTGAGTCCGGCAATGCCGCTGCCGATGATGGCGATGCGGCGTGACTCGGACCGCCGTGTCATGGTCACGCCCGAAGGCGCCGCGGATGATGGTCGCGTGTGGCGAGGGGCACGGGCTTCAAGTCCCAGACGATACCCACCAAGGCCAAGAGCTTCAGCACGTAGTAGGTCAGGTCGATCTCCCACCAGTAAAAGCCCTGTCGGGCCGAGTTGGGGTAATGATGGTGGTTGTTGTGCCAGCCCTCACCAAAGGTCAGCAGTGCGAGCAGGATATTGTTGCGACTGTCATCGGGCGTCTGATAACGCCGACGGCCGAGCACGTGCGCGAGCGAGTTGATGGTGTAGGTGGCGTGGTAGCACAGCACCGTCGACACGAAAAAGCCCCAGACCAGCAGTTGCCAGCGATTGGTATGCAGCGATGGGGCCGCATGCTCGAGTAGCATACCGACCAGAAAGATTCCGGTGGCCAGTAGCACGGGCACCGCAATGTCGAAGCGATCGAGTGCTCTCAGTTCCGGATAGCGCTCGAGGTCACGGACCCGGGTCCGATCCGGTGCGTAGTGCTGCTTTGAGAGGAACCAGCCCATGTGACTCCAGAGGAAGCCTTGCTGGCGTGGCGAGTGGACGTCCCCGGGGGCATCGGAGTGCGCGTGATGATGTCGGTGATGGGCGGCCCACCAGAGGGGGCCCCGCTGCACGGCCGAGGCGCCGAGAACCCCAAACAGGAATTGGGCGACCCGCGAGGTCTTGAACGCGCGGTGCGAGAAGTAGCGGTGATAGAAGCCGGTGATCGCAAACATCCGTATCGCATAAAGCGCGAGCGCGAGCGTCACGGCGGTGATGCTGGTGCCGACCCAGAAGATCGACAGACAGACCAGATGCACGGCCACGAAGGGCAGGATGCGGGCCCAGTCGATGCCGGTATCCGCTTCGGTTGTGGGGAGGGCGCTGGTATCAAACCAGGAACGGATCACCGCGCACAGCCGGCAGACGGATGGCGAGGGTTTGGAGGGGCTGTCAGGCGTCACGGGGACCTATCGAGACTTCGGAAAATCCGCAAGCTTTGTACCATGGCGGCATGTCGATTTCGTAGTTTTGCGCAGTCACCCCGTAGGCGCCAACGCTTTGTCCAGTACGCTTCAGTCGCGGGACGGGGTTGGCTCAGACGGGTTTGAAGGGCTCTCCGTCGGGCCACGCATGCGCTGCCAGGTGGCGAGGGCGCGATCTCGACTACCGGCCAGGTCGACGATCGGGCGCGGGTAGTCTCGGCCAAGCTCGATGCCGGCGGCAGCGAGCACGGCCTCGGGCGCCTTGAAGGGTTGATGGATCCACGCGTCGGGCAGCTCGGCGAGTTCCGGCACCCAGCGTCGCAGATATCGACGCTCCGGGTCGAATCGCTCGGCTTGAAGGATCGGATTGAAGATCCGGTAGTAGGGCGCGGCATCCGCTCCGCAGCCCGCAGCCCACTGCCACCCGAGGGTATTCGCGGCGAGATCGGCATCGAGCAGGGTGTCGTGGAACCAGCGCGCGCCTTCCAGCCACGACAGACCGAGATTCTTGGTCAGCAATGACGCCACGATCATGCGCACCCGGTTATGCATCCAACCGGTCTGCCAGAGTTCGCGCATCCCGGCATCAACGATCGGAATGCCGGTGCGGCCTTGCTGCCAGGCCTTGAGCAGCGCCGGCTCTGATCGCCATTCAAACTGTTCGAAACGGGTATCGAGCGGGGCGTCGCTCGTGTGCGGGAACGCGTACAGCACGTGGTGCGCGAACTCACGCCAGCCAATTTCGCGCAGGAAGACTTCGGGCCCGCTGTCTTTGACCGTGGTGGCCTCACCGGCGCGCGCCCAGGTGGCCGCGAGCACCTGTCGCGGCGATAGCTCGCCGAAATGCAGATGTGGCGACAGTCCGGACGTCCCGGCCTCATCCGGTCGGTTGCGCTCGGTTTGATAGCGCTCGACGGGTCCGTCCAGGAACGCATCGAGACGGGCAAGCGCCGCCGACTCGCCGGGCGTCCACTGGTCTGGAAAGTGGTGAGCCCACGGACGTGTCGGAAGTAGGTCGAGCTCGTCGAGATCGAGACTGGGCAGGGTCGGAGGTGACCGCAGGTGGCTGGGCGCCGGAAGTGGTGCGGGCACGGTCGACAGGTTCCGGCCGCAGGCACGCCAGAATGGCGTGAATACTCGAAACGGCGCACCGGAGCCGTTTCGGATGGTCCATGGCTCGAACAACAGGTTGCCGGCATGGCTGTCGACGTCCAGGCCGTCGGCGCGTAGCGCCGATTTGATCCGGGTATCTCGTGCGATGACGGCGGGTTCGTAGCCACGGTTCCAGTGGATCGATACGGCACCCGTCTCGGCCGCAATCTCACGCAAGGTCTCAAGGGTCGGTCCACAACGAAGGATCAGCCTGGAGCCGCGCGCCTCGAGTGTGGCCGCGAGGGCGCGCAGGGAGTGGTGTAGCCACCATAGGCTCGCTCCGCCGGGAGCCCAGGGGTGTTCTTCGTCTGGGGCGTGGATGTAGAGCGGAACGATCCGGTCCGCCGCGGCAAGCGCGGCGGCAAGGGCGGCATGGTCGGTTAACCGGAGGTCGCGGCGAAACCAAACGATCGCGGTGCGCATCAAGGATCCTCGGGCGTCAGTGCAACGCGATGGCAGGGCAGGTCGGGTAGCCGACCGGTGGGGTTCAGCCGCTCGCTCGCAGCGCAGCGATACGCTCTTCAAGGGGCGGGTGACTCATGAACAGTCGCTTGAGGCCGCCCACGCGCTCGCCGCCCGCGATGCCGAGAGCCTGCATGCCATCGGGTAGTCCTTCGGAATCCCCGCGCCGCAGTGCGTCGAGGGCCGCGATCATATTTTGATTGCCGGCAAGGCGCGCGCCTCCCGCGTCGGCACGAAATTCGCGACGGCGCGAAAACCACATCACGATGATGCTCGCGAGCAGACTCAAGCCGATCTGCGCGATCAGCGTGGAAATGAAAAACCCCATGCCGCGCCCGTCCTCATCACGAAACACGACTCGGTCGATGAAGCGGCCGATCACTCGCGACAGCACGAACACGAAGGTATTCACCACGCCTTGAATGAGCGTCATGGTGATCATGTCCCCGTTCGAGACGTGGGTGATCTCATGCCCCATGACGGCTT
>Ga0164297_10000333_pt1 | contig 59761 bp, 60 predicted proteins | sample GEODES058metaG_FD_113539 | JGI IMG/M metagenome (GOLD analysis project Ga0164297, IMG submission 113539) | Dystrophic lake water microbial communities from Trout Bog Lake, Wisconsin, USA - GEODES058 metaG | ecosystem: Environmental > Aquatic > Freshwater > Lake | place: USA: Trout Bog Lake... | reverse complement strand
ACAAATTTTGTACTCTGTCAGCTGCTCGCTTCCTTCCATCATAATCTAGATACTCTTCCGGTGTACAATAAAAGTCAGGCATGTCGCCCGTTCTTTCCTCATCCATGGCTTTTGCCAAAATCAATCTCACCATGTCCATAGTCAAATCATCTTCCTCTCCATCTACACCTCTCCCATGTAATTTGTTATGACATCTACGAAGAAGGCCTTTAATGTCCTTTGGTCGCCTCAGGTCGCTCTTCTTTCTTCTCCCAAGAACGTCCCAGGCTTCACCTTGCCTCGGGATTCCAGTCCATTCAACTAAATCGTTGGATGGGTTAATTAACCTTCTAAAATATTTAATTGAATCGCCATTGAACCACACGCCACCATTCGCGCTTGTGTTGTAGATATAGGAAACGAGCTGGTTGTATCCTTTTGTCTCATTCGGCGCTTTACATTCCACAACAAACGAAATTTTTCCCTGGTCCTTTTCCAAGCAGGCTTTGCTACTCGTATAAACGATAATATCCGCACGTACCGGTACACCTTCTTTATCCCTTAATTCTTTACTACCATAATAAACTGGAACTTCACGGCTCAATACGTTTTTGGGATATTGATATTCGTAATGAAGAATTCGAAGGAATCTTTGCCTGACAAGTTCTTCGGGCTTCGGCTCCAATAGCGTTGAAGATAGAAAGTCAACTATTTGCCCTTCCTCATTTATTTCAATGTCAAAATTTTCCATATAAAATAGAATTGCTTGATACGATAGTATCAAGCACTAAAAATTGTGGTAATATACAAAAATCGCAGTTAAGCTATGCAGAGTGCGGAAAGTATTATCCCTTACTCGTCCGCGATTGTATTGTGGATGCACCGGCAGGGCGTTTGCAACGCCCATTGCTCCCCGTTTGGCGTAGTCTCCGACTACCTCATACCAGCCACCCATCTTCAGAGCGCCCCTAAAAACAAAAACGGGTGCCATCGCTCTCGCTCTGTGCACCCGTTCTTTGCTGTGGTGTGGGACGGGATCGAACCGCCGACACAAGGATTTTCAGTCCTTTGCTCTACCGACTGAGCTACCGCACCATCCTTGCCGCCTGCGAAAACAATTACTCTTTTTCGCATTTGGGACTGCAAAAATAGACATTACCTCCAATAAACCAAAACAATTCCTGCATTTTCATTTTTTACATTTGCACCCGTGATACCACACTGGTGGGCAGAGACCCTTACCGAAATTACAGCTACATCGGCCCTGGAATGGACAGCCATTGCCACTGCCGTGGCCGAGGTGCTGCTGGCCAAAGCCAATAAAGTGCTTCTTTATCCGGCGGGCATTATCAGCACGGTCATTTATATCTATCTCTTCCTGCAGCCCAAAGCGCACCTCTATGCCGATGCTATACTGAATATCTATTACCTGGTAATGAGCGTGTATGGCTGGGTGCTGTGGGCTCAGAGAAGGGAGGGCAAGGTATTGGCAGTAGGGCCCGCTGACCGTCGCGATTGGCTGGTTACCCTCGCCATAAGCCTTGGCGGCTGGGCGGTATTGTATGTGCTGCTTACTCGTATCTTCCCGTTATTCGTTCCATACTACACGGTTTCAGATGTGGCTGTGTGGGATGCAGTGCTGTCGTCAACCGCCTGGGCCGGCATGTGGCTGCTGGCCAAACGCAGAACGGAGAACTGGCTGCTGCTGAATATTTCCAACGCCATCGCCATACCTGTTTACCTGTACAAAGGCATGCCGTTCACGGCATTGCTTACCTTGTTTCTTTTTGTTGTGGCTATATTTGGTTACATAGAATGGCGAAAGCAATATCAAAGATCGTTGCAGCGCTGATGCTGCTGTCCGTTACCTGCTCGGCACAAAATGCCGACATCCGCTGGCTGCGCGACATCAACCTGAACAGGTCCCGCAGCCTGGACGGCAGCATGATCGCGCTCACCAATTCCGCCTATGCGGTTTCGGCAGTGGTGCCCGTTACCGAATTAGTGGCAGGCTATGCCCGCCACGACTCCGCGCTTATCGGCAAAGGATACTCCACAATAGCCGGCCTGGGCTGCAATTTCATCGTGGCTTTCGGATTGAAGTATGCAGTGAACAGGACCCGGCCCTATGTTACCTACCCGGATCTGCAGCCCTACCAGCATGATAAAGACCCGTCGTTTCCTTCCGGGCACAGCTCTTTCGCATTCAATACAGCCACATCTCTTTACCTTTCCTTCCCTAAATGGTATGTTGCCGTACCCGCCTACGTTTGGGCTGCAGGTGTGGCCTTCTCCCGCTTGGATCTCGGTATGCACTATCCCAGCGATGTGCTGGCTGGTGCGGTAGTAGGAATGGGCACATCCTGGCTGGCATTCCAGGGTAATAAATGGTTACATCAATACCGGAAGCACAAACATTGAGTCAACTGAAGAAAATAGTGGTCATAGGCCCTGAGTCAACCGGCAAAAGCACCCTCAGCGAGGCGCTAGCTGCGGCGTTGGGTGCCCTTTGGGTGCCCGAATATGCGCGTGAATACCTGGAGGCCTTAAGTAGGCCCTACACCAGGGACGATCTGAAAATGATAGCTATGGGGCAACTGGCCGCAGAGGATGCCCTGGCCGCAAGGGCAACCAACTACCTGGTGTGCGACACAGATCTGTATGTGATAAAAGTGTGGAGCGAGCACAAATACGGCCATTGCGATGACGCCATTCTGCAACAAATAGCTCACCGCCGCTACGATCTGTACCTGCTTACTGATATCGACATTCCCTGGCAGGACGACCCGTTGCGCGAACACCCGGCACCCGGGCAGCGCCGCTATTTCTACGAAATATACCACAATATTGTGGAGCAGAGCGGTGTGCCATTCACCATCGTTCACGGATCGGCGGAGCAGCGGCTGCAACAGGCCCTGGCCGCAGTAAAAGCAATGGAAAGCCGCTAAGCTAAGGGAGGTCAGGTATCACCAGCGCATTCAGGTCGGCTATGCCCGGTGTATTTTCGCTCACAAAAGCCTCCGCATATTTCACCCCTATACGCTTGCCAAACAGCGCATCCCGGTACATGATCAGGTCCAGGAAATTCTCTGCCGAAATATAGGTTTTGGGCTCACCGGATGTATCGCCGGCATTGAAGAACTGGCTGCCATAGCAGCGGATGGCCTCCATTTTACGCTCAAACACGTCTGAAATATCAACGATAAAAGAAGGCTCCGATAGCCTGTCCTGCAGCATATGGAAAACCCGCCCTGGGCGCCAGGGTTCCTGTGGCACACCATCCCAGGTGGTCTCTATTTTTCGAAGCCCTGCATAAAAACAGGCATCTGCTATCAGCCTGCCGCCGCGCCCGTGGTCCGGGTGCCGGTCTTCAAGCGCATTGGCAATAACAATGCGGGGCCGCAGCCTCCGGATATAGCTGATCAGCTTCAACTGGTGCTCCTTGTCGTTGCGGAAAAAGCCATCGGCCATGCGGGCATTCTCCCGCATATTCAGGCCCATAACCGCTGCTGCTTTAGCTGCTTCCTGGTAGCGGAGTTCCGGTGTGCCACGCGTGCCCAGCTCACCTTCGGTAAGGTCCAGTATGCCAACCGCCTCACCCGCAGCAGCATGTTTGATAAGGGTTCCGGCACAGCCAAGTTCTATATCGTCGGGGTGGGCAGCTATCGCCAGGATGTCGAGCATATGTTTGCTTTTCGGTAAAATTGAACGGCAAATATAAAGCGGGATGCATAAAAGGTGAGCAGTGCATGACAGCTATATGCCAAACCTCTGTTATTTGGAGTATGTTTGTAATAATAATTACTAATAATGAGGAAATTAAATCTGTTCATCTTCATCTTTTTAACTACTGCAGGCATGGTGCAGGCTCAGACAATTGACGATAAGTTCAATAAATTCAAAGAGCAGTTCATTGAGAATATGTGGAAGGTATATCCCGGGTGGGCGAGTAGTGTCGGGTACCATAAATACGATAGTGTGCTGGTAGTACCTGACGAAGCGAGCCGCAAAAAGGAGCTGGCTTTCTGTGCCGACGAGTCAAAGAAGCTTGCCGAGTACAACGTTGCAGATCTGAACGACGCGAATAAAATAGACTATCATCTCATAGAGAATCAGCTAAAGTATGCCGCGTGGAACGTGAACAAGCTGAAAGCATATGAATGGGATCCAAGCGGCTATAATGTATGCGGCAGCTTTGCCGATATGCTGGGTAACGACTATGCGCCTGTAAATACGCGTCTTCGCGATTTCTATAAACGCATGGGCAAGGTGCCGGCTTATTACGAGGCCGCTAAAAAGAATATTAAAAACCCAACAAAGGAACATACGCGCCTGGCTATTGATCAGAATAGGGGAGGCGCATCCGTATTTGAGGGCGACTTAAAAGAAGCGTTGATTAAAAGCACCTTGCCTGCTGCAGAAAAGGCACAGATAGTGGCCCGCGCCAGAAAAAGTGCGGATGCAGTGCGGGCTTTTGCCACATGGCTGGAGAAAATGCCGAATCCTGCTCCGCGCGATTTCCGCCTGGGCAAGGAATTGTACGAGGAAAAATTTGCCTTTGAACTACAGGCGGCCAACAAGCCGGAGGAATTGCTGGCAAAAGCAATGCAGCATAAAACTGAGCTGCACATGAAAATGCTGGAGATCACCCGCCAGTTGTGGCCCAAATATTTCGGCAACACACAAATGCCGCCAATGATGCTCGACGCCATTCGTATGATGATAGACACGCTGTCTGCAAACCACGTTGCCGCTGCAGATTTTCAGCCTGCTATAGAAAAGCAGATTCCGGAGCTTATAGAATTCATCAAGAGAAAGAAGCTCATTTACATAGATCCGTCAAAACCTTTGGTAGTGAGGCGCGAGCCGGATTATATGGCTGGTGTGGCCGGTGCTTCTATCAACGCACCGGGCCCCTACGACAAGAACGGTAACACTTACTACAACGTAGGCAGCCTGGCCGGGTGGGCTCCTGAAAAAGCGGAAAGCTATCTGCGCGAATATAACCACTACATCCTGCAGATACTGAACATTCACGAGGCAATACCTGGGCATTATACGCAACTGGTATATGCCAACCAGTCGCCCAGCATCATAAAATCCATCCTGGGCAACAATGCCATGATTGAAGGCTGGGCCGTGTATTCGGAGCTGATGATGCTGGAGAATGGCTATGACGGAGATAATGGTCCGGATAGCAGGCAAGCATCTCCCGAAATGTGGCTGATGTATTATAAGTGGAATCTGCGCAGCACGTGCAATACCATACTCGATATTTCTGTGCACACCAACAATATGGCCCAGCCCGCAGCAATGGATCTGTTGATGAAGGAGGCGTTTCAGGAAAAAACTGAGGCTATGGGTAAATGGAACCGGGTGTCGGTCACCCAGGTCCAGTTGTGCTGCTACTTCTCCGGCTTCAGCGAAATATATGACCTCCGCGAAGAATTGAAAGCGGCGCGTCAGGGTCAGGATTTCGATCTGAAGCGCTTTCATGAAAGATTTCTGAGCTATGGCAGTGCTCCGGTCAAGTATATCGCGGAGATGATGAAAAACGGTCAGCAATAGAATATGAAAAGGGCTCTGTTTGCAATAATGATGACATGCGTTGTTTTAAACGCGGCAACTGCCACCACCCGCAAGGTGCTATTCATCGGCAATAGCTACACCTACACCAACACTATGCCCGCTATACTCGCAAGTTTGGCATCAGTTATGGGTGATAGCCTTGTTTACGATCAATCAGATCCCGGCGGCTACACATTGGCACAGCATTGCGTCTATGCGCCCACCATCAGCAAAATATTCTCGCAGCAATGGGACCTTGTCGTGATACAGGATCAGAGCGAAGAGCCCGCTTTTCCCCCAGATCAGGTGGATACCGGTGTTTATCCTTACGCCCACATACTCGATAGTATGGTGCATGCCAACGACAGTTGCACGCAAACTATGTTCATGATGACCTGGGGACACGCCAACGGCGACGCTCCAAACTGTGCTTCCTACCCGGTCATCTGCACCTACGATGGCATGCAGGAGCGGCTAAGGGGAAGTTACTTGCAGATGGGCATTGTCAACCATGCTGACGTGGCCCCGGTTGGTATGGCCTTCAAAATATTGATGGACAGCGCCTATGTGCCCTGGCTGTATAGCGCAGACAGTTCTCATCCTGTTGTTGCCGGCTCCTACCTGGAAGCATGTGCATTGTATGCGTCCATATTTCATAGAAGCCCCCTGGGCTGCAGTTATGTTGATGGCCTCGCGGCCGCTGATGGGGCTACTCTACAGCGGGTAGGCGCAAAAGTGGTTTTCGACAGCCTCTCTCTGTGGCAGCAGTATGGGCATTACCCTTATGCAGGATTCAGTTATAGCGCGGCTGGCAGCACGATCTCATTTATGTCACAGAACCCGGTTGCATCCGGCAATACGTGGAACTTTGGCGATGGCGCTACAGATACCGCTGCTTCGCCCATGCACAGCTATGTTTCCGCAGGCACATACGTAGTTGCTCATATAGTAAGCAACAACTGTTTTACAGAAACGCTCACAGATACCGTTCATGTTACAACGACCGGCATAAGCACGATCATAAATGCTACACACCTGTCCGTAAGTCAATGCAACGGTGTTACAATATTTGATGCCGCTACGCCAGGCCACCTCTCTTTGTGGGACATGCAGGGGCGAAAGCTGGTAGATGCCGAGGTGTTGCATTCGCTCCCGATGCAATTACTGCCCGGGATATATGCTTACAGGTGGATGCCGGAAAGTGAACCGGCTGTGGTCAATGGCAAGATTGTTGTATCCTATTAAATGAAAGTGACTGCATGAAGAAGATACGGCTGAACAAAATAGATACCGGCGCGCCAGAAGGGGTGACAAAACACCATGTGAAGAAAGAAATGAAAAAAGTACTCGCCGACCTGGACGAACTGCAAAACCTGCTGTATGCGGAACGGAAGCACAGCATATTGTTGGTGATTCAAGGAATGGATGCCGCCGGAAAGGATGGGCTGACGCGCGATGTATTCACCAGCATGAACCCGCAGGGTGTCAACGTTACCTCATTTAAAGAACCGACCGCCGAAGAATTGTCGCACGATTTTTTATGGCGCATTCACCAGCATGCCCCCGCTAAAGGCATGATCGGGGTATTCAATCGCTCGCATTACGAGAATGTGCTCATCACGCGCGTGCACAAGGAGATAGATGACAACACAGCAATGAGCAGAATGAAGGCTATGAACGATTTTGAGCGCCTGCTGGTGGAGCACAACAATACGCACATCCTTAAATTCTACCTGCATGTGTCGCACAAGGAGCAGCGAAAACGGCTCGATGAGCGGTTAAGCGACCCGCGGAAAATGTACAAATACAACAAGGAAGACCTTATAGAGACCGAAATGTGGGACAAGTACATGAAGTGCTACGAAGATGTATTTGAGCACTGCAGTGATGTGCCCTGGCATATAGTGCCGGCTGATGAGAACTGGTATAAAGACTATGTAGTAGCAACAGCTTTGCAAAAGCTGCTGAAAGGTTTGAACATGAAATTTCCGGGGCTGAAGAAAAGCAGGAGGTAATTGTACCGGCTTTAGTTTTCTATTTATCGCGCATCAACAGGAATTGAGCCAGGTCGGATAACGGCTGCTTTCTTTTCGCGGGTATGGCAAGTTCCTCCAGGCTATCAAAGGCTTTCTGCGAGTAGGTTGCTACGGCTTGCCTGCATTGCGTGGCAGCCCCTGTTGCAGTAAATAACGAAAGCATATCCTGAACCTTATTTTCGCTGTCGGCAATCAGCAGTTGCCTTATCTGCGCCCGCTGTGCGTCGTTCGCGTCCTGCAATGCTTTTACCAGCAGGAATGTTTTCTTATTGGCTATTATGTCGCCACCTGCTTGTTTCCCTGTTTTCGCAGGGTCGCCGAATGCATCCAGATAGTCGTCCTGCAATTGGAAGGCGATACCCAGGTTCTTGCCAAATTCGTATAGCCTCGTCGCACTGTCGCCCATGGCGCCACCGGCAAGCGCGCCCATCTTCAGGCTGCAGGCCAGCAATACCGATGTCTTTAGTGTTATCATGTGGATATACTCATCCATCGTCACATCATCGCGCTGCTCAAAATCCATATCCAGTTGCTGCCCTTCGCAAACCTCTATAGCGGTTTTATTGAACACCTCCAGCACTTGTGGTAGTGATCTCTTTATTTTTCCCAGGCTCTGGTAGGCAAAAATATTGATCACGTCGCCGGAGAGGATGCCGGTAGTAAGCCCGTATTTTGCATGGATAGTGGGCATGCCCCGCCGCAGCGGCGCCTTGTCCATAATGTCGTCATGCACAAGGGTAAAATTGTGGAACAATTCCACAGCAAATGCGCCCTGCCACGCGTCTTCGCCTATCTCATCGAAAAGTTCGCTGGCCATCAGGCACAATATGGGGCGCACGCGCTTGCCGCCTAATTGCATCATATACCTGCAAGGGTCGTATAGTGTAGCAGGGTCAGCCGGGAACGGCATTTCCTTTTTAAAACGTTCTTCGAACAGGGTCGTCAGCTCAGCAAATGAATGCATCAATTATCTTCTTTTCTTTTTAGGATTTGTTTTTTTGTATTTCGGTGCTTCGTTCTTTTTTCCGCCCCTCACCCTTCTTGCCAGTGGCTGCACCGGCACTTCAACCAGCGAATAGTCTATACGGCGCTTATCCAGGTTGGCCGATACTACGCGCACCATCACTTTATCGCCCATCGCAAAACGCAGGCCTGTGCCCCGGCCCACCAGGGCATACTCGCTTTCCACAAACTCAAAGTCATCAAATTCGGACAGGTCCGTCACTGATACCATTCCTTCGCACTTATGCGCAACGGTCTCGGCCCAGAAACCAAATGTGGCCACACCACTGATCACCGCCTCAAATTCATCGCCTACAAAGTCCTGCATATACTCCACCTGCTTGTATTTATTGGCTGCGCGTTCGGCTTCCATGGCACGCCGTTCCTGGTCTGAGCAGTGGCGGCATTGTGCCTCAAGCCCTTTTATGGGGTGTATGTCGTTGCTCAGGCATTCCTGCAATATGCGGTGCACCAGCACATCCGGGTAGCGGCGTATAGGTGATGTAAAGTGACAATAGTGGTCGAATCCAAGGCCATAGTGGCCAATATTTTCTGTGGTATAAACCGCTTTCGACATAGTGCGGATGCCCAATTGCTCCAGCACATGCTGCTCCGGCTTGCCTTGCACGGATGCCAGCATAGTGTTGAACGAGCCTGCAATATGCTCAGGCGAGGAAACATCCATTTTGATGCCATAATGCATCGCAAAGAGCGAGAACATTTTTAGCTTATCCTCATCCGGCAGGTCGTGCACACGGTAGGGGAACGGCACGGGCTTTTCCTTGAACTCTATTTTGCCCACATGCTCTGCCACAGTGCGGTTGGCAAGCAGCATAAATTCTTCAATAAGCTGATGGGCTTCCTTGCTTTCCTTCACCACTATGCCTATCGGCTTGCCCGTTGGGTCCAGCTTGAATCGCACTTCCTGCGACGAGAAATTAATGGCTCCCTTCTTGAATCGCTCCTTCCTGATGCTTTGTGCCATCTCATTGAGCACATGTATCACCTTGTCATGATCGCCCGGCGCACCTTCTATTATTTCCTGCACCTCCTCATAGGTAAAGCGCCTGTCGGAATGCATCAATGTCTTGCCCAGCCAATAATCCTTTACCTTCCCGGCTTTGTTGATGGTGAAGATGGCCGAGAATGTGTATTTATCTTCATGCGGCCGCAGCGAGCACAGTTCATTCGATAAGCGTTCTGGTAGCATGGGTAGCACGCGGTCGGGCAGGTAAACACTGGTAGCCCTGCGATATGCCTCTTTATCCAGCGCGCTTTCGCGTTCTATAAAGTGTGCCACATCGGCAATGTGTACGCCCACCTCATAAAGCCCGCCTTTCAGCGGTTTGAAGGAGATCGCATCATCAAAATCCTTGGCATCCACCGGGTCTATGGTCATGGTCAGCGTTTCCCGCATGTCGCGCCTGTGCTTCACTTCGTTTTTGTCAATGCCATCCGGGTAGCGGGCCGCCTCTTCCAGCACTTCATCAGGGAAACTGAGCGGGAATCCGTTTTCCATCAATATGCCCTGCATCGCTATCTCATTGATCGACTCGTGGGTCAGTATGCTGGTGATCTCGCCAATTGGGTTCTTTGTCTTGCCCGTCCACTCCACTATCTTGGCCACAGCCCTGTCTCCATTCTTTGCCCCGTTCAGCAGGTGCAAGGGTACATAAACATCTACATTGATGCGGTCACTGTCTGTGATCAGGAAGGCAAAATGCGGGTGCACTTCCACTGTTCCGCTGAATTCAGATTGCTTGCGCTGCTTTACGCCCGTCACATAGCCTTCCACGCGCTTATTGTTGTCGCTGTATCCGCGCGTTTCCACGGTCACCAGGTCGCCATTCAGGGCGTTCCCCAGGTTTTCCTTGCGTATGAAAATGTCCTTGTCCCTTCCTTCTATCACCACAAATCCTGAACCGTTCCTGGTTATCTCCAGCTTACCCGTAAGGGACTGCCTGTTGCCGCTATTGTCATGCTTCTTTGTCTTCTTAGGCATAGTACAGTTTTAAGTAAAGATAATGGGATATATACTATTTGCCATAAACACACCTGCAATAGGTCGCGATAAGTAACATTTGTTCCGGAACAGGCGCAAAGCGGTATTTAGCTTTGTAAAAAATTCAGCAATATGAAAAGCAATATGGGAACAGCCGACAGGGGCATTCGCCTGCTTGTAGCAGTAGTAGCCGTCGGCTTGTATTTCTCGGGCAAGGTTACGGGCACCCTGGGCATGGTTTTGTTGGCGGTGGCCATCATTTTTGTCCTCACCAGCCTGGTCAGCTTTTGTCCGCTTTACGCACCGTTTCGGATCAGCACCAAAGGGAAAAAATAATTTTCCGCTATCCAACAAATGTTACTGACTGACGATAAAACGAGCGGGAAATTTGCAGAGAAAATGAGCACCATAGTGAAGCGATATAAACTGGAGGGAATTGTAATGGTTGTGGGAGCATTGGCCGGATGGTTGTACTGGAAATTTGTGGGATGTGGATCCGGCCAATGTTTGATTACCTCCAGGCCGCTGAACAGCACACTGTATGGTGCCGTAATGGGTGCATTATCATTCAGTTTTCTGAAACCAGCTAAAAAATAGTATCAAAATGAATATCAAAGAAGCCTTGATGGCAAATGAAAAAATGATCGTGGACGTGCGCACACCCGGCGAATTCGCAGGTGGGCATGTAGCCGGAAGCATCAACATTCCGCTGAACGAATTGCCCGGCAGGCTGGAAGAATTGCGGGACCGGAAAAACCTGGTATTGTGCTGCGCATCAGGTGGCAGAAGTATGAATGCCAGCATGTTCCTTAAACAGCAGGGTATAGACTGCGTCGATGGCGGCGCATGGACCAACGTGAATTATTATATCAACAATCAATAGAAAGAAAATGCTGGACGCACTAAAGAAAATGCTGGGCATGGGCCCAAAAACAGATCTGGCCGAAGTTATGTCGCGCGGAGCCGTGATACTCGATGTTCGCAGCCAGGGCGAGTATGCAGGTGGACACATAAAGGGATCAGTGAATATTCCTGTGAACATCTTGCAGGGGCAATTGTCGAAGCTGAAAAAAGATAAGCCGGTCATCACCTGCTGTGCCTCGGGCATGAGGAGTGCATCAGCCCGCAGCGTGCTGCTGGCCAACGGGTTCAGTGAAGTGTACAACGGCGGTAGCTGGTACAATCTGAAACGTTTTGAAAAATAACCAATGAAGTATATTATTATAGGTGCTGTGGCCGGCGGAGCCAGCACAGCGGCAAGGTTGAGGAGACTGGACGAACATGCGGAGATCGTCATTTTCGAGAAGGGTGCATACATTTCTTATGCCAATTGCGGCTTGCCGTACTATATAGGCGATGTGATCAGGGACAGGAATAAGCTGTTTGTGCAGACTGCGGCTGCGTTTCATGAGCGGTTCAATGTGGACGTACGGGTGAACACGATGGTGACCGCAATTGATGCAAAAAGAAAAGTGATAACAGCCCACAACCTGCTTACGGGTGCACAGTACGAAGAGCAGTATGACAAGCTGGTGCTTTCTCCCGGCGCAGAACCTGTAAGACCAAAGCTGCCAGGCCTTACGCTTCCCGGCATCTTCACGCTGCGCAATGTTGCCGACACCGATACTATAAAGGCGTTTGCAGGCAACACGCCTAACGGCAGGGCAGTAGTTATAGGGGGCGGCTTCATCGGGCTGGAAATGGCCGAGAACCTGAAGCATACCGGCATGGATGTGACCGTAGTGGAAATGGGCGATCAGTTGCTGGCGCCGCTGGACAAGCCTATGGCCGCAATTATTCAGCAGCATATGCGTGAGCATGGTGTAAACATAATGCTCAATACTTCAGTGGCGGGTTTCAGGCTGGAAGAGCGCCAATTGATGGTGGATGTAAAGGACGGCAGAAGTATGGCCGCCGATATTGTGATCTTGTCCATAGGGGTGCGTCCGGATACGCAACTGGCTGTGGCCGCCGGGTTGGAGACAGGTCCTGCGGGTGGTATCAAGGTCAATGAATACCTGCAGACATCAGACGCGGATATTTATGCGGTAGGCGATGCCATTGAATTTACCAACCCCATTACAGGAGTTTCAATGAACACCTACCTGGCCGGTCCGGCAAACAAACAGGGACGCATCTGTGCCAATAATATCGCACAGGGAAATAAAGAGCAGTACAAAGGCGCCATCAATACGGCCATTTTAAAGGTATTTGATATGACTGCCGGATCGGCAGGTATGGCTTCCAAACACCTGAAACGTGCGGGTATCGAACACCTGGTAACGGTGACACATAGCCAGTCGCATGCCAGCTACTATCCCGGCGGCAAATTGCTCAGCATGCAGCTTGCATTCAGGAAGGAGGACGGCAGGCTGCTGGGCGCGCAGGTGGCCGGGCTCGATGGCGTTGACAAACGGCTCGACGTGCTGGCAGGGGTGATACAGAACGGCGGAACGATCTATGACCTGCAGGAATTTGAGCATGCTTATGCACCGCCTTATTCATCTGCAAAAGATCCCGTGAATATGGCTGGCTTCGTGGCGGGTAATATGCTGGATGGTAAATTGGTCTCCATTAGCCGCGAAGACATGGGCGCCGGTGATGGACTGGTGCTGGACGTAAGAAGCGAAAAAGAACATACGCAGAGTAACATTCCCGGTTCTGTGAATATTCCGGTGGACGATCTGCGCTCAAGATTGAATGAACTGCCGCTGGACAGGGACATCTACATCTATTGCCAGGTGGGTCAAAGAGGCTACCTTGCACAAAGAATACTGGTGCAGCATGGTTTTAGCAAGGTGTTCAACCTGCGCGGGGGATTCTACCTGTGGGATATTTGCAATAAAGAAGACGCCCTGGCGCAACAATTGGCACTTGCCTGATGCGCCGGAACAACGATCATACAAAATGAAAGAGAGACTATTGTATAACTGGCATGCAATGCGCATTATGCGCCTCGCGCTGGGTATCTGGATCGCCGTAGTGGCTGTTAAGGAACTCGATTGGATCACCGGCTTGTTAGCGGTATTCTTCCTCTACCAGGCGGTCACAGATACCGGTTGCTGTTCTTCTGCCGGTTGCAGGCCGCGGCCGCAACGCAATGCACCGGCAACCGGCGAAGCTGCTGAACCTATCGATTACGAAATTGTGGAATGATATGGAAAACAAAGGATTTGCAGAACTGATCAACGACGAAAAACCCGTTCTGGTCGATTTCTCCGCCGAGTGGTGCGGGCCATGCAAAATGATGGCGCCAATATTGTCCGAACTGAAAAAAAAGATCGGCGACAAAGCAACTATAGTAAAGATAGATGTTGATCGCAATCCCGCTGCAGCCCGTCAGTATTCAATATCAGGTGTGCCCACCCTCATATTGTTTCAGAACGGAGCCATCAAGTGGCGACAGTCGGGCGTAGTGCCTGCCAGCCAATTGCAGCAGATCATAGAAAGGTTGTAGTTGCAGTGGTCAGCAGCCCGGCCTGACTAATGCGTTCCCGGTGCATCTTCATATGCTATGCCAAAGTGTTTCCAGGTTTTGGTGCTTTTATAGGCTGGCTCCATCATATTAGGGCCTTGTGTGCTGCTTTGCCGGTTGCCGCCTCCGCCTCCGCGATGCATGCCTCCCCCGAAGCCCATACCCATTCCACCGCCCATGCCCACCGATGGGCGAAATCCACCGCCCCTGTTTCCGCCGCCGCCGCTGTGCTGGCCCGCTGGCCTTGGCAGTTCGGTAGTTTCTATACAGATACTCAGTTGCCTGCCCATATCCCGTTTGTCAACGGTCGCTTTCGGGTAAAATGTCTTGAACGGCACCACAGCTTCCCAAACCAACTCATTATCATCATCCATACCCATATGCACAACAATGCCGCACGAATCTCCGCGTTGCACAGGGAACTGGTAATTACAGAACTTAAATCCCTCTAACGAAAATTCCGTGGCATTCAGCAATAACTGCCGCACCTTGTCTGAAATGGACAGGCGTTGTTTCAACTGTTGTTCAGCATCCGCTGATTGCTGGAAGTGACCACCCTGTGCAAGTGAATTATCCTCACTCTTCTTATTGTCATCAAACGTGGGAATAGGGTAGTTGATGGCAGTTTTCAGCTCAGTGCCGCCCTCCTTATCTATCCATACGGTCAGGCCCTTTTTCATGATCTTCAACTGTGTAGCCGGGTCTCCCGTCTCCACGGTTATGTACAGGTTCTCCTTGTCATTAGATACCGCATATCCCAGTTGTGCCTTGTCGTCATAGTAGGGGTAGGGCGATGGCCAGTCTTTATTGCTGCCGTCAATCGTAACAGGCGTCACCTGCCACAGGCCGGGCAGCTTCTTTTTCACCTGTTTGGACGACCTACAGGAAGAACCTGCAAGCAAACCCGCGACTAACAATATGACTACGCCAGCTTTATACATACGTTGCAACTATTTTGGGCAAAAAGACGTTAGAATTTCCAAAAATCGAAATGTTTAATGGTAATAGGCATTTAATTTATTCGAATTAACAAAAGATTCTGTGGCAGGCGGGTATGTTCAGAATCGAGCCGCCCCAGTGCAGCTAAGGGTGCTGGCAAAAATGCATGATGACCATATCTTTCGTCATCATGACGATAATAAGCGTCATCATGCAGATCCGTTCAAACGGCATTATCTGTAACAATTAACTTTAGCTCGATCGGATGGACTTCGCGCATTCGCGTCTTCGCGGTTAAATGTATCAGCTAACGGTGCGTGGGGCGCAGTCGATGCTTAAAGGCCACCTCCGCGACAGTGCAGACATGGGTCACTCGCTACCGTTGGAGAGGGAGGGGGGAGGCACCAAACCGCCGGGCCAAACCGGGCAATGCGGGCGATCGCCATGTGGAAAGCAACCCATTGAAACCCATCAGGTAACATGGGTTCTGTGGAAAACCATTGCCCGATTACTTGTTTTTACCGCATCGGGCAATGAAGTAAACGGGTACAACCCACCTGCGCGACAGCGCAGACATGGATCATCCTCTCTTTCTGAGAGGGCCGGGGAGAGGCCCTCCCAAACAGCCGGGCCAAACCGGGCAATGCGGGCGATCGCCATGTGGAAAGCAACCCATTGAAACCCATCAGGTAACACGGGTTCTGTGGAAAACCATTGCCCGATTAGTTGTTTTTACAGCGCCGGGCAATGAAGCAAACGGGTACAACCCACCTCCGCGATAGCGCAGACATGGATCATCCTCTCTTTCGGAGAGGGCCGGGGATAGGCCCCCAAAAACCTATTAACCAATTAACCCTACAATGTTTACCTTTAAGTTAATATTTTTTATATGAAACGCTGTTCATTACTCCTGCTCATCTTCGCATCACTGCATGCAACAGCTCAGTCCGTAAAATGGCACTACACCCTCAAAGATGTAAGTTTCGGACAAACCAATGCGCGGGATATTGACGGGGATGGTCGCCTGGAGTTGATATTCAGCACCTACTGGAATGATAGCAACGTCTATTGCCTGAACGCGGAGGATGGCTCCCTGAAGTGGAAACATCTGCAAAAAAGTAGCGCAGGCGGTTGCAACGATGCCGGCCCGCTCATTTTCGATCCGTTCAATAATGGCAATTACAAGGTCATCATTCCCGGCTCCTGCCTCGATACTACTTTCTGCGTCGATGCCGACTCCGGTTACACCCAGTGGAAAACGGTTACCGGTGGCGGCGATTCTCCTCCTTCTGCTGTCGACTTTAATGGGGATGGCTTTCTTGATGCGCTGCACGGCACTTTCTACGGCAATATTGCATATCTCGATGGCCGCACAGGCGCACTGGCATATTCCCTGGCAGTAGATGGCAACGCCGCTATTGAAAGTGAGCCAACCATCGTTAATAATGGCGGCGAAATGGATTTCGTTTGCGCCACCTGGGATTTCACTTACGACAGCAACCGCATCGCCTGCTACAGTGTAAGCGACCACAGCCTGCGGTGGAAATATTATGTGCATAACCTGCTCTATCACGGTCCCGCTACGGGCGACCTGTTTCGGGATGGCCAGAAGGAAGTAGTGATAGGTGATTATGACGGCTATCTCTATTGCCTGCGCGCATCAGACGGATCTCTGGTCTGGAAAGACTCTGTGTCTAAAATGTCGTCTGGCTACATCGGCGCGCCGGTCACGCTGGCAGACCTTAATAGCGACGGGTATCTCGATATTATTTGCAGCGATGGCAACAGCATTCGCGCGGTCAACAGGAACGATTCAGCTTTATGGACCTACACCCCACCGGGCGACTTCACCAACTTCCGCGGGGCCGTTGTGGCCGATGTCAATAACGACAACATAAAGGACGTAACATTTTGCACTAATTACGGAACGGTCATTTCGCTCGATGGCCTTACAGGCAGCGTCATTCGCTCATTCGATACCCATGCCTATGCAGTAGATAGTCTGGGCGATACCAGTTCTATTTATGAGGTGGACAATGCGCCGGTAATTGCCGATTTCGATAATGATGGCATACTGGATCTGTTCATTATTGGCGGTAAAGGCCGCAGCGACAGCACCACGTACAATGACTACGGTTATGCGCTATGCCTGTCCTGGGGCGAAGGCAAGGGTCCGGATTGGCTCATGTTTCGCCACGACGAACGCCGCACTGCCTGCCTGTGCGATACCAGCGGCCTGCCTTTAACGGTTCCTGCCACTGCTCAGCTGCCATTGGTTCAGCCCACCATACAGCCAGTGCCGTCTCAAGGTCCGTTTGAGGTGCGCTTCACCGTCGCTCAGCCGCTTGCTGTAACGGTGGCAGTCTTCGATCTTCAGGGGAGGTTGGTACTACCGGTCAGAAACGTAAGCGCACTTTCAGGAGCAAATAGCTGCTCTTTTTCAGCATCCGAAACCGCCGGTTTGCAGGCAGGCAGCTATTTTGTGCGCATCAATGCACAAGGCTATTCCACAACATTGCCGCTGGTGTTGGTCAGGCAGTAAATGGAAGTTGCCGGTAAAGGTGACCGATCGAGGATTGGGATGGAAGGTTGGCTAAGGCTTCTTCACATTGAAGTAGCCATTGGTGATGTTGACGATCTCACCGGCATTATTCACCCCCTGGAAATAGAACATGCCGCGGAAACGACTGTTGTCATTCTGCAGTATCAGCACCTCACCAACATTGCCGAGATAGCTGTAGTACTGTTTGGCTGGCGCTCCAATACTGTCCTCATATTGAATGGTTGTGTTGTATTGATGGTAGCCTATATTATACAGGTTGCCGCTATAAACGTCCTTTAAATTAACAAGAAAGCCCGTGGTGCCATGAGCAGTAGAAATATTGTTGAAGCCCATTGAAAACCAATAAGATGTAAGCGTGGAATCGCCAACGAAGTTGACTCCGTTTATGGTTGCGCTGAACGGATCGGTACCGCTCCAGTTGAATCCGGCCGAATCCAGTAGATTAAGCGGATTGGCACTGTTATTCTCAACCGCCGAACCATTGCTGTAATCTTTACCGCACCCGGAAAAATAAATAATAGCAGATAAAGCTATGATAGAGGCAAACGTCCTTCTCATTATTGGGTTTTTGTTTTATAAAGATACTAACAGCGGCTATAATACAAAATATTATTTTTGAAACCCCGTTATCAACTTGCTTTAGTTTTACCTGCCATGATCAAATGGACCACCGTCCTTTTACTGTTTATTAACAGCGTTGCCGGCTACGGCCAGCGCACATTCAAAGGGGTCATTTGCGACTCAGTTACTCATCAGCCGCTACCGTTTGCAACCATCAAGTTCGATACCCATAATGGTACCGTAGCCGACCTGAACGGACGTTTTCTGCTATCAGAGCCAGACCTTCATGGCGCAAAACAGGTGGAGTGCTCCTACATCGGCTACACGCCTAAGCAGATATCGCCTGGCGCCGGTGACATGACCGTCTTGCTGGCACCTGCCCCTCACAGCCTCACCGAGGTAGTAGTTAAACCTGCATATGACAGAATCCGCTATATCCTTAACCGCGCGGTAGCCAATAAGAACCGCAACAACCCGGACAAATACGATTGGTACCAATGCAAGATCTATTATAAGATGAAAATAGATATGCAGTTGCCAGACACCAGTTACCGGCACGATACAGATGCCAGCCGCAGGGATTTTGTCAGATTTGTTCACAATAACGACCTGTTTCTGTCAGAAACTTACAGCAGGCGCACCTGGCGCCGGCCCCAGCAACTGCAGGAAGACGTGGTTGGTACGCGTATATCGGGTTTCAAAAAGCCAATGTTCACCGGGTTGATCACGGATGTGCTTCCCTTCCACAGCTATGCTGATTATATCTCGCTCAACGGAAAAGACTACCACAATCCGGTAAGTAGGGGATACGGTCAATATTATTCCTTTAACCTGGAAGATGAGATCATCAATGAGCGAGATACACTGTGGGTATTGAGTTTTCGTCCCAAAAGTGGCGTAAACGGGGAACTGCGGGGTTCGGTCTACATCAATTCCAATGGGTATGCCATATCCGACCTTATTGCAGTCGCCTACGACACCATTTTGAAGCGCGAGGTGCGTGTGGAACAACAGTATCAGTTTACAGTAAAAGACGGCGTAGGCCGCTGGTTCCCTGCTCAATTGAACTATATCATCGATTGGGATCAGAAGTTGAAGACTTCAGAAGTGCACTATATGCTTCGGGGTAATTCTATCATAGACTCCGTATCATTCCGGGAAGACCCAACTTTTGTTTTCGATAAAGCACATACCATCCGGCAGGGCGATGCTGCAGGGTCGCTCACCGATAGTTCCTGGCGGGCATTGCGGCCCTTAGCGCTCGATAAGCGGGAGGCGAGGTCGTACCACATTATTGACAGCTTTGGCGAGGAGAATCATTTCGACAAGATCATGTCGTATATGGCGCATCTGCCCGAATGGAAGGTTCCGGTAGGCCCGGTAGATATTGATCTGAAGCGGCTGTATAACTCAAATACATATGAGAGCAGCAGGCTTGGCCTGGGTGCACAGACCAATGACCGCATTTGCAAGGATGGTTCTCTTGGTGGCTGGGCAGGGTATGGTTTTAAAGATGCTCACTGGAAATACGGCGTATTTGGGGAGCTATATGCAGACAAAGAAAAGAGTTTTGTTTTTAAAGCATATTATAACAACGACATCAACGACCCGGGGCGCATCCATATAGATCCAGACCTTGACAAGAACTATCTGAGCACTTATTTGCTGCAACGTGTGGACCATACGAAAACTTATGGGTTGGACATCCGCAAGAAGCTGGGCTACTGGAACGTGACCGTTTCAGGAAAGGAGCAGCAGATCACTCCATTGTATCCATACACTTTTGTGGCAGATGGGATCGGTCATGCAAGCTACCAGGCTGCAGAAGTGTCGTTGGGCCTGCGCTATGCATTTGCCGAACGTTATGCGCCCTATTTTGGGCATTATTATTCGGTAGGCACACGGTTTCCGGTGTTTTACATGAAGGCCATTGCCGGCCAGTTGTGGGATGGCCCGCTGAACACGCCTTACACGCAGTTGCTGGGAGCGGGTCTTTGGCACAAGCACATCAACCGGATCGGCTTTGAGCATATGCTACTGGAGGGTGGCCGCTCGTGGAGCGATGGCCCGTTACCGCTCAGTAAATTGTTTGCCGGCAGCGGTTTTCGCTACAACAGCCCACTCAGCCTCTACACCTTTGGTGGCATAATGACCATGACGCCCTATGAATATTATTCAGATCGCTTCGGTATGTTCATCTACCGCCACGATTTTGACTGGAAGCTTTACTGTGTCAATTTTGACGGATCTTCTTTCAGTTCTGCTCCTTTTATAAGTTTGCAATACGGAGTGCTTTATGGAAAGCTGGCCAATGTCCGGGCGCAGCAGGGTGTTGCGTTCTCTGTGCCCGATAACGGTTATCACGAGGCTGGCGCAATGCTCACAGACCTCATTCGTATTAACTATCTTGATCTGTATTATTTCACTATCAATGCGGGCTATTTCTACCATATAGCGCCCGGCAGCACCGGCGACAACGGAAAATTTGTTATAGGCGCCGGCGTGGCATTCTGATGTTTGCTGCTAACCAGTATCAATTTTGCTGCAACGCGCGCTGATTATATTTGCACTATGAGCACTGCCGATAATAGTATTCTTGGCCTCCGGATGCCTACAGAACCACGCTGGGCCGATATGGCTTCGCTGTCACTTGAGGAGGTACTTACCGACCACGCGTTTTGTGAGCAAAAGGCCACTACGCAATGCATCAGCCTGATACAGCAACACCCGGATAAGCTGGACATTGTGAATGCATTGGCGCCAGTGGTAACAGAAGAGTGGGGGCACTTTCGCATGGTGCTTTCAGAGATGAAGAAGCGTGGTTTTAAGCTGGGGCGCCAGCGTAAGGACGAGTATGTAAATATGCTCATTCAACGGGAACCTAAAAATAGCGGGAACGAAAAGCTGCTGCATAAGCTCATGCTATGTGCACTCATCGAGGCCCGCAGTTGCGAGCGGTTTCGCCTGCTCTCTGAAAACCTGGAGGACGAATCGCTGCGGACCTTTTATCACAAGTTCATGGTTTCCGAGGCGGGGCATTACCGGATGTTCATAGACCTGGCAGAGAATTATTATCCTGAAGAGCGCGTAAGGGAAGCCTGGCGCTTGTGGCTACAAATTGAAACCGATGTATTGCAGCAAATGCAACCCCGTGGCGATCGCATGCACTAACAACAATTTCGAAGGAATGATGTAAAATTGATTTTATATTTATATTTTTATGACTCAACATACATCGAATAAAATATGAGTATGAAAATGCTATATACACTGGTGTTCGCCAGCCTTGCATCTGCAGCATCGGCACAGGACTATTGTAAGGACATAAAAAAGGAAATTACGGATAACAACACCAATTTTAGTTTCGAATCGCCTTATTCCGAAGATACGCCGCCGCTGGCCCGCGTGGCCCGCAGCTACAGCACGAATCCGGAATTTCAATATGATAATTTTAATATCATCTTTTCCATCCCCTGTGAGTTTGGCGACCTGCTGGGCAAAGACAAAGACGGGAATGAAGTAGAGATGGAAGAGACCAAAATTGTCGTTGAATTTGATGATAACTCCAGGCTGACCGATGATACTATTAAAATAGTGCATCAGTCGGGCGGAGATGGGGCGTATGCCAGGGTAGGTTATTTCCCGGTAACTCCGCAAAATTTAAAGTCGTTTTCGGGGCATAAGATCACTAAGTTCCACCTGGCGAAAGTATCTTCAGATCTGCCTGCAGACCAGGCCCAGGCGCTGGAACAATACGTGAAATGTATTGCAGACGAGCGCAAGAAATAATACTGCATTTGTTTTCACAATAATTTACCAAAACCGCCCATTATAAACGGGCGTCTTCTGCCAATAATAAATTCATAATTTGTAGGTTTGCAACCTAATCCAACCGCTTTTGATTAAGAAGCTCGACATACTGATCATCCGTAGTTTCATCGGGCCGTTCATTGTTACTTTTTTCGTTGCGCTCTTCGTACTGGTCATGCAGTTTTTCTGGCTGTATATGGATGAGCTTATCGGGAAAGGCCTTAATATATGGGTCATCATTCAGTTGCTGGTGTACATGTCCACTACGCTGGTGCCGCTTGCATTGCCGTTAAGCGTCCTGCTTTCTTCCATCATGACGTTCGGCGACATGGGCGAAAGTTTCGAACTGGTAGCCATCAAGTCTTCAGGTATTTCATTGCTGCGATTCATGCGGCCACTGTTCATTTTTATTGTTTTGGTCAGCGGGCTTGCATTCCTGTTCAATAACAACGTGATACCCGTTGCCAATCTAAAGGCGCTTTCGTTGCTGTATGATGTGCGCAATGCTAAACCAACGCTCAACATAAAGCCCGATCAGTTCAACAATGAGATCAAGGGTTATTCGATAAGAGTGGGCAGCAAAGACCCGGATGGCAACACGATACACGACATTCTCATTTATGACCAGACAGACGGGATGGCCACACCGAAGGTGATCGTGGCAAAGAAAGGCGAAATGGTGGCTACGCCCGATAAGCAGGCTTTGATCTTCAGGCTGAAGGATGGCTGGCGATATGAGGAGGGCTATGAGCATGGTATGCATGACAAAGACCTGACCCAGACGCGCATGCACTTTGGTAGCTGGGACAAGGTATTTGATCTGTCCGAATTCAAGCTCACGCGCTCTAACGAAGACCTGTTCAAGAATGCCTACCAGATGATGGATGTGAAGCAGCTATCGGAGTCGATGGACAGCATGAAGAAGACCCGGACCAGTGCAACGGTAATGGTGAATGCATATATAGCGCCCTACATTACCATGTATAGCCGCACGCGCAGCGATACATTGCTGGCACATGCGGTTGCTAAAAAAACGCTTGCTGCACTGCCTGGTGGCTATAAGGGCACATTTCTTGATCTCGTTCCTCCGTCGCGGAGAGTAGAACTGACCGGCAACGCCGGTAATAGCCTGCGCAGTTTCAAATCCCAGCTCGACAATACGACGACGCTCAATAAACTGCAAACTGAGAATTACCTTAAGTTCGGGATAGAATTTCATCGCAAGTTCGCACTTAGTTTTGCCTGCATTCTGCTCTACCTGATCGGGGCTCCATTGGGTGCTATCATCCGCAAAGGGGGGCTTGGGTTGCCGCTCGTTTTTGCGGTGGTGTTTTTTATTACTTTCCATATGCTCAACATCACCGGAGAGAAGCTTGCCAAGGCTGAATCGTTACCTCCGTGGGGTGGCATGTGGATGTCCACTATTCTGCTCATGCCAATAGCCATCTGGTTCATTGCGGCTGCCCGTAACGATTCGCGGTTATTCACCAAAGAACTGTATCTGAAAATATGGCGGGCCATAAAGCGAGCCCTGCCTCAAAAAAAGCACCAGGAGATTGCCGGCTAAACCATATATACCATATAACAAGTACTTCGTGGTGCCATTCCTTGTCTGGATAGTGGTAGGGGCATTGCTGCAGATCTGTTTCACGCAGCAGCAGCTTTTTGCGGCCGTTAATGGTCACTATTCAGCCGCGACAGATGTGGTCATGTATTATGTTACCATAATGGGAGAGGGCCTGACAGTTACGATCATTCTGCTGGCGCTATTATTCATGCCATCGTTGCGCAACTGGTGGTACTTTCGCACCGCGCTGGCATGCAGTCTTGTTCCATTTTTTGCGCAGCAGTTTTTAAAGACTGCATTCTTTTTGCCAAGGCCACTCAACTATTTTCACAGGGCCTCGTGGATACACGTCAGTCCGTCATGGCCGTTGCTTATGGAGCGTAGTTTCCCCTCCGGTCACAGCGAGGGTGCTTTCAGTTTGTTTTGCTTTTTGTCCTTGCTGCTGCCGGCAGATAAGCAGCGCTATGGGCTATTGTTCTTCTTTCTGGCCCTGGCTGTAGGCTATTCGCGGATGTACCTTGCTGCTCACTTTTTTGAAGATGTGTATGCGGGGAGTCTGATTGGTGGGTCGTTCACATTGTTCACCTATTTGGTCATGCATGGCTCGCGCAACCGTCCCCGGCTCGCAGGCGTAAAAAAACTACAACGCTGATGCCAACGTACGTCAAATATGTTATCATAACGCTGGTGGCCTGCCTGCTTTTTTTTCCGCTGCTGGGGCATGTTCATTTGTTTGATTGGGATGAGATAAATTTTGCGGAATGTGCGCGCGAAATGATCGTTTCTAAAGACTACCTGCGCGCGCAGATAGACTTTATGCCCTTTTGGGAAAAACCCCCGGTATTTATCTGGATGCAGGTAATAGCAATGAAGCTATTTGGTGTAGGCGACTACGCTGCCCGCTTTCCTAATGCCTTCATGGGTGTGGTCACACTCGTTACATTATTTTATGTAGGACGCAAAGTAATGAACGAGCGCATGGCCACCTGGTGGACCCTGCTCTATGCAGCTACGTGGTTGCCACATTTTTACTTTAAGTCAGGTATTATCGATCCTACATTCAATTATTTTATTTTCCTGGCGGTGTTCCAGGTTCACTTGTTGCGTAACGCAACTGGACGTGTCCGCCATGCCATCTTCGCCGGGCTCTTCCTGGGTATAGCAGTGCTTACAAAGGGGCCTGTTGCTGTTCTTGTGGCAGGCCTGTCGTTAATGGTTTATTTTGTGGTAAACAGGGGCCTCAACGGAATAAAGCCCGGGCACCTTTTGGTGATAGCCTTATTTGCTGCATTGCCCATGTTATTGTGGCTGGGGTCAGCAGTAGCATTCTATGGCTTGGATTATGGTAAGTGGTTCATGGGCGAATTTCTCACGTATCAGGTGCGCCTCTTTAGTACCGAGGATGCCGACCACGGCGGTCCTTTCCTTTATCATTTCATAGTTCTGCTTGCAGGTTGTTTTCCGGCTTCGGCATTCCTGTTTCAATATTCGCGCAAGCGAGGCTATAATCAAACGGCTCCTGCAGATTTTACACGCTGGATGTGGATCCTGTTTTGGGTAGTGCTCCTGCTTTTTTCGATAGTAAAAACCAAGATCGTTCACTACTCCTCACTTTGCTATTTTCCGCTTACTTTCCTGGCTGCTGCGCAGATAAGCAAGCTGGCGTCCGGTGAAATAAAGCTGCGGAATGGTGTCCGTATCCTGCTCTTTGTTCTGGTAGGGCTTATTGGCATAGCCATTACTGCGCTGCCCGTGGTTGGTCTTTATAAGGATAAACTCCTCCCTTACATTGACGATCCCTTTGCGGTGGGTAACCTGCAGGCGGCTGTGTCGTGGAGCCCGGTTGAATGTATGTGGGGGGCGGGTTATATTGTTGCATCCTTCATTTGCATCGCGCTACTCCGGCGCAACTTTCGCCGGGCATTCATCGCTTTGTGCGTGGTGCAGCTGATCATCATACAGGCAACCGTCATTCATTTCACACCTAAAATTGAGGCGTATTCCCAGCGTGCGGCTATCAAGTTTTATGAAGGGTTTCAAGGCCAGAATGTATACATACGGCCTCTTGGATTCAAGAGTTATGCGTACCTGTTCTACGCACGCAAACAGCCCTTCGCTGCAAAAGATTATTACGCGGACGGCAAGGTAAATGAGCACTGGCTGATGTATGGCGCCGTGGACAAGCCTGTCTATTTTGTGGGAAAAATACAGGATGCCGCAAAACTGGATACCAATGCCCAGCTCACGGAAATAGGCCGCATGAATGGTTTTGTGTTCTTTAGGCGCAAATAATATTATTCTTCCATTTGTAAACGGATGCTCATTTTTACCCGATCTGATTTTCACCCCAATCAGAAATTTAATTTTTAATGTGTATGAAATAGAGAATCAAATATTTCATCTCGTTAACAAATATCTGTTGTTCGCTCGCCCCATTTATTTGCAATAGCCTTTATCTTTTCTCGATATTTGGTTCATCTACTCTCCATTATCATTGAAAACGGCAATTCGCGTTATTCGCGGTTTTGCTTCATTACTTGAAACAAACTCTGCATCACCAGCATTGTTTCACTTTAGCAAAAACTATTTTAGAAATGGAGTTTAAGAAATTTGTGTCTTTGAAAGTAGCCGTGGTAGGCGGGGGTAATGTTGGCGATATATATACAGCAGGGCTTGTGTTGGCGGGTCACGAAGTTTATCTGGCGACAAAGGGTGATTCCGGCGAAGGAATAAATCCGCTTTGGGAACGTACGGGGAGCGTTATTTCCTGCACAATTGAAGACGCAGCACGCGAAGCTGATCTGATCATTGTTGCCTGTCACCCGTCGGATGTGCGCGAAGTGGCCTACTGGCTCGGAGATGTTCGGAAAAAAGTGATCGTGGACGCTACGTCAAACATTGTTGCAGACGGTTTTGATCTCAGTAATACGCACAGCGCAATTGCTGCAATCACGGGTGCATCTCACATAGTTAAAGTATTTAATACAGTAGGCTATGACGAGCTGTTGCTGCCACTTTTCGGAAAAAAGAAGGTTCAGATGGTAATGGCCGGGGACAGCCGTAAGGCGAAAGAAATAATCAAAATAGTTGCAGGTGAAATGGGTGTGACCCGCATTCATGACTTTGGCGGCAGCGGCACTTATCCGTTGTTTGATGAAATGACCGCCTGCTGGCGCCGGTTGCTAAAGCCAGCTCCGCATATAGAGAAGAAACTGAAAGTTGTGTAAATGTTTAAGGGGCCCGAAAGGCCCCTTAAATTATAATATCACATTAGGATCAAATGCTTGCCAGTTGCACCTTTTGCAGGAGCTCCATCAGGTTTTCTTTATACTCAGTGTCGGTTTCCATCAAGTTTTCTACTGTCTGGCACGAGTGGATCACAGTAGTGTGATCAAAACCGCCGAAGTGGTCGCCGATAGTCTTCAGTGATTGTTTAGTGAATTTCTTCGCGAAATACATGGTGATCTGCCTTGCCAACACTACCTCACGTTTGCGCGTTTTGGTAAGCAGCCGCTCATAAGGAACATGGTAGTAATCGCATACCATCTTCTGAATATTTTCAATGGTCATTTCCCTGGCAGCGGTCTTCACGAAATTCTTCATCACGCGCTTGGCAAGATCCATGTCTATCTCTTTCTTGTTCAGAGTGGCCTGAGCAAACAGTGCTATTAGTGCGCCTTCCAGTTCGCGTACATTGCTTTGCACGTTGTAGGCGATATACTTTACAACCTCGTCAGGAATTTCAAGCCCCTCCTGTTTCATTTTCACACGGAGTATCGCTTGCCTGGTTTCAAAATCAGGTGCTTGTATGTCGGCATTCAGGCCCCAGCGGAACCTGCTTAAGAGGCGTTCCTGCATGCCTTCCATATCGCGCGGAGCAGTATCGCTGGTCAGTATGATCTGTTTCCCGCTCTGATGCAGGTGATTGAATATGGCGAAGAATACATCCTGGGTCTTAACAGCCGGAACGAACAGATGAATGTCGTCCATGATGAGCACATCGATGAGCTGATAGAAATGAATGAAGTCGTTTACTTCATTGTTCTTCGAGTGATCGATGAACTGGTTGATGAATTTTTCGGCACTTACATAAAGCACGGTCTTGTTAGGGTGCTGCCTGCGCACTTCATTGCCTATGGCCTGAACCAGGTGCGTTTTTCCCCATCCTACACCACCAAATACAACCAAAGGATTGAATGATGTGGCGCCAGGCTTTTGGGCAACATGTAAACCTGCCGATCTGGCAACACGATTGCAATCACCTTCTACATAATTGTCGAAAGTATAATTAGCATTGAGCTGCGGGTCGATCTGTGTGCGTTTCAAGCCCGGGATGGCATAAGGCGTTTTAATGTTATACGGGTCGTCAACTTTCAGCGGCATGTTCACATAGTTGCTATCCTTAGGGGGGCGGTTATGTGTGCTGCCGGGCATGTTAATTGAAGCAGGTGTGCGCTGTGTTGCGCTGCTTTCCATAAGTATCCGGTACTCCAGCCTTGGAGATTTACCCAATACGCGTTTTATGGTTTTGCCAAGCAGTTCAACGTAATGTTCTTCCAGCCATTCGTAAAAGAATTGACTCGGGACCTGCAATGTGACGATGTTATCATTGAGGCCTACCGCCTTTATCGGCTCAAACCAGGTTTGATACGTTCGCCAGTTTACGTTGTCTTTAATGATGGCCAGACATTTTTCCCACAGGCGTTCTGCGTCGGCCTGTGTGCTAATATTTGTACTATAAATGTCTTTATTCATGTCTCAGTACAGCGTTCAACAAATTTTTATAAATGGTTTCGTTTCTTACTAAGGTAAACGGGACAACAATTTATCTGAACCTCGGTTTCAAAATTCAGTCAGTCACTTCTTTTGGTTCTCCTAATAAAGTTATTGCTTTTTCAGACTCCCTCGCATTATTTCTGATTCCTTGCGTGCCGTTTTCCTTAACTATCTCGGGGCGACGAAATTGCTAACAATTTGTGTAAAAAAAAAATGATTTTCCTCTTGTTAGTTTACTTCAAACTACAGAATGGAAATTGCATTTTCTGGTTCATAATTTGCTTGCAGAACTCAAAAAAAATACAGTTGGTGGCGGTGCGGAAGTTAGCTCAATGTCAGCGCTGTTCTTGGGGTGTCTTCATCGTGAAACGGTTGTTGGTGGCTGGTTTCACGGTTGTTCAAAGTCGCATGTCAGTACAGGAGCGACGTTGAAGGGCAGGTAAAAAAAGTTTCCTGGTGAATTTACCGGAATCTGAGCGTCGCCAGCATGTGGCGGATGTCCTGGATCAAAAAATCATTAGCTGGTTTCAGCGAGTCGGCGTTGGGGGTAACGTCAAAATAAAGTGCCCCGCGCATAAAATTTTTTGTCGTATCTGTGATCGTGAACTGGTAGGATGATGCCGCGTTGCCGCCAATGGTGTATAGCATGATGCCCAGCCCGCCCCGGTTGGTATATTCGTCATCATGTATATAGTCTGCTTTCTCGTGATGAAAGAAAGAATACCCGTAGGAATCCTGCACCATCTTCATGAAGCTGTCATTATTGGCGATGCGCCTGTAGGTGAGGAATATTTTGGCGTTAAAGCCCGGGAAGCTGAGGTTGAGCCAGTATGGATTGTCTGCCTTCAGCTGCAGAAATGTACTGTCGGTTTCCGGGCTGCAGTAAACCGGGTATTCAAATGTATATGGAAAGCCGGGTCTGTCAAATAACTGGTAGGTGTGTGCGGCCGGGGTGTCTATTTTATAATAACCGGCCGGCTTAGGCGTAAAGGTCTGTGGCCGGCAGGAAAACAGGCAAACTCCCAGAAAACAGGCAAATACAATACGTAGCATGAGCGTCAAAGCTACAAAATACTCTCATAAGCCGTATCTATAGCGGTTTTGCGGGCAAAGCCGGCAAAAATCAGTAAATTAGCGTATCCGATATGGTATCGGCTGTGTACCTAAACATATGCAAGATAAAGAACTTATAACGGTCTATAATAAGTCAGAAGAAGAGGAGAAGAAGATCATCCTCCGGGAATACCGTGCGCTTTTGCGCGCGCTTAAGGTGAGTTTGAAAAAAGGTGATAAGGCATTGCTGCGGCAGGCATTCGAAATGGCCGTAGAAGCGCATCGTCATATGCGGCGTAAATCCGGCGAGCCGTATATTCTGCATCCGCTTGCAGTAGCCCGTATAGTTGTAGAGGAAATTGGACTGGGCGTAACGTCTGCTATCTGTGCGTTGCTGCACGATACGGTTGAGGATACAGAGATCACCCTCGAAGACATTGAGCGGGAGTTCAACAAACCTATCGCCAAGATCATAGATGGCCTCACCAAGATCAGCAATGTGGTGGACATCAAGAGCGACAGTACTGTACAGGCGGAGAACTTCAGAAAGATATTGCTTACGCTTGTCGACGACCCACGGGTGATACTCATCAAGCTGGCCGACAGGTTGCATAACATGCGGACGCTCGAAAGCATGAACCGGGACAAACAGCTGAAGATAGCGTCTGAAACCACCTACATTTATTCGCCGCTGGCCCATCGTCTGGGTCTGTATGAGATAAAGTCGGAGATGGAAGACTTGTCGATGAAGTACACGCACCCCGACATTTACGTGGAGATAGCCAGGAATCTGAAAGAGACCCGGAGGGAACGTTCCCGCTACATCAATGAGTTCATCAAGCCGCTTCGCCAGGAGTTGCAGGATAACGGGCTGAGCGTGGAGATATACGGGCGCCCGAAAGCAATCCATTCCATCTGGAATAAGATGCGCAAAAAGCATGTCACGTTCGATGAGGTCTATGATCTGTTCGCCATCCGTATCATCACCACCTCATCGCCTGAACGGGAAAAGGAGGATTGCTGGAAGGCCTATAGTATTGTGACCAGTATTTACCGTCCGAGTACGGAGCGCCTTCGCGACTGGATAAGCGTGCCCAAAGGGAATGGCTACGAGGCACTTCATACAACTGTGATGGGCCCTGGTGGCCGGTGGGTGGAAGTGCAGATACGCTCCGAGCGTATGAATGAAATCGCAGAAAAGGGGCTTGCAGCACACTGGAAGTATAAGGAAGAAACGTCTGGCCAGCAGGAAAGTAAGCTGGACAGCTTTCTTAAACACCTGGGCGAGATACTCAACAATCCTGACACAGATACTATTGATTTCATCCAGGATTTTAAGCTGGATCTTTTTACCGAGGAGATATACATTTATACGCCAAAGGGAGACATGCGGGTACTGCCGAAAGGCGCTACTGCGCTCGATTTTGCCTTTGATATTCACTCTGAGCTGGGTATGAAGTGTATTGGCGCCAAAGTGAATTACAAGCTTGTAGCCCTTAGTCACGAGCTGAACAGCGGCGACCAGGTGGAGGTGATCACTTCTTCAAAACAGAAACCGTCTGAAGATTGGCTGGAATTTTTGATCACTGCTAAGGCGAAGTCGAAAGTAAAAAGCTACCTGAAAGAAGAAAAGCGCAACATCAGCGAAGATGGCAAAACAGCGCTCAGAAATAAGCTGGCCACGCTCAGCGTGCCCCTGTCTCAGCATAACATCAATGAACTGACGGCTTTTTTCAAGCGGTCGTCGCCGCTGGATCTATATTATGCCGTTGCAGTGGGCAGCATTAGCCTTTCGGAAATAGATGCATTTTCGGTGCATGGAGAGAAACTGGCTCATCCCGGCCGAGATAATAAGGCTGAAGCGCGCATAGCGGCCCAGGAAAATGAGTCACTGAAGGCGAAGCCAGGGAAGGGTGAGCTGGAGATCTTTGGCGATAAGGAAGATAAGATACGCTACAAACTGGCGCAGTGCTGCCAGCCCATTCCCGGCGACAGTGTTTTTGGGTTTCTTACATCTGGCGATGGTCTTACTATCCATCGAACCAATTGCCCCAATGCTGCTATGCTGCTGGCCAATTATGGGCACCGTATCATTCGCATCAAATGGGCAAAGAACAAGGAGATATCTTTCCTCACAGGCATTCGCATTATTGGTCATGACGATGTTGGGGTTATTCAAAAGATCACGAACGTTATTTCGGGCGACCTGAAGATCAATATGCGTTCATTGAGCATAGAATCCAATGACGGTATTTTTGAAGGCACAATAAAAGTATATGTTCACGACCGTGAGGAATTGAATATGCTTTGCGACCGCCTGGCATCGCTGGACGGTATTAACAAGATAGAAAGATTGGAAACAGAAGAGGATTAACGAAAATGGTAAATAAGAATTCCCAGGAACTTTATAACGACTTTAAGGCGCTGATGCAAAAGGCTGCCGATCTCAATAATAGTGCTGCGCTGCTGTCGTGGGACCAGGAAACGTATATGCCTCCCAAAAGCGCGGACATAAGGGGACAACAGCTAGCAACGCTCTCCACCCTGGCGCACGAAATGCTTACCGGTGGCGAATTGGAAAAGTTGATTGGCGGCCTTTCTGCCGCTGAGGGGCTTGACGAAGAACAGCTAGCCAACGTGCGTATTGCGGCAGACGATTTCGAAAAGAATAAAAAACTTCCATCTTCGTTTGTGGAACGGATGTCCCGGCTCACCAGCGACTGTTTCAATGCCTGGATCGCAGCGCGCAAGCAGAACGATTTCCAGGTATTCGCGCCTCTGCTGGGCGATATGGTAAAGCTGAAACGTGAACAGGCTGAGCTGTATGGGTATAAGGATCATCCTTATGATGCGCTTATTGACGACTATGAGAAAGGCGCAACTGTGGCCATGCTCGACCCGCTGTTTGCCCGTATCCGCGAGCAGTTGCCGCCACTGCTGGAGCACATCCGCAATTCAAAGCAGGTCAGTGACAACTGCTTCCATCAGTTTTTTCCGAAGCAGGGCCAGGAGGATTTTTCATACGCAGTGATCACTGCCATGGGATATGATCTGTTTGCAGGCAGGCAGGATTATTCGGAGCATCCGTTCACCACATCATTCAGTCCGGAAGATGTGCGGATAACGACCAGGGTGGATGAGCAGAACTTTGCGTTCATGCTCTGGAGCACCATTCATGAAGCCGGACACGCCTTGTACGAACAAGGGCTGCCGGTAGCACAATATGGAATGCCTCTCGGATCCCCGGCATCGCTAAGTATTCACGAGTCGCAGTCCCGGTTCTGGGAAAATTGCATTGGTCGCGGCCGCGACTTTTGGTCGCATTTTTATTTACAGCTCCAAAGCATTTTTCCTGCTCAACTTGGCAATGTTAGCCTTGAGACCTTTTATAACGCAATGAACAGGGTGAGCCCATCGCTTATACGAACAGAAGCCGACGAAGTGACCTATCATTTTCACGTGATGATCCGGTACGAGATAGAAAAGGCACTGATCAGTGGCAAGCTGGACGCGAAGGACCTGCCAGCGGCATGGAATGAGCAGTATAAAAAGTACCTCGGCATAACCCCGGAAGATGATAAGAGAGGGGTATTGCAGGACGTGCATTGGAGCCATGGCAGTTTTGGCTATTTTCCCACCTATAGCCTTGGCAGCTTTTATGCAGCGCAGTTCTATGATAAGGCGAGGCAGGCGTTGCCCGATCTTGCGCAATCAGTGAAAGCGGGTCAGTTCGGAACTTTGCTGAAGTGGCTGAGAGTGAATATCCATCAGCATGGCCGCAGATATACTTCGGAAGAGCTTTGCGAAAGGGTGACGGGCAGCAAACTGGATACTAATTACTTTATTAATTACGTTAATGAAAAATACAGGGCTATCTACGTTTAATAAATGACCTGAATGCCGGCATTGTGTCTCAACTGCAGCTATATACGGAACATCTTACCGCTGAAGAATTTGCATTCATCCAGGCAACAGAGCTGCGGAACAGGGCAATGTACTTTAAAGTGTTCCGGTTGCTGATGATAGTCAGTTTTGTATTGCCGTTCATCACCGCCTGGTATCGGGCCTATGATGGCGCTCCTAATGCCTTTTCCTATCCCAGATTTTTCTTGTCGGCAGGCATCCTTGTGTTTATTTCTGCTTTCTCTACCTACATGTCCTACAGGGTTTATCACCGTGGATTGCAAAAGGACATGCGTTTCCGCACAAAAACTATTGAAACCTGCCACATCACAAAGAAGGTATATGTAGAGGTTGATCAGACTTGTTACCTATATCTTTCTTCTCCAACCCGCCTGAGCATACAAGTGAGCGCCGACGATTATCTGAGCTACTCGGACGGGGACGAAGTGAGTATCGAATATGCTACGCATTCCAAAGAATACCTTGGTTATTTTTAATGCGCCGGCAGGGTTGTGTCAGCGGCAAAGCGGGTGTTATGGTATATCTCCGCCCACACCGGACCTTTGTTGATCAGGTGTACCAGTTTGAACGTAGTGTCGCTCAGTATGGCGTCTCTCCTGGTGTCAGTCTCAATGTTGTCGAATATGGCATATTCTGTTGCCGAGTTGATGTCCCAGCTCACATGACTAAATGTGTCGGGGCCTTTCAGGAAACCAGTTTCTTTGTCCGTTAGGTGCAGGCGCTCGAGGTTGCCACCGGCGCCAATTGTGCGGTTGTAAAGGTGGTGGCTTTCCAGGTAGTCAACTACCGCGCTGTGAGTTTGCACGCCATAAATGAAATGGTAATCGCTGTCGCTATACCCCTGGTTTTTTTTGAAGGAATGCCACGCAAAAACGAAAATGAATGCAGTAAGCGGATAGAATAGAATGGGGTAACTGTTGCGGAGCATCGCGTCCAGAAATATTGCCAGTAAGAACAAAAGCGCAGTAATTGCCGCCATCATGTATCGCGGAATGAAATACACTACACTCGCAAAATACATGTAACAGAGAACAAACAGGCCCAGTAACAAGATCAAATGCGTTTGCTGCCGGTCTCCATCATAGAATATCTTACTGCCAAAGAATCGAAGGCTTGCAAAATACGCGATGCCAAACAACAGGAACACAGCCATGCTCGGGTAGCGTGTGCTGCCGTGAAAATTGAACTGGTAAATATCCGGGTAGCTACCCGCATGGTGTATGATGTAGAACGGGATGAGGATCGCCAGCAACCAGAGCCCCTTTATGTAGCGCTTGCGCACTACAGCCACTCCGGCCAGCAAGATCAACGCGATGAAGTAGATGTACTCATATTCCTGGTTGAAGAGTGTCTGCAGAACGCAGGTACCATACTGGTACCAGATATCAAACCACTTTCTTTTTATTGAATCGGAGTGCAGCGGAAAAACATACCACCCATTGGTATGCTTTTGGAGCAGCAGGAATAGTCCCATGGCAGCCCCGGCAAAGAAAGCGGGCATCAGCTTCTGCAGGCGTTGTTTAACGGACAGCTGTCTGTTAAAAACGCTGATGAACGCATCCATCCCTATGATAAAACCTGCTATCACGCCACTTTCTTTGGTCAGGAATAGCGCTGTGAGGGCAAGGGTAGCAGCAAAATAGCGTTGTCGTGCGTATAGATAAATGCTCAGGAAACTCAGGAATGCGACGAGCACTTCCGGCAGCACGAAGGATGACTGAGTAAAAAATGATTCCCTCGTTGAGATCAGCAGAAAGGCCAATAGGGCAACGCGTTTGTTGAAACACCTGTATCCGGCCTCATAGACCACGATAAGGAAACAAACAGAGAGCATCAGCGCAAAGCAATGTAACGATAGATTGGAATACCCGAATACCTTTATCCAGGCTCCGCCCAGGGCATGAAAGAAAAGCGGGTGCCCGCGCGACAGGTCGGGTTCCAGGGCGCCCGGCAGAAGGCTGATGCCGTGATGGGCCATAGCTTTTACGGCCGGTGCATAAGGCCAGCACTCATCCCAGTAAAAAGGGATGGTAAGGTGGGGTATTTTCAATACAATGAACACCGCCAACCCGGCAATGACTACCCATCTGTCTTTCAGATATTCCCGCAAGTTACCTGGCTATTTATGGTAAAGATAATGCCGTTATTTATACATTTCCTGTATGGAGAGCGTCATTGCTTCATACACCCGTCTGAATTCCGGGTGAGCCGAGAGGAGTTCTTTGTGCGCTTTCAGGGTGCCGTCATCGTGCCTTATGGCGGGGCCGGTTTGCAGCGTCATCGGCGATCCGTTCTTCAGGCGCTCAAAGGTCTGCATGATCAGCGGCTGCAATACTGAGTTGGGTACTCCGTTCTCCTCGCATATTTTTTCGTCGATGGCCAGCAGGTGATTGATGAAATTATTGCTCATGACAGCGGCAAGGTGCAGCCATTTTCTCTGCTGCCCTTTAGCTTCGAAAAGGTTATCTGTTATTGCGTGCCCCATTTCCAGAATGAAGCGCTTTGCCCTGTCAGATGATGCTTCCCATGCACATGGAATGTCTCTGTGTGCGGGCAGGTTTTGCCTGAGAATGGAATATACCGGCCAGAGAACGCCGCTGTCTTTTGCCGCCCGCGCGATCAGATCTATGTCCCGGGCGCCTGCGCAGTGCACCAACACGGTTTCTTTAAAGCTCAAATGCCATGCCGCATCTTCTATGCCGTTATCGCTGACTGCGAGAAAGCACACGTCTGCTTCTCCGTCTCGCAGATCATTGATGGTTCCAGCGTTCGCTGCAAGCAGGTTGTCTGCAAGTTCGTCGGCCGCTTCTTTATTTCTGCCATAAACGCCCATGCACTTGTGGCCTGCGGCGGTAATGCGTTTTCCAAGGAACCACGCCATATTGCCTGTGCCTATGATGCTGAATTTCATGACTGATTATTGTGGGTTATATAATAGGATTCCATGCGCTGGCGGACATCTTCTTTGAGCCGGGTAACATCGTTTGGCGTGAGGCCGGTAGTCGCTACCGGTTCCAGAAAGTGTATCCTTACGGGCATCGGTCTCGCCCAGAATTTTTTCTTTGCGGGCAATATCCGGGCGGTGTTAAATATCACTCCGGGCATAACAGGTTTCTGCGCTTTGATTGCCGTTATGAACGCACCATCAAAGAAGGGTTGAAGCGGCTGGCTGGTCTTGTTGCGCGTCCCCTCCGGATACAAGCATAGATGAATACCCAGGTCCAGGGCCTCCTGCATTTTTGCAAAGCTGTCGCGCCGGCTGCTGTCCTGCTTGCGGTCCACCAGTATAGATCCGGTCTTGTAAATAAGTCCGAATAACGGAATCCGGGACATTTCTACTTTTGCCAGCGTTTTGTTGGGACCGGGTATCCACGGAGAGGAAACCGGTATATCCATCAGCGAATTGTGATTGATGACCACCACGTAATTCTCTCCTTTCTTAAAATTGCTTTTTCCTTTTCTCGATACCGGGCACAAGATCAAGGGCATATATACGCCCATCCAAAGCCTGAAAACGGGATGCAGGGTACGCGCCCTTCGTGGTTCTGGTAACAGGGAAATGATCCAAATAGGGATCAGCACCACCAGCATGGTGACCACAAACACCAGTGCCGCGTATAGGGCAAATAGATGACCTGGTATATTTTTGACGAATTTCATTGGGGCCCGGAAAGGTAAAGGTAAATTATAATGCCCAATCTATAGGTCGTTCACCATGCTGCCTCAGCCATGCATTGGCCTTGCTGAAGTGGCCACAGCCAAAAAAGCCGCTGGATGCGGAATAGGGAGAAGGGTGGGGCGCTTTCAATACCAGGTGTTTCGTGGCATCGATCAGCAACTCCTTGTTCTGTGCAAATTTTCCCCAAAGCATGAATACAACATGGTCCTTATCAGCTGATATGCGCCGGATCACCTCGTCAGTAAATATATGCCAGCCTATCTGGCTGTGCGACATAGGTGTGCTGGCTTCCACTGTCAGGGATGCATTCAGCAATAGCACGCCTTGCCGGGCCCATTTTTCCAGGTTGCCCGTCTGGGGTATTTCCAATCCCAGGTCGTTGTGTATCTCTTTATAGATATTTACAAGGGATGGCGGCGGTTTGATGCCCTCCGCAACAGAGAAGGAAAGGCCGTGTGCCTGTCCTTTTCCGTGATATGGATCTTGTCCCAGTATCACCACCTTCAGCTCAGAAAAGGGGGTGAAGGCAAACGCATTGAATATTTGTGCTCCGGGTGGGTAGATCACCTTCCCGGCAGCTTTTTCTTTTTTCAGAAACTCAGCAACTTCTTTAAAATATGGCTTTTCAAATTCGTCGTTAAGTTCCTTTTTCCAGCTTGGTTCTATCTGTACATCCATTTCGGTAAACCGGGATTGTTGTTATTTGATCGCCACATCCAGCACTTTAGTTCCAGCGAGGTACCCTTCCAGTCTATCCTGTACATTTACAGGCCCCACCCCGGCTGGTGTACCGGTAAATATAAGATCGCCAATATTAAGCGTAAAATATTTCGAAGCATAGGCAATAATGCTGTCCACATTGAATATCATATCCCTGGTGTTGCCGTCCTGCACCGTTTCGCCGTTGAGCTTTAACTGGAAGGGTAGTTCATTCAAATTGCCCACTTCGCTGACCGGCCTGAAAGTGCCCACTGCCGCTGAATTATCGAACCCCTTGGCTATCTCCCAGGGTAATCCCTTTTTTTGCTGTTCCCGCTGCACATCGCGCGCAGTAAAGTCAATGCCCACGGTAACCTCAGCATAATATTTTGATGCAAATTTCTCCTGTATATGCTTGCCATTCTTGTTGATGCGCACCACTACTTCGCATTCATAGTGCAGGTCATCGGTAAATTCGGGGTAATAGACAGGCTTGTCCGGCAACAAAAGTGCGCTTTTAGGCTTCATAAAGATGACAGGTTCGGTAGGAACATCATTCTTCAACTCCTTGGCGTGATCGGCATAGTTGCGCCCGATACATATTATTTTCATAGACGATTCCGTTCAGGGCAGTAAAAGTAAAAAAAATCGTGCTGATGTGGTGTAATATATGGGCTGTCGGCGGCACTTCAGGCGCATCCGGTTATTATTTGGCCGTATCCGTGTTCAGTGCAATGTCCATGTGTACTTTCAGGTGCTCGCGCTTTTTCATCACTACATGCCATGTTCCGTTATAGTCAATAGATGCAGGGTAGAGCTTGCCGGAACGTTCAATGGTCCTGACTTTCATCTGGACATCGAACGTGTAGATCAACGTATGAAAGGAAAGACTATAGTCCCGTGCCAGTATGCTAAAGTCCTTTTTCCGGAACCATGTGTTCAGTTGATTGAACACCACGTCATTTGCATATTCCGGTTTGGGCGAAATGTAAAACACGAGGCATTCTATGCCGTTCAGCGTATCCTGTACGATCCTGAAGTTATACTTGTACACCTGGTCTTTGTCAAACACAGACGCTTTATCTCCCATAAGCGGTACGCCCTGCACTTTTGAGCCCGGATCAAAGATCAGTTGTTTCAGTTCATATTTGTTTTTTTCCAGCCGTCCGCCTTTTGCACGTGTTATGCCTTCATCTCCTATGATGTCGGTCTGGTTGCAGACTTCCTTATCCGTGAAGAAAGCGTTTTTGAACAGGTCTGCCGTAAAATAATTGTAAGATCCGTCTCTGGCAATAAAGTCGCCCGTTTGTTGCTGTTGAAGGGTATGGTTGATGCGGCAGGCCTTGCTGGGAATATCCTGCTTCACTATGGTATGAAGCGTTGCCTCAGTATTGCCCTGTTTATCATAGGCAACGAAGGTATTGGTTGCGGTATAGGGGATGAGTAAAAGACTTCTGAATGCTTTGTAAAATGTGGTGTCGTTCTTTACTCTTCTCACAAATGCATTCACGTCAAAGCCGCTGCGAATGACCACGCTGTCCAGCAATATGGGTGTGGTGAATTTGCTTACGGTGTCATACCGCTGGGCATGCGCAGCATCCAGGCTCACTGCCGTTATGGCCAATACCGCTATGCATTTCTTAACCATGCACGTCAGGTTTTTAAAAGCGCTCCTCTTCCACGCGCTTCAGCGAGTAATCGGCGATCGGCGAAACAATAAGCGGATACTTTTCCAGTGTTACGTCCGATGGGTCGAGTCCGAAACCGCGTTCTTCCGACAGGCTGAACTTTTTGAGCATGAAATAACCACGCATGAACAGCCGCTCCCACAACGGCAATGAATTATCCCTGGACAGGAATTTTTCCATTACAATGAAGCGGAAATCACCCATTACATTGTTGCGGCTTAGCGATTCATATCTGCTCACAACATTTACCTCTTTGTTCAGCACCATTTCCTCCACCACCTTGCGGAACATGTATTGTATTCTGTGTTCTACCCTGAACCCAAGGCGGAATTCAACCCTGATGACCTCGTTGGGCACTATTGTGTGCACTACATATTCCATGGTGTACGGATCATCTACAACATCCACATGCACGAACCAGTATATGTCAGCGCGCTTTGGTTTTTTGTAGAGAATAGAATAGATCACTTTATGTTCTATCTCGCGGGGGTTGTTTGCGCTGGTCAGGTAAACCAGGTGTGTCGCGTATTTGTTGATGCCCTGGTCGTGGCTCAGTTCCTGGATTATAGGCAGGTAGTTTTCGAGACGTACAAACTCTACGTAACGGTTCTTGATCTTCCTTGCCTTGAACCAAATAAGCATAGCCATAAATATGCCCCCAGCTACAACGACGGTCACTACACCGCCTTCCACAAATTTTTCAACGAGGTTGGCATACAGGAATGAAAATTCTATTGTAAGGTACACGGCCAGGTAAGTAGCGATCCACACCAGCGGCACCCGCTTCACAAACATGTAGTAGGAGAAAAGGCACGATGTCATGATCATGCAGATGGTGATAGACAGACCATATGCTGCCTCCATACTTGATGAGCGCCGGAAATAAAGAACAATGGCGCTACAACCTATGAATAGTAAAAGGTTGATGCCGGGTATGAATAATTGGCCTCTTTCTACGGTAGGGTAGTTGATCTTCATTTTAGGCCACAGGTTCAGTTTGATGGCCTCGCTGATGAGTGTGAAAGAGCCGGATATCAGGGCCTGGCTCGCAATGATGGCTGCTACTGTGGCCACAATAATGCCCGGTAACAGGAACCAACCCGGCATGATCTCATAAAAAGGGTTTTTAGCAGTGCTGTTCCAGGTAATATTGCCCAGGTGCAGCAGGTAAGCGCCCTGTCCCAGGTAATTGAGGATAAGCGACGTCTTAACGAAAGCCCACGATATGCGGATATTCCCCCTGCCGCAGTGCCCAAGATCTGAATAGAGCGCCTCTGCACCGGTGGTACAAAGAAAAACTGCGCCGAGTATCCAGAATCCGCCGGGGTGAAACACAAGGAAATGAAATGCATAATAAGGGTTAAGCGCCCGGAATATCTGCCAGTCATTTGCATTGTAAAGCGACAATAACCCAAGACCACCCAACATCAGGAACCACAGGAACATTATGTTACCGAATGCTTTTCCGATGGTTGAGGTGCCAAATTGCTGGAAGAAGAACAGCAGCGTCAATATCGCAAGAACCACATAAACGATAGCCCAGTCGCTCATGCTGTGGAAGGTGGAGGTGATACGCAGACCTTCTATGGCGGATGTCACTGAAATGGGAGGGGTGATCATGCCATCGGCCAGCAACGCTGCGCCGCCCACCATGGCCGGAAATACAGTCCATTTGCCATGCCGCCGCACCAGGGCAAAAAGCGAAAAGATACCTCCTTCACCTTTATTGTCGGCCTTTAGCGTAAGCAGCACGTACTTTACCGTTGTTTGCAGCGTCAGCGTCCATATGATGCAGGACAGTGCACCGATGATCAGTTCGGATGTGATCTGCTTTCCGCCACAAATGGCGTTCATCACGTACAGCGGCGATGTCCCTATATCACCATAGATAATGCCAAGTGCGATGATCAACCCTGCAAGGGATGCCTTGTTCAGATTATTGTGTGCCAAATATCCGCGCGTTTTATTGCAAACGGCTGCAAATTTACATATTAGCGTAGAAACAAATGCCCCTGATCAACCTCTGTTCCGCAGTATCTGTGACTTTAACAAGCAGAAAACAAAACGAATATCCATCAACGGGCATTTTGTTCACCTTTCAGGGGCGTTAGGTTGCACTTACGACTTGCTACCTTCCGCCGCCGCTGATGAACTCGTTAAGTGCTTGCTTGTTTGAGTCGAAATGAAAGACATTGCCTACCTTAAAATAACTGCCCTTGTCCACTGTTCGCGAATATGCAAATTCCGCGAATGCGAGCTTATTGTCCTCGAATGAAAATAGGTTGCAGATACTCATCACCTGGTCTGTGGTGAAATAGTTGGAATTACCGATGGTTTTCGCTGTAGATAGTTTGCTGTCGTCAAAATTGTTGTTCTTGATCGTGTTGTAAGCATCCCTGAAGCTATTTTCATCCATTGCAACAGGACCTGTGGGTGCAGCTGGCGGAGGTGGCGGCGGTGGTGTCTGTGGTGTCTTTGGCATCACTTGCTGTGGTGCATCCTTTCCGTAGCTCATCCAATATTCGTGTGCATCGCGACGATAGTCTGGCTCAAGCGGCGTCTCTTTTTGTAGCCGCAAATGCGCATCCCCGTCACGGCTGCGCTCAATGCGCAATGTCAGGTTTATCGATTTTCCGTCAACCGGGTCAATGAATGCTATCCGTTTGTGTATGGCCCTTGTATTCGCGTCTTCAAATATGATCTCGATGTCGTTATACACATCTGGCAGGTTTTCAATCCTGATCCGTGACTGCGGATACATATTCTGCTTCATTCCGTTCAATAGCACTGAAAATCGTTCGCCATTTTCAGAATATATTGTAACTGCACTGCCGGCCTGGTTCACGTAGTCGTTCTGGCCATTGTTGTACTCGCCGCCGCGCCGGTCGTGGTGGTCGTTACCTTGTGCAAACGAAAAAACGGGAAATGCGAGAAAAGCGAACAGAAGAATTTTTTTCATATCCAATTAATTTAGTACAAGAATAATAAAATCTTTTATCTTATTAGCTGTCAGGCAATTGATATGCCGGTTATTTAATGGGATCGTTAAAATGTGCCACTAACTGAAAGCCGACTTTTTAACAGGCGTTTAGCGGGTATTTCGTTACTTTCAGCCAATAAACAATTTCTGCGGATGAGTTGGAAGCAGACGCGATGGAAAATAAAATATGCCCTGCAGTATTTTCCTTTTACCGTCAATACATTGCTGGTAGTGGCCAGCATTTGGCTGGCGCGGCATTATCTCTACAAACCGATTCCAAAAGGTAGCGAGAGCGATTCGCCACTGATGCCGTTCATAATTCTGATGGGCAAGATCGCATTGTGGTTTGTAGCCGGACTGTTGGCCGTTTCCATTGTCAGCACGTTTGTTGCCTATTTTTATTACCTCTACCTCAAGAAAAGCCGTGGCGCTGTTCTGGAACTTTCCTTTCAGGCAGAGCAGGCTAAGGGCCGCAATTCCCGTCTTTTTCTGCAGGCACAACTCGGTGGTGCCATCCGGCCATTGCTGGGTTTTGTAAAAGGACGTCTCTTCTACGATGATCATGAAATGACAGACCGCTTTGCACTTCTTTCAAATAAAGGCGTCAAAAACGGAAACATAAGTAAGGGGTTTATTGCCGGCAGAAGCAGGTTGTTGCTTCCTGACATAAAAGAATATGACCTTAAGGGGGGCTTTTTGTACTTCCAGGACATGCTGCACATTTTTTCTCTCGCATCTTCGCAACCTGTTGGCGGCCATTTCTATCAACCTCCTGTGCTGCTGACGGAGGAAGACGCCGAAATAGCTCCCAGGAAAACCGAAACGCTCGATGTGCGCATCGATCAGCTCAGGCGGGTAGAAGGTGAATACCTCAATTACAAGGATTTTGAAGCAGGCGATGATGTGCGCCGGATAGTATGGAAGGTGTATGCCCGCAACCGCGAGTTGATGGTGCGTGTGCCCGAGAAGTTTGAGCCCTACGCTTCTCATTTGTATTACTATGCATCGTTCCATGCCGCTATGAAACCGCAATGGCTGGGGGAAGGATATTTCCGGGAGATGCTGAACTATTACAAGAACTGTGTTTGGTCGGTTTACGATGTGCTCTCCCGAAAAGAATGGGATATGCGGTTCGTTCCGGATCAGTCTTTCAATATCCCCGACCAGATGACGGAAGCTGAACGCGCTGCGCGCATCATCAGCAACAGCGACTGGCAGACCGATAACGCCCCATCTCAATATTTTGATGCGCGCAAGGGAAGTGTACTTTGTATTTCTTCGCTTACCGATCCAGCTGATCTGGCGCAGCTCCTCGAGCGTTGTGATGCATCCATCATCATCTATTTTGTCCGTGTCACCAAAGTATTGCGGTCGTTTGCAGCGCTCAATCTGTTGCTGCGCATTTTAATAAAGCCTCCCAAAGACAGGTTGTCCCGCTTGCGTACCCGCTGGTTTCTGTCTCCGCTCCGCTTCCAGGTCTTTCGCCGCGAAAAGGAGCTTGTGGCTCTTCTTGAAAAGAGTCACGTCTCCTGGGCTGAACTATGACCTATGGACAAGTATATAATTGCAGATTGTGGATATCTAGTGCTCTTCCTCCTGGCCCTGATACTTTATCCATAAGCGTGATAGTATGTGCTGTTGGATCTACAGAAGCGATCCGGTAGGTCTTTTTATTATCGCCAAATGTTATGAAATCGCCTCTGGATAACAGGCTTTCATTTTTTGTGTTGACGATCACCTCGCTGCCGCTAACAGCGTCGCCGAGCACTGGCTGTGTTGTAAAAAAGGCCTTGGTATATAGCGCCAGTTTATCCAGCGTGAAAGCTTCCGTATAGTATTGTGCAGTTACCTGGTTGTGTGTATGATCAACATCTGTCACGCGCAGATTCGGGTTGTCCCATTGCGTCGGTCCATGGGTCAGCGGCGTTCCAAGCACATCGCCGGGCATCACATATTTAAAGAAGCTTTGTTCCATTTCAGGTGGATAGCTCAGTGTAATAGTGTCGTGCCTGCTTGTGTCAGTAATAGTTATCGCCTTTCCATCCTGGAGTGCGTATACAGACGCCATGGTCCGTTTTACCTGCATAGCCGATGCCGGGTTCAGGGAATCGGTACTTATTGCGTCCATCATTGGTATCACAGTTGCCGCGTAATTGCCGGTATAATATTTTCGTAGGCTGTCCATTCTCACGCGGATCACCCGGTTCATATCTTTTTGCTCTTCACCGGGTGTGAAATGGCAATTGTCAATGTTTACGTTTCCCCACCCATGCAAAAACTCAGATCGATAGAATGTGCAACCGGAAAGATTGATGGCCGGGTGTATGGCCGTATTCATGTCTCCGGCCCTGAAAGCTATGTATCTTCTGCCATTCCAGAAATTACAGCCTGTAAATGAAACATTGCCGAAGGCCGTGAGCGTGTAGTAACCGGCATAATTGGTTTTGGTGGCAGCATTAGCATTTTTATCATTTATCAGGAAACAACAGCCGGTAAAAATAAACGAGTTATCATGAGGACCGCCGCTGCCAATGTCCCCTATGCTTCCGATCCCTTCGGCATACAATCCATCTGCTACGCATTGCCCCAGGTTATAAGGCTGGATGTGAAACAGTTTGTAAAGATTGCAATACTGTCCGCCGGTTATCTGGAATTCTGAGCCGGTGCCTTTGCCAAATATGTTGTTCGTGTAGCCAATGTAATCATAGTCCATATCCACATTATCAAAACGACAGGCTCTTGCCTGGGGGTTACCAACCGATATCCCATATGTACAGAAATTTATCTGGCAGTTGCTTACGCGCATTCTATCTCCCTGCAGGTTGCCTGCATCATTGATACTTAAGCCAACATAGAACTGCTCTATCTCCAGGTTGTCAAACTGGATGTCGGCGCTCCACACTTTACTGTCTCCAACAGCATCTGTTGCTATGCCCGCATAGCTTTTAGCCACGTCTTTATCCTTGAAATAGCTCGCAGTATCTTCCGCTGGTTGGCCATATATTCGCGAGATCCATCGGTTCCCTAAAAGATTTTTCACTGCCATATTCGTTCCAATGATCCGCAAATCACTGATATAAGACCGCCTGCTACCTTGTATATTTATCGCTGGTCCGCTACCGAAGTCAGCAAATATCGTTGTGGCCCGGTCAAAGCCACCATTCGTTATTGTCGTTCCGCCACCATGAAATTTCAGTGAGAAAAAATGTGTCCTTTTTTCGATGGTGATAGTATGTGTAATTCGGTAAGATGTGCTGGCTTCATTTGGTGGTAAATAAATGTCAGACACTTTTTCTGCTGCTTCAATTGCCCGCTGGATCGCTTCACTATTATCCCTGCCCTTGTTTTTTACACTATTGTCTGACTTTGCACCAAACCAGCATACAGAAACGTACGCGATGGAACGGGTGCCGAATACCACATGCCCGCCTCCCTCGAAAACTATGGAGTAATCTTCTGTCTTTAAAAAACCGTCGAATTGTAAGGTAGAGCTGTCGGCGAGCACAAATCTACCTTTGGGGCCAATGTTTATCGTCTTACCTTCCGTTATGACTTGTTTGCCCGATATTTTCACCCGGTTGGTGATATTCACCTTATCATATCGCAGAGCGTTCTTTAATGCTGCCACCTCATAGCCGGTGCTGTCTGGTTTAGGGCCAAACCAGGCTATGTCCACGCCTTCGTCCTGGGTGTACTGCCTTACCCAAAAGTCCCGCTGGCATTTGAATACCACGCCATCGTCCGGCGCCATTTTTTCGCTCTTTCGCAGGAAGATACCGCCCCTTAGCGGCTCCTTTACCACGGCTACACTGGCGCTGGTTTTAGCAGCTTTCATTTCGTCGATGGAACTGAACACAGCTATCGAATCAGTTTGTGCCACAGATCTGCCGGTGCACATCAGTATAGCTAACACGAATATCAGTTGTTTCATACGCTGCAAGGTAATTAATACATCTATACAGCCGCAGGCCATCAGGGCTCACATTTTGCATTATATTTTGCATGTACGTTGTTAACTTTGCGGCATGGATCTTAAGGAATCATTCGATAAGGCTGTTGCAGAAAGCAAAGAGCTTTCACAAAGGCCCGATAACAGCACGTTGCTTAAACTCTATAGTTTGTATAAACAAGCTGCCGATGGCGATGCCCCGGCTGACGGCCCTTCCAATCCTTTCGATATTGTGGGCAAGGCAAAGCACAATGCCTGGGCGCAACTCAGGGGATTGACTGCCGATGCTGCCATGCAGCAATATATTTCCCTTGTCGAAAATTTGAAGAGTATCTGATTGTCCAATCCAAGTATGGAAAATTTTATCGAAAATCTGAAGCTGGCAATAGCTCCTGTTAGGCAGCGATTGATAAACCACCCTGTGTATGAGCGTATCCGTTCGATCGAACACCTACGTATTTTCATGGAGCACCATGTCTATGCCGTTTGGGACTTTATGTCGCTGCTGAAATCATTGCAGCAAGAGCTTACCTGTGTAACGGTTCCCTGGGTTCCGGCAGGCACAGCTACCACACGATATCTCGTCAACGAAATAGTGCTTGGTGAAGAATCGGATGTTGATGAGCATGGGGTCCGCATCAGTCACTTTGAGCTCTACGTTCGCGCAATGCAGCAGGTTGGTGCGTCAACAGATGCGATCGGCAGGGTGGTAGCGTCGGTGTCAGAAGGTATCGATATTCGTACAGCTTTACAGGTTCCCGGCGTACCTCCGGCTTCGGCTGATTTTTGCCGCAATACATTTGATGTTGTGGCTGACAGAAAGGTTCACATTCAGGCCGCTGTTTTCACATTCGGTCGCGAGGATCTCATCCCGGGTATGTTCATGTCATTCGTCAGTGAACTTAACCGGCAGACCAATAATACATTGTCAACAATGAAGTATTACCTGGAGCGGCATATAGAAGTTGATGGCGACCATCATTCTCATCTCGGCTATCAGATGGTTTCAGAACTTTGCGGTTCAGATCAGGGGAAGTGGGAAGAAGCCACCAGAGAGGTACAAAAGGCACTGCAAAGCCGGATAAACCTCTGGGATGCAATTGTAGCGTCGATCGACGCCAATGATACTGAGATCAGTAGTCGATAGTAGCATTGATCTCGCGGTCAATAAGTGCTTCGGCCTGCGGTTTCAGGTCCTCAAAGGTGCCTGCCTTTACCGCATATTTACCTTTATGATGAATGATGAGTGCACATTGCTCTGCCTGGTTCTCTGAGTGACCGCATATGTCCACCAGCGATTTGATCACCCAATCAAATGTGTTCACTTCATCATTCCACACAATGAGGTTGTGCATTTTCTCGGTAAGCACATCCATCTCTGCCTGTTCCTGCGTCTGCCATTGTGTTCCGTTGCCGAATAACTCATTGCTCATAGCTGCAAAATTAAGAAAAAATAAACTATATAGCCAAATCACATCAACAAAAAACGGCTGCCGGAAGGCAGCCGTTTCATTATGTCAAGAAGTGAATTACTTATTCATATACATGACCTCTTTTACTGTTCTCACGACCTTCGGCACATCGGGAAGGTATGCAGCTACAAGGTTTGGAGCATAGTGCATATTGGCATCGGCTGACGCCAGCCTGCGTACAGGTGCGTCAAGATAGTCAAATGCTTCCTTCTGTATCCGGTAGGCGATCTCGGCACCTACGCTGCCGTACGGCCATTGCTCTTCTACTATCACCAGGCGGTTGGTCTTCTTTACCGATTCAACGATTGTCTGCCAGTCAAGTGGCCTGATGGTGCGGAGGTCTATTATTTCTGCGCTGATATTCTCTTTTGCAAGTTCGTCAGCAGCTGCCATAGCCACTTTCATCATCTTATTGTAAGAGACGATGGTCACATCGCTGCCTTGCCTTTTCACATCAGCCTTACCTATCGGGATCAGGTATTCTTCCTCAGGTACCTCACCCGTGTCGCCATAGGCTGTCTCACTTTCCATGAACACCACCGGATCATTATCACGTATAGCTGATTTGAGCAAACCCTTGGCATCATAAGGGTTAATGGTGGAGATCACTTTGAGGCCCGGTACGTTAGCATACCAGTTCTCAAAAGCCTGCGAGTGCTGTGCGGCAAGCTGGCCGGCTGAGCCATTAGGGCCACGGAACACTATAGGGCAATTGTAATGTCCCCCGGTCATAGAAATCATTTTGGCTGCATGATTCACGATCTGATCTATCGCCAGTTCGGCAAAATTCCAGGTCATGAATTCAATGATCGGACGGGTGTTGTTCATTGCTGCTCCCACACCTATGGCTGCAAAGCCCAGTTCGCTGATGGGAGTATCTATTACCCTGCGGGCGCCAAATTCATCCAGCATCCCCTGGCTTACTTTATAGGCGCCGTTATACTGGGCCACTTCTTCCCCCATAAGGAAAACCGACGGGTCGCGACGCATTTCCTCTTCCATGGCCTCCCTCAGTGCCTGCCTCAATGGTATAGTGCGCATAGTTATATTAGTTTATTCTTTTGTTCGATATTTTCAGGGCGTAAAGATAATGAGAACATGGTTTATTTATTCACGCGGTCGAAGGTCACATAACTTTTGCTTTGTGTGTTTTCGTCCGCGAATTCAAGTTTTAATTTACTATCGCTGATCGATTTGATCACCATGCGTGTCGTCATGCCCTTTGTGGCTGTTGACATGTCCTCCATTACCAGTGTAGAATCGGCTTCAATATGCCATTTGCTGGTATCCATATTGCCATTGAACGAAATGATCACCTGGTCGTTTTTCTGAAAATTGAAGATGGTGTTGGTCACCGCTGCCAATTGCATGGATTTTGAGCTGTCCTGTTGCATCTGCAGTTCCTTGCGGAGGCTATCCACATTCGTCGTGCCATATAATGCCTGGTTAGCTTCAGGCGAATTAGCCTTACCAAGTGTGTCAATGTAATGTTGACTCTGATTGAAAAATGAATCCATGTCAGCATTTTCCAGCTTTGTGCCGCGCCACGACCCCATCATCATCGATTTCCTGTCATGCTTACATGCCTGTGTTCCTGCTAACAATGCAAGCAATACTATTGCCTGGCCGGCTGTCTTCTTTTTCATTTTATTGGTTGGTTATTTTTTATTGTCGTTGATGTAAGTTCTCGTATCTATGTCGTACAGCCGGAACGAATTGTTCTGGCGGTCCAGTAAAAAACCGCGGTGGCCTGCTGTGGGTACTTGTACCGTAAATGACTGGGGAGGGAAGATGTTTTGCTGAAAAAGCAATTCTATATTCACTTGCCCGGCGTGCAAATTGGGTACAATGCAATAGTTTTTGCCAAACCGTTGCGCCATTTTGCCATCGCATTTCACATAAAATGGTGTTTGTTTGTCGCCCTGAATGTATATATAGGAATTATCCTGTGCAGTTGACACGTTGCTGCCCAGTAACAGGCAGGTAAATATCGCGAGGTGTACTGTCACTTTTTTCATGGTCACTATTCCAGTTCTATCAGTACAGCCCCTTTTTCAACAGCGGTGCGTTCAGTAACCTTTATGGATTTCACTATTGCGGAATGGCTTGCCTTCAGCACATTTTCCATTTTCATAGCTTCCAGTATCAGCAGCGCATCGCCTTTGTTGATCTGTTGTCCGGGAGTTACCAGTATTTTCAGTACTAAACCCGGCATCGGCGCTTTTACAGGCTCGGCTTTTTGCATTGCTTTCAGGTCCAGGCCCATGTTGCTCAGCAACTGGTCTATCGGCTCCTTTATTGATGTTTTATGAAGCTGGCCGTTTACCCTCAGGTGTATTTCTTTGCCTTTCCGGTCAATTTTTTCAACGATAACAGTTGCACTTTTTCCGTTCACCAAAACACTGATCAGCCCATTTGCCTGCCTGCTTATGTCCAGGTGGGCAGGAGTTCCGTTAACTATCCATGTTCCGTCGCTGTGCTCGACCGAAAAATTATGCTTATCGTTTACTGATACCTGGAGCATTCAGTTCTGGTTTTGCGCAAATGTAGTCATTGCAGATGTACAATTCAATATGAGTCAAGGTTTGGCAAAGGCAAAATGCCTGCTTCAGGAAAGCAGTTTCTCCAGTTTCAAAAATGCGTCAGATGGATCTAATTTCTCCCATAGCACCCTGTAAATAAAAGTGGCAATAGGTATATCTATATTATGTTCCTTTGCTATTCGTTGCATGCCCCGGGCTGCGTAGTATCCTTCTGCAACCATGTTCATTTCCAGTTGTGCCGCTTTTACCGAATACCCCTTGCCGATCATTGTTCCAAATGTGCGGTTGCGGCTGTGTAGTGAATAGCAGGTTACCAGCAGATCGCCGAGGTAGGCGCTGGTGTGGAAATCAGGCCTTTCATTGGATGGATGCACTTTATCGAAGTGGGCCGCGAGGTAATTGTACATTTCGCGGTAGCAATTGGTAATGTACACACTTAGAAAATTGTCTCCATAGTCAAGTGCCCGTGCTATACCTGCGCCTATTGCATAAATGTTTTTGAGTACGGCTGCAAATTGCGCTCCCCATATGTCGTGGTTACAGGTGGCACTGATATATGTGTTGGTGAACGCCCTGGCTACAAGGCCGGTCAGCGAATCATCCAATCCTGAAAACGTAAGATAGGATAGCCGCTCATCGGCAACCTCCTCAGCATGGCATGGGCCGGTTATAGCGGCATATTTATGCAGGTCAGTTCCCAGCGTGGCCGACATATAATCATTGAGCAAAAGGTTGCATTCAGGTAATATGCCTTTTATGGCCGATATTACGTTTTTGCCTGCCCATGCCTGTTTGTCCACGCTTTCAACCATTTGCTGGGCATAGGCGGAAGGCACTGCAACTATAACGGTTTCGCACTTTTCGAGAACTGCCAACAGATCGTTGGTAGGGATGATGGTTCCTTCAATAAAGCGAACAGAGTTAAGGTAATGGGGGTTGTGGTGCCTGTTTTGCAGGTGCGTAATGGCTTCCGTGTTCCGTATCCACCAGTAAATGGTCTGGCCATTATCGGTCAGTATCTTGGCCAGTGCTGTGCCCCAACTCCCGTTGCCGATGATGCCTATTTGTCCGAGCGTCTTCTTCAATTTTTATTATAGAAATTTTGATTTTGTACCAATAGCGGTGATAGTGATACAGGGTTGGGAACTGCTATTCGGGATTTGTTATTTGAAATCTTATCAGTCTTTTTTCACTTCAAATAATTCCTCTTTAGGTACAGGTTTTACCTTGGTCTTGTCCTTCAGTGTTCTGGCAATAGCGCTGTAGGGTGCTGTTACCACTTGCTCTCCGGCTTTAAGTCCTTCAGTTATCTGCAGGTAAGTGTTATCCTGTAATCCGGTTTTTACGTCGCGGGTAACTACCATCTGCTGGGCAGAGTCATAGATAAATACCAGTTGCCGTGCATGGTCCGCGCCCGGATCGCTGTTCATTTTATTTTTAAGACTGTCTGGCCAATCGCGGGTAGTCACTGCATTTACCGGTACGGATAAAATATTTTCCTGTTTGTTTGTCTGTATTTCTACCGATGACGACATACCTGGTTTGAAAGGGAATCGTCCCTTTGGCAGAGACGCAGCCAGGTCAGCGTAGCTTTCGGGCAGTATCAGGATGTGTACGGTGTAATTGGTCACCTGGTCAGTACTGCCGGTGGTGCTGGCGGTGGCTTTTGAGCTAACCGCAATGCTGGATACGACCCCTGTAAACTTTCTGTTGCGGTAAGCATCGGTTTCTATGTACGAGGTGTCGCCGATCTTCACTTTGGTAATGTCCGTCTCGCTCACGTCCACGCGCACTTCCATGCGGCTCATGTCAGCTATCGTAAGCAATTCGGTACCGGCATACTGTGCCGTGCCCACAACGCGTTCTCCCCGCTTTACGTTCAATTGGGAAATAACACCGTTTACAGGTGCAACGAGTGTCGTTTTCAATAGGTTTTCCTGTGCCTGCGACAAGTTGGCCACTGCTCCCTGAACGCCATAAACGCCTCCGGCGCTGCTGGCTTTGGCTGCATCCCATGCGGCCTGCGCGCCCTGGTAAGAGGCTTCACTCTGTTCAAACTCCAGTGCAGAGATCACTTTCTGGTCGTAAAGCTTTTTGTTTCGGTCATAGGTCGATTTGGCCAGTTTGTACTGCGACTCAGCCTGCGCCATCATTTCCTTTGAGTTTGCTGCGGTTGCCCTTGTTTGTTCAACCGATGCCTGTGCCTGGTTCACCATGGAGGAATAGATAGCCGGGTTGATCTTCACCAATACGTCTCCTTTGTGCACGCTATCGCCCTCCTGTATATTGAGCTGAACTATTTCGCCACTCACTTCAGGGCTTATTTTCACTTCGCTCTCCGGGTAAATTTTACCGGTTGCGCTCACCACCTCTGTTATAGTGTGTGGTGCAGCCCGCTCTACGGCTACCTTGGTAAAGTCGCCTTTGCTGTTGACTTTAGCAACCACGACCAATGCAACTATGATCAATATGCCAATGATCACTATCCAGCGAATCGTCTTAGGCTTCATACAGGGACAGTATTATTTTGTAAATATATTATTTTACTTCGCTGCCCGCGTCAGCTTTTTCCTGTGGGGCAACAAATATTAGTCTTCCGTCCGCATTTTGGGCCATCAATATCATCCCCTGGCTTTCTATGCCACGCATTTTTCGCGGAGCAAGGTTAGCCACAACGGTTACTTGTTTTCCCAGTATTTCCTCTGGTTTAAAATGCATAGCGATCCCCGACACAACTGTCCGGGTCTCGCTGCCCATATCCAGTTGCAGTTTCAGTAATTTATCTGCTTTCTCCACTTTTTCCGCGCTGATGATGGTGCCCACTCTCAGGTCCATTTTGGCAAAGTCATCATAAGTTATCTCGGCTTTCTTTTCTGCCGGGGCCTCCTCAATTGGTGCTGCAGTGGCTGGCTCTGCCTGTTTTTGTTCCATGGTTGCGGCCTGTGCCTGTTTCAGGTTATTATTCAGTTTTTCAACTTGTGCAGCTACTTCGCTGTCTTCAATTTTGCGGAACAGCAGTTCAGGTTCTCTCAACTGGTAGCCCGTTTTCAGCAGATCCATTTTGCCGGCGTTTTCCCATTCCAGCATTTTCTCGACCACCTTCATTTTTTTGCACATTTTTTGTGCGGTGAAGGGCAGGAAGGGGTTCAGCAAAATGGCAAGGTTTGCGGTCAGTTGCAGGCAGATGTGCAGGCAAATATCTATCCGCTGCTGGTTTTGCGCCTGAAGTTCGGGCGTCTTTGCCAGTGCCCAGGGCGCATTTTCCTGCAGATACTTATTGCCTTTGCGTGCCAAATCCATCACTTCGCTCAGCGCTTCACGGAATTTATAAGCTTCCAGCGCAGCAGCAACGCGTTCTTTTGCCAATGCCACATCGGTTATCAATGTCCTGTCAGTTTCATTAAGAACAGTAGGGTGTAGTGGGGGGACGCGGCCGCCGCAATACTTATGCATCAGTACGAATACCCTGTTCTCGAAATTGCCCAGCACCGCCGAAAGCTCGCTATTGACGCGCTCCTGGAAATCTTTCCATGTAAAATCATTGTCTTTTGTCTCGGGGGCGTTTGCACAAAGAACGTAGCGTAGCGCATCCTGCTGGTCGGGGAAATCTTTTACATATTCATCTACCCATACAGCCCAGTTTCTTGAAGTAGATACTTTCTGTCCTTCGATATTCAGAAACTCGTTTGCGGGCACATTGTCGGGCAGCACAAATCCACCATGTGCCTTCAGCATTGCCGGGAAAATGATGCAATGGAACACTATATTATCCTTGCCTATGAAGTGTACCAGCTTGGTATCGTCCTTGCACCAGTAGTCGCTCCACATTGGGGTCAGCTCCTTGGTAGCACTTATATAGCCGATCGGTGCATCAAACCATACATAGAGCACCTTTCCGTTGGCATCTGGCAGTGGCACAGGCACACCCCAGTTGCTGTCGCGGGTCATGGCACGCGGCTGCAGGCCGCTGTCCAGCCAGCTTTTACACTGTCCATAGACGTTTGATTTCCATTCGTCCTTTTTGCCTTCTACGATCCATTCCTTCAGCCAGTTCTCATATTTGTTCAACGGGAAATACCAGTGTTTCGTAGGCCGTTTTACGAGCGTTGCATTGCTCAGCGCGCTCCTGGGCTCTATTAACTGATCTGGTGACAGGGTAGATCCGCATTTTTCACATTGGTCGCCATAAGCGTTGTTGTTGCCACAAACAGGGCAGGTGCCGATAATATACCGGTCTGCCAGGAATACGTTCTTTTCCTCATCGTAATATTGCTCACTTTCCCGCTCTTCGAATACCCCGTCCTTATAAAGCTTCAGGAAGAAGGCTTGTGAGGTTTCGCGATGCACGGCGCTTGAGGTTCTGCTATAGATATCGAACGAGACACCCATCTCAGAGAAGCTGTCCTTTATTATTTTATTGTATTTGTCCACAACATCCTGTGGAGTTACGCCCTCTTTCATGGCCCTTATGGTAATGGGCACACCGTGCTCATCACTGCCGCAAATGAACTGAACATCTCTCTTCTTTGCCCTTTGGTAGCGGGCGTAAATATCGGCGGGCAGGTAGCAGCCAGCCAGGTGACCAATATGCACCGGCCCATTGGCATAGGGCAGGGCAGCAGTGATCAGAATTCGCTTAAAATCCATAAGGGCTGCAAGATACTCAACAACGGGCAGTTTTTGAGAAACGTATAAGCGTGCTTTGCAATACCCATGCACAGAAAATTAATAATCATAATAGCCATAGTCACTTCGTTTAATGATAGGTAAAGGATAACTTCGCTGTCCAAACGTATGAGCATCAGGGAGCGCCAGCAAAAAATGATGGAAAAGGGAGCCGAAAGCATTACCCGCTGGATCGGTTCTACGGCTTCCGTATTACTGCATACGGTTCTTTTTATTGTCTCATTCAGCCTGCCTTACTTTAAGGTCACAACCTTTGAACGAATGTTGTTGTTCCTGACAACCATCGTTTCACTGGAGGCTATATATCTGTCTATTTTTATTCAGATGTCCCTGAATATGAATAATCAGAACATAGAGATCATCCAGGAAGATATCGAGGAATTGAGCGGTGACATTGAGGAGATCAGTGAGGATATTGAAGAAATAAGCGAGGACATTGAAGAGATCAGCGGCGACATTGAAGAGCTGGGCGAAGACCTGGAAGAGATAGGTGAAGATATCGAAGAGATACAGAAGGACGTGGTAGAAATGCAGGAGGATGTGGAAGAAATACAGAAGGATGTAGAGGAGATACAGGAAGATGTGGTAGAGATGCAGGAAGAGTTGCAGGAGGATGAAGAAGTGGTTATTTCGGCGGAAGAAGTGCACGTTGCGCATGACGACGGCCAGTACTCGAATCCGGAAACCACTAATACGCAATTGCTCCTGAGCATACAGGCAACACTGCGGCAACTGCAAAAAGAAATTGAGCAGCTCAAGAATCCTGGGTAAATTTACAAGCCTTACTGATCGGTGAAATGAAGAAGATATCTTTATTATTTATTTTAAGTATTCTGGCTTTGCAGCCTGCGTTTGCGCAGATGGATGCCTCACAGGTGGGTTCTGCAGTGAAGGCCGAGGCAGTGAACGAGAATCTGAAGGACAGTGCGGATGCGACCAAAAAGCAAGCTGGTGAGCCAATGAAGGTGGAGAAGAAAAGTGAACATCAGCCCTTCTTTTTTACCGGTGCGGCAGCCGCTATTGTTTGCATCAGCGCTGCAGTCATCGCCCGGAAGCGCAGAGCGCAACAGCAGGGTCAGAAATAGTAAACGACCCGGACATTGAACAGGTTGTTGTACTGCCCCTGGTTGCCGTAGCTGTAGCCATAGGGTATCCTTTCAGGGGGGCGTATGGAGGTCAGCGAATATTCATACCGCACATTGCCATACAGCTTTTTATACAGTTTGTGCGTTATCCCTATGATGCCGTCCAGGTCGGTGTTGTTGAACCTGTTGGCATGGGCGTCAATGGGCACATAGGTATCACTCTCCACATATTCTGTTGAGCTGATGAGGTAAGCATAAGAGGCTCCCAATTCCACATCGGTACTGTGGAACATGAGGTGGAGTGTTATGGGCACCTCTGCATAGTTGAGGAACATGTAGTATTTGGCCACATATTCGCCAATGTATGGCGATTCGGTAATGCCCTGGCCCTTGCTGCCTTTTTGTGAGAAAAGCAATTCCATACTGGCCCCAATATGTTCGCTGAAACGGACCAGCACTATTCCGCCCAGGTTAAATCCGACCTTGTTATAGCCGTAGTAAGAGTCGCCATCAACCTGCGTGAAGTTGACGCCGCCAATTAACCCGCCATTGAATCTTTTAGGGTCTTCGTTATCCTGCACGTACATGCCCTGGGCCATTGTGCCGGTGGTAATGGCAATAAGCATAACAAATATTAACGTTCCTTTCATCAGCGGGGCAAATCTAAGATCCACAGTGGCATGGCTTTTTTGAAACCTATTCAAATTTACGCATTATGGACTCCGCAACGTTACAAAAGAAGTGGCCGGCACTGAGGCAGAAGATAAAGAGCAACTACCCAACGGTAAATGAGCAAGACCTTATATATGAAATAGGTAAAGAAGAAGAATTACTCATCCGCCTTGGGCAGAAGCTTAAAATGAACCGCGAGCAGATAGATAATTGGCTGAATCTGATGGGGTAGCTGGCAGCGGGTGCGGGAGCAGAGTGCGAGAGCGTGTTGGCTGTTCTACCATGGTAAACCTTTGGTGTTACGTACCGCCGTAATGTTACTTCTTTCAGCGCCAGCCTATACCTTTGCACCTGCTTCAATGGAATTCAACCTTCAATCGCAGGACAGTAACTCAGGGGCGCGGGCCGGCACGCTGACCACAGCCCACGGACAGATACAGACGCCTATATTTATGCCGGTGGGCACGGTGGGCAGCGTAAAGGCTGTTACCCACGACCAACTGATGCAGGAGATCAATGCCCAGATCATTCTGGGCAATACCTATCACCTGTACCTGCGGCCGGGCACCGATGTGCTGAAGGCTGCAGGCGGGCTGCACAAGTTCTCCGGCTGGCCTATGCCCATTCTTACGGATAGCGGTGGCTACCAGGTGTTCTCGCTCGCTGCCAACCGCAAGATAAAGGAAGAAGGCGTTGTGTTTCAGTCGCATATTGACGGCTCGCGGCATTTGTTTACGCCCGAAAATGTAATAGATACCCAGCGGGCCATTGGCGCCGACATCATTATGGCTTTTGACGAGTGCCCGCCTTACCCATCGGAGTATGGCTATGCCAAAAAGTCGATGGAGCTGACGCACCGCTGGCTGCAGCGCTGCGTGAACCACATGGCTGCAACAGAGCCGCTTTATGGCTATGAGCAGAACCTCTTCCCTATAGTGCAGGGCAGTACTTATGAGGACCTGCGGCGGCAGTCGGCTGAGTTTGTGGCCTCGATGAACTGCGCCGGTAATGCCATAGGCGGCCTTTCGGTAGGGGAGCCGGAGGAGATGATGTATGAGCTGGCAGCGCTTAGCTGCCAATACCTGCCTGCAGATAAACCCCGCTACCTGATGGGTGTGGGCACCCCCTGGAACATACTGGAAAATATAGCGCTCGGTGTGGACATGTTTGACTGTGTGATGCCCACCCGCAATGGCCGCAACGGCATGCTGTTCACATCGAAGGGTGTTATCAATATCCGCAACAAAAAGTGGGCTACAGATTTCAGTGTTATAGACGAGGGTATTGCCTGCCACACCAGCAATTACTATACGAAAGCTTACCTGCGCCACCTGTTCATTGCCGGAGAGATACTGGCCATGCAGATAGCCAGTATTCACAACCTGGCGTTTTACCTGCACCTGGTGGCTGAGGCCCGCCAGCACATTATAGCGGGTGATTTTGCTGCCTGGAAGCGAGCTACGGTGGATGTATTGAAACAAAGATTGTAGTTTAGACCGTTAAAAAAGACGAACAGCACGCAGCAGGCATGGAATTCAGACCTATTAAAAAACTGGACTGGTACATTATCGGGAAATTCCTGACCACGTTTTTCTTTGCCATAATGATACTTGCGATCATCAGTTGCGTTATCGACTACTCTGAGAAGGTGGACAATATTGTGCAGAAGAAAGCGCCGTTCATGGCGGTATTCAACTATTACAAAGATTTCATTCCGCATATCACGGCACTGCTTTTTCCGCTGTTCATTTTCATAGCCACCATCTTCTTTACCTCCAAGATGGCCTATAAATCAGAGATCATAGCCATGCTGGCCGCAGGGGTTTCGTTTCAGCGTTTTCTGCGGCCTTATTTTATTGGCGGCGGATTTCTGTGCCTGGTGTCGCTTATTGCCAACCACTGGATAATACCTGTGGCCAATAAAGAGCGTGTGGCTTTTGAGGATAAATACATCAACGACGCCAACTTTTCGGTGCCTGGCGATAATGTGCACCTGGGTATAGCCAAGGATACGTATGTCTACCTGCACGACTTTAACTTTGCATCAAAGAACGGAACCCGCTTTACGGCTGAAAAGTTCAAGGGTACCCTGATGACCGAGAAGCTGATGGCGGACATCATTCAGTATGACACGGTAAAACATATCTGGCACCTGAAAAATGTGGTGATCCGCCGCAACGACACCATGAAGGAAAGCATTACCAAGGTGGCAGAAATGGATATGAACTATCCGTTTGTGCCGGCTGACCTGAACCGCAGCGATGCAATTAAGGAGGCGCTGACCACACCCCAACTGATCAGTTTTGCTGCAACGGAGAAGCTGCGGGGCAGGGAGAACCTCAATTTTTATTATGTGGAAGAGTATCGCCGCACGGCCCAGCCATTTGCAGGCCTTATCCTTACCATTATCGGCGCGTGTATAGCCAGCCGGAAGATACGCGGTGGCAGCGGCTTTCACCTGGCCATAGGCATTTCCCTCAGCGCGCTTTACATCATGTTCCTGCAGTTGTCGACCACCTTCAGCACCAAGGCATCGCTGAACCCTATGCTGGCGGTATGGATACCTAATTTCATATTTGGTATCGTGGCTTACGTGCTTTACCGGAGGCAGGCGCAACAGGTGGGTGGTGCATTTACCCGTGTGTCCAATTTCTTCTTTTATCTCGTCTCTGCGACCCGCCGCACTACTACCATCAAGGACGATAAGAACAATCCGGGCAATCAATAGTTTTTTTGCTGTCAGTTTTTAGTTTTCATACCTCCGGAACGTGAGCATTGCCCGATGCCCGGAAAAAAATGTAAAACCGGGAATTGGAGCTTGTTTACGATTGATAATCAGTTAGTTATTCTTGTTGTGACGGTCAATGAATGCCCGGTCATTGCCCGATGATCGCCCGGTCATCGCCCGATGATGCCCGGCAGCGTTCGGTTTGACTCGTCCTAAAAATGGTTGACAGTTTGGTTAGATAATCCTGATGTGAGTTGACACTTTAAAGTTAAGTAAAATATTCAGCCTATTTGTCTTTGCTTTCTGTCAGTAGTGGTTCGGGATT
>Ga0164297_10000331_pt1 | contig 60199 bp, 42 predicted proteins | sample GEODES058metaG_FD_113539 | JGI IMG/M metagenome (GOLD analysis project Ga0164297, IMG submission 113539) | Dystrophic lake water microbial communities from Trout Bog Lake, Wisconsin, USA - GEODES058 metaG | ecosystem: Environmental > Aquatic > Freshwater > Lake | place: USA: Trout Bog Lake... | reverse complement strand
TGGACCTGGTACCTACCAGAACGTCGGAAAGATCACGATCATCCGAAACTAATCCAAAGAACAAAAAACAACTTACATCTGAGAGCGAGGGCCTGGTTTCCAGGCCCTTTCTTTGTTTGTGCTTGAAGTTCGTTTCACGTCACAATGATTCATCCATGGACCAATCCGGAACGTTCGCATTCGAGCCGATTGGCGTGGTCCGTACGGGCAAACCGCTCAAATTTAGTGTCCCCCATCAACCTGATTTCGATCGGGACGATGTGAACCATGTTTTGCTGGAGCCTGGAAAGCAGTTTGAATTGGCGCTTCAGGATCTCAATGGCTTCGACCATATCTGGTTGATCTCTTGGTTTCATCTCAACCAAAACTGGCGTCCAAGGCCGCTTCCTCCGAGGGGACCAGCCATTCGTCGCGGACTATTTGCAACTCGATCTCCTCATCGCCCCAATCCAATTGGCCTAACTTGTGCTCGGCTCATTGCGATTGATGAACTCACCCTAATCGTTGGACCCGTCGATCTGGTTGACGGCACTCCGATTCTTGACATCAAACCGTACCTTCCGAATGTTGATTCTTTCTCTGAGAGCCGTTTCGGTTGGGTTGAAGAAGTTGAGGAGCAACTTGCAATCGCCAAGCCTTTTACGGTGATTGTGGAAGAGCCTGCCAAGAGCCAATTGTCGTGGCTCAAAACGGAACACGGTATTGACTTCACCGAGAGGGCCTTTGCCTTATTGGCCTATGATCCCTCACCGCATCGAACTCGTAGAATCCTAAAGATGCCGACTGGCTTTCGCATGGCCTGTGGTCCTTGGCGCGTGTTCTATCAGGTTGTAGACAATACGGTACATATCCAATCAATAGGCAAAGGATATTCGGAAGAGTCATTGAGCCAGGGCAATGCAACGACAATCCCCGATTGGGAAGCTCAAATCGCCTTTAAGGTTCAATTTGGATAAATGCACCTTGGTCTCTGCCGCGTGACTTTTCGGACAGAGTCGGAGAGTCACGAGGGCAGAGTTCGGTAATGGCATAGAGCTAATCTATTTAGGCCAATCGGGAGGCATCCATGATGGAAGTTCGCTCACCACACTTCTCGCATCAGAAGTGGTTGGAATTCCCCAAGCCTGCATATAGGGGCCCAAGTTCTTGCCTACAATCCTGGAGAATCGAATCACAAATTGATCCCGCTTTTCTTGATCATTTTTAGGGAGCTCTTTCGCGGGTGCGTTTCGAAACTCAGTGAACAGTTTTGTGAATGGTTCCCATCCAAATGATTCTCTCAACTTTGAGAAGAATGTAAGCGCCAAGAATGGATCTGAATTCCATTTTTCATAGGAAACCCCATCTGTTAGATATTTGGCCAAGCGTTTAAGTGCCTTCTCAGGAGCCATTGCTGGGTGGGCATCTCCATACAGCTTGGGAGTCACGGCGTTCAATTTCTCGGACCCGTAGAGTGAAAATAGGTTATTGGTTACTTCTCCGCACCCTTCCCAAGTCCAGGCATCTTGCTGGAAGTTGTGCCCCATCTCGTGATAGAAACCCCATGTCCAGCTCTTGCCCCTCAATTTGAAAAGGCTGCACATCGTGTCAGCGACATCGATATGGGTCATGATCGGATAGCCACTGTGCATGTAGCCTGCACTGATCTCGACATCGGGACAATAACGCTCTGGTCGAGGGCGATGCGGTGCTGCGTAGAAGTCATAGCAATCCTGCATCATCTCATCCCAGTACTCGGTTAGTGCGGCTGCATTTCGAACTTTCCTGGCCGATTCAATCGGTACTGTTAAGCAAACCAGTTTGCCTTGGATCTCGGCCCAAGGTGCACCTGTGTCGGCAAGCATCTTCTTCCACTCGTCTTCCGATGTCGAGCCACTGATGTAGAGGGGGGCCATGACACCATGGGATACAGTGATCTGAAATCTGCCAAGGGTACACCCGTAAGGAACTTCAATATAAATCAGGCCCCCGAAAGGGCTCGCAATCTGTGTGAATTCCTGACGGATCGGTTTGTAGGTCGAGATAGATGGGAATCGAGGCCACTTCTCAAGATCCCACAGGGTATCGGTATGCGCGCCAATACGGACGCCAAGTTCACTCTTTGCTGCAAAATCTGGAACTGTGACCAAGACGACCTCACCAGGTGCCGCATACATTCCGGTGCTGTGCCACTCGGGAACGGAAGTATTGACCTCAATGACTCGGTCGATCCGTTTGGCTGATTGTGCCACTGGACCCGGAAACTCGTTGGCTGAAGGGGCAGGTTGAACCTCTTTCGGCACCTGTTCCCCGAATCGCTTGTAGTCGAGCCATTCCTTGAGCTTGGAGAATGGCTTAGCTGATGTTATAGGATCTTTTGCGGTTGGAATCCCTTTACCAGGTTCTTTCTCAGCCAACTGGTAGATCATCAGCGAATCCTTTGAATGAGTGGATTGGTGAGCAAGAGATCTCTGGACAGATGCCGTTGCGGTTGCCGCATCGTCGATGCTGAGGCCGCCACTGGATAAGACCTGAAGTGCTTGGGATGAGTTCAGAAGAGGGCTAGATGCGCCGTTCGGCGAAAACGGACCGTCCACGTTGCCGTCCTCAAACGTGATACCGTAGGGGACAAGCATTCGATTTGCTCCTTGGTCGGCAAGCAGGTCTTTTCCAGCGTGAGTGACAAGCCATCCCCAGCCGGGGCCAGCTACCAAAAGTCCATGACCCGACTTCACAAACTGAATCACCGCAATTTGGCCCGATGCATCATTGTCCAGTGCATCCTGAGTCATGCAAATAGCATCACAGAGAGACAGGACACCCTTGAGATTCTCTCGCTTAATGAGGCTGGGGATGGCTCCCGCATCGGTAAGGGGTTTGGCCAGATTGGGATAACCGAGTAGTCCAACCCTTAGACCTTCAAGGGGTTTTCTGCTAATCCAAGTCAGTGCATTGGCGAGGAGACGCTGATTGCTCGGATTAGTCATCGCGTGCGGAGAAAAGAACCCTTCATGTCCCAGCGCTACCGCACGCCCCGACTCAACTTTGGTCGCCACAACGAGTGGCACTGTGGCCTTACCCTGCTTGGACGTTATGACTGTGAAAGCGTCCTCAGAGCAGTTCAGCGGTCCAGGGGTTGAATTCGGAGCGATTACGTTCGTTACGCCTCGACTCAAATAATCGCGATCATCTGAGTGACCATCCTTGGAACTAGTCAACAAGGCGAAAAGAATCCCACAAACCATCATCAAGGTTTAGGACGCGTGAAGAACCAAAATTCAATCGCATAGTTAGTCTAAAAGGCGATGAAATCAGGCTTGGGGAAAGGGCGGAAGCGCAGAAAGGCGGGAATGCTGGAATGCTGGAAGGCCAGACGAGGGCGTCCATGGATAGACGCCACAGGAGAAAGCAAGAATTGCGGCATGAAGCCGCAATTCTTGCCAACAAACAAGCGGAGGGCACAAACCAGCCCTCGGCGACATGACTCTTGAAGAGCTATCAGCCAAACTCCAAGGGCTCTAGCTCTTACTTCTTCGGACCACCGGTGATTCCGGGCCAGTTATCCGTGCGGAATGGGAATGCAGGGAGCCCAGCCTGATTGTAGAGATTGCTCTCATAGTAGGTTGCCCACGAGTAGCGCACCGCCACTGGATGTGGCACGTTGCTCGATGACACGACAACCGTATTGCCATCTACCTGAGCATCTGCCCAATACCACTTGTGATCATCACCAGCAATCGCAAAACCGATGAGGGGACCATTCTTAGCCGACAATCCACCTTCAGCATGATTGAAATTGAGCCGAATCTTACTTCCTTCAACTTTCATTGAGCGATAGACTGGACCGGATGCTTCCACTGGCATTTTGAAGGCTTGGGCTTCAGCAACCAATGCGAGACGCCGTCCGACTTCCTGCTTGTTCTTTGGGTGGATATCACGCGATTCGCCAATATCGATGGCTGTTGCAATCCCCGCGTTTCGAACGGACTGTGCTGCCATCCACTGAGCTTCGCGCAACTCAGCCCAGGCATCGTTCCCTGGTTGGTCGGGTTTCGCTCCAAATCCGGCAAGCTGGACAATATAGAAGGGAAAGTCTCCTTCGTGCCATGTGTTACGCCAAGACTGGATCATCGTCGGCAACAGCGTTCGGTATTGATAAGCCTGACCTGCGTTGCTCTCGCCCTGATACCAAATCGCTCCCTTTATGCCGAATGGGATGATCGGATAGATCATGCCATTGTACAAAACAGTCGGAAAGTTGGGATTGTCCTGAATCGTTGCAGGCAAGGGATTCTGGGCTGTGATTACGGTTCCAAGCTTGAGCTTCCATTGGCCTCTTAAAGCAATTGGCGCACTTTCCGATGTTTCAAGCAGGATATTGGTAGGATCACCGTAAATTCCGCCCGGAGCGCTCGTGTCGGTTACCCGAATGGCGATCACATTCTTTCCAGGCTTCAGCACTCCTGCTGGCACCTTGTATTTTCGGAGGATATTGTAGCCGTCGGTCGATCCGACTTTCACACCGTTTACCCATGCTGTGTCGTTGTCATCGGCAAGAAACTTGAGGGTGGCTTCACCTATAGCGCCTTGTGGAACCTCAACTGTCTTTCGGTACCAGACAACACTCATGACGTTGTCAAATTCTGGATATCCAGACTTTTGGAAGAATCCCGGAACCTCAGCACTCTTCCAACCAGAATCGTCAAGGTTTGTAGATTCCCATCCGGGAGTCGTACTGGAGCCCTTGTCGTTCTTGGCGTACCAAGCTGCGAACGGATCTACTTTGGTTTTCTGAGCGACCAGTTTCTGCTTTCGGGCTTCATCCAATTGTTGGATGAACGGTCTGAACTCTGGCAACTTATCACCCAGTTCTTTGGCGTTGGTCCAAGCTTGGGCAACGGTTCCGCCCCAACTGGTATGAATTAGACCAATCGGGACACCTAAATCTTGATGGAGCTTTCGACCGAAAAAGTATCCGGTAGCTGAAAACCCACCCCAAATTCCGTCAGTGCGAAGTGCGGTTGGGCTGCAAACTTGCCATGAACCACCTGTTGCTTGTACCGGTTCACCGGCAACCAACCTGGGTTGAGCAAACAGACGTATTTTGGGGTAATCGCCCGAATTCATCTCTTCTTCGGCGTTATTAACGTTCCCGATTCCCATTTCCATGTTGGATTGGCCTGAGCAGATCCAAACGTCACCAACCAAGATGTTCGAGAATGTTACAGTCTTAGGGCCGGTGATGGTCATGGTGTAAGGGCCGCCGACTTCCAGAGGGCCGACTTTTGTTTGCCATTTGCCATCACGGTTCGCTGTAGTCGATGCCTTTTGATCACCGATCTGAACGGTGATCTTTGTTCCGGGAGAAGCCCAGCCCCAAACAGGGTCAGCCATACCTCGCTGGAGAACCATGTTGTCGGAAAACATCGGGCTGACGAAGGGATTGGTATCCTGAGCCTTGACCGCGTGAGGGGTCGCCAGGAACAAAATTGCCACTGGAATCATAAGCGCCATTGCCACACGCGGAAGATACCTGAACATACAGAAAGCAGTGTATTAGATTCAAATCAGGCTTAGATCGCGAAAATGTAACGGTTTTGGGTGAATCTGTAGAAAGCAGTGCGCCTTTTAGGTGATATGATCCGTCCGCGCGTATCCTGAATTGTGTTAATTTTTAAGTTAAGGGACTCTCAGATTCTTCGTAATCATGCGAAATTCCTTGTCAACATTCAGTAGCTCTTTTAAACTAAAAATTCCAGCGAGTGCCCAGATATGAAATCATTGCGTTTTTGTTGCTTCTTGCTCTTAATATTGGGGCTGATTCAAGTGAGTCTGGCCCAAAAAGTGTCCAAGCTTACATTCTCGCCAACTTCAGTTGTTGGAGGGGCCAATGCGACGGGAACCGTCACTTTATCAGCCAAGGCAAGTTCCGGGGGTGTGAATGTTTCACTAGCCTCAAACAATGCGGCTGTAATTACTCCTGCTACCGTAACGGTGCCTTCGGGCTCAACTTCTACAACTTTCACGGTAACAACCGTTCCCGTTCCGAAGAAGATTGCTGCTAGCGTCACGGCTTCTGTGAGTACCTCGAAGCTAAGCACTTTCGTGACCGTAAATCCTCCTCTGGTTCAGATCGTCTCCCTGTCTTCGACGTCGGTTTTAGGCGGAGGCAGCGTAACAGGAACGGTAACACTTGCCAGCCCATCGCCTGGAAGTTCGATGCCGATTTACATGGTTGCTCCCGGCCTAACGATCACTCCGTCTGTAATAACGATTCCCGCCGGACAGACAACCAGCGGGACCTTTACAGTGCAAACGGTCCCTGTTACAAAGGAAACTCAGATTTTGGTCGCAGCTTACAACGGCACCACTTGGTCTCGAGCAGGAATCGATGTCGAGCCCCCGACGGTCCAAAGCTTAACCTTAGCGCAACCGAATCTTATAGCCTTCACTTCCGGAACTGGGACTGTGACCCTTAATGGGGCTGCGCCGTCGACCGGAGCTAGGATTACTCTAAGCTCAAGTTCAAACTTGGTGACACTCCCTGCAGCGGTTGTCGTTCCCGCTGGAAAAACTCAAGCCACTTTTACGATGACTGCCAAGTTCATTCCAAATGACTTGACCGCTAAAATAACGGCTAAATATAACGCGAGTTCGATTACGGATAACCTGTATTTGGTTCCATTAGAGATCGTCTCCTTTGCGATCACTCCGAGCTCAGTTCAAGGTGGAAATACCGCTACGGGCCATGTGGTCACCAATGCAAAAGTGCCGACTGGTGGATATCCCATAAAGCTGTCTTCAGATCAATCGGCAGTCAAAGTTCCAAGTAGCTATGTGCAAGGAACCGGATATTCAGATTCCACCTTTACGATACAGACTTCAAAGGTCACCCAGACAACGACAGCCACGATCACTGTCACTGGTTTCATGAAGGAAGCATTTACGGCGACCTTGGTAGTTGGACCAGTTGCCAATGGCCTCTCAACCGGACCTTGGCCCAAATTCTTGCACGATAACTCAAACACTGCTTTAGGCGGCGGTGCAGGTGCGGTTGGCAGTGTTAATTGGACATTCGCCACAGGCGCAGGAGTTGAGTCTGCTCCGGCAATTGGTGGAGCGAACGTTGCTTACTTCGGTTCCAACGATGGCTATGTCCATGCCGTAGACCTGGCAACCGGCAAATCTAAATGGGACCTCAATATCCAAGCTATGGTTGACGCTCCACCTACGGTTGGTGCGGATGAGACCGTCTATGTTGGGGCGTGGGATGGTGCAATGTATGCCATCGACGGCACGACAGGAAAGAAGAAATGGTTCTATCCGACGAACTCCTACATTATGAGTGGGGCGGCGCTTGGCAAGAACAATATTCTCTATTTCGGATCGGCAGATCACAACGTCTATGCGGTTGATGCGGCTACCGGAACACTGAAGTGGAGCTACACAACCGGTGCTGAGGTCGTATCGACTCCATCCATTGGCTCTGATGGAACCGTCTACATTGGTTCGAATGATCAGAAACTCTATGCATTCGATGGAACAACTGGAGCGGTCAAATGGACCTTTGCCACGAACGGCTCAATTGTTTCTTCGCCCAGTATTGGGGCTGATGGCACCGTATACGTGACGTCCTACGATCAAAACCTGTACGCCGTTGATCCATCGACTGGCGCCCAAAAATGGAAATTCGCGGCCGCCGGCTACCTTGATTCTTCACCCGCCATCGGGCCCAATGGAAGCATCTACTTTGGATCGGAGAATCACACAATCTATGCGGTAGATTCCAGCGGAAACGCTCTCTGGACATACGATATGGGCTCGATCGTAAGTTCAACGCCTGCCATTGCTTCAGACGGAACGCTTTATGTTGGAGGTATTGGCGGCTTTTTGGTAGCCCTCAATGGTTCAACTGGAAAATCCGTTTGGTCCGTCAATCTCAATGGAAGGATCAACTGCTCGCCAGCCATTGGAAGCGACGGCAAGATCTACATCGGATCGGACGACAAACACCTCTATTCAATAAAATAGAGCGGTGACTCTGGGCTGTCCTTCATAAGAATCCTTATGGGGCAGCCCTTATGTCATCTTATTTGCCAACCTTGTGGCTCTTAAACCTCCATGACCTGCACCGAATCATCAATTCAAGCGGGTCACTTTGGTGGCTTTGATATATCTTGGAAAGCACAATCGATGAATTGGATTACACATAGGTAATCTGCCGAGTCATGTGGGTGACTGCCGGTCTGTTAGCTGCAACGATGACTACCTCTCATTTTTCTGGCTCGGCTGCCTTGGACGATGCGGTTCAACTGGCGATAAAGGAAAAGCGCATTCCTGGTGCTGTGCTGATTGTGGGACACGATGGTCATATCGTCCATCGCAAAGCGTACGGAAACCGGGCCGAGACTCCAACTGTAGAGCCGATGACGCTCGACACCATCTTCGATTGTGCTTCTCTGACCAAGGTGGTAGCCACCACCTCGTGCCTCATGCAGCTGTTCGAGCAGGGCAAATTTCGGTTGAACGATCGAGTCACGGATTTCATTCCAGAGTTTCAGCATGGGAACAGTACGGTTACCCTTCGAAACCTGATGACCCATTTTTCTGGTCTACGCCCAGACGTGCCTCTCAAGCCGGATTGGAGTGGCTACGACACAGGAATTCATCTCGCATGCATCGATCCCCCAACAACCGGCCCAAATGTTCAGCACGTTTATAGCGACATAAACTTTCTGCTCTTGGGCGAATTGGTCCATCGTTTGTCGGGACAAACCTTGGCGGATTACGCTCGCAGGAACGTGTTCTTGCCATTGGGCATGAAAGATTCGATGTACCAGCCCTCTGTGGAGCTAACACCACGAATAGCCCCAACAGAATTGGATCCCAAAACTGGTCAAATCCTTCGCGGAATCGTTCACGATCCCACCGCTCGAAATATGGGCGGAATCGCGGGGCATGCCGGGCTGTTCTCAACCGGGGATGATCTTGCTCGTTTCTGCCAGGCAATGCTCAATCTGGGAGAATTAGATCACCATCGTATTGCCAGTGCTTCAACGGTCATAAAGTTCACACAGCCTCAGACCCCTTCTGACCAACCGGTTTTGCGAGGCTTGGGCTGGGACATTGACTCGCCTTATTCTGGCAATCGGGGAGAACTGTTCCCAATCGGCTCTTATGGCCATACCGGATTCACTGGAACGTCCATCTGGATTGATCCGCGCAGCAAGACCTATGTGATCTTACTCACCAACTCGGTTCACAATGGCCCTCGACCTCCCATGCTCGCCTTACGTTCAAAGGTAGCTACAATCGTTGCGGCATCACTGGGCATGACTACCCGACAAGTTGAATTGGATGGTTATAACGATACGATCAACTATGTTGGTCGCCGACGACTCGTCGAGCATCAAGCCAAGGTCCAAACTGGCCTGGATATGCTAGAAAGCAAACAGTTCAGTGATCTTCAAGGTAAGCGAATCGGGCTGATCACGAACCCAACTGGACTTGATCAGCATGGCAATCGAAATGTCGATTTGATGGTCAAAGCGGGGCTTAAACTTCAGGCTCTGTTCAGCCCAGAGCATGGTTGGGCAAGTGCGGTGGATCACCCGGGCGTCCAAGACACTGTAGATGCCACAACTGGAATCAAGGTTTTTAGCCTATTTGGTGATACCGATCGACCCAAGCCAGAGATGCTGAAGGATCTGGATGCCCTGGTATTTGACATCCAAGACGTTGGAGTTCGGTTTTACACCTACGAAACCACCATGGCTTATGCGATGGAGGCAGCGGCCAAAGCACATATCCCGTTCTATGTTCTGGATCGCCCCAACCCAATCAGTGGAGTACGCGTGGAAGGACCGCTACTGGATGCGGACCAGGTGTCATTTGTGGGATGTTGTGCGGGAATGCCGGTTCGCCATGGAATGACAATGGGTGAGCTAGCTCACTACTTCAACGATGAGATGCACATTGGCGTCGATCTTCATGTCGTTCCAATGCAGGGCTGGGATCGTAGTGATTTCTTGGATGCAACGAATATCACTTGGGTGAATCCTTCCCCCAACATGCGAAGCCTGAATGCAGCCCTCCTCTATCCTGGTCTTTGCTTGCTGGAGTACGCGCCCAATCTATCGGTAGGGCGGGGAACAGACTCACCATTTGAGCAGATTGGTGCCGATTTCATCGATGGACGCAAGCTATCCGAAGTGTTGAATCGGCGCGGATTACCCGGTGTTCGAACCTATCCCACAACGTTTACTCCTACGTCCTCTAAATTCGAAGGGAAGTTGATCCAAGGAGTTCGCTTCGTCATCACCGAACGGGAGAATATGGACTCGGTACGTGTTGGTTTGGAACTTGCGGTTGCCCTTCAAAGGCTTTATCCAGGCAAGATCGATTTTGATCTCAACCATCGACTAATTGGCAATATGGACGTGATCAAGCAGATTAAATCGGCCGAGGATGCAGACGATATTCAGGATACATATCGAGAGGCATTGGAGGCGTTCAAACTGAAACGCAACAAGTATCTGCTGTATCGTTAGACATCGCCGTAGGCGTGGACAATGTCGCAGATGTAGCGGAGTTTGGATTCCACATCTCCTCCAGCCTGCTTGAGGCTGTCTGCATCGATCGTGAGTGGTGCTCCCAGGACAACCAAGGGGGCACCGTACTCTGGACATTGAATCGCCTGCTCGATGGAGAGTCCCCCAACAGCTTGAACGGGAACAGGGACCGCTTTCACCACTTCTCGCAGTAGGTCCAAAGGATTTGGTGGACGCTTGCCCGATGCGGCAATTCCTCGACGCTCGTCATAGCCGATATGGTGAATCACATAATCGCAGCCTAAATCTGCAAGCCGTACAGCTCCCTCAACCATGTCGGGCCACCCAAGATTATCGCCCATAACCTGCACTCCAAAGTTCTTTCCTGCTTTGACCATGACCTTGATGGTCTCTTCGTGGGCTCGAGCCATTACGACTACGTGAGTTGCTCCTGCCTTGGCCATGATCTCGGCTTCCAGCCATCCGCCATCCATCGTCTTCAAGTCGGCCACGATCGGCACATCCGGAAATTCTGACCGTAAGGCACGTACTCCATTCATCCCTTCCGCGATGATGAGTGGGGTACCTGCTTCCAGCCAATCGACCCCGGCACGTATTGCCATGTGAGCTGTTTCAATGGCCTCAGGAATGCTGGTTAGGTCGAGCGATATCTGAACGATTGTTTTCATGGACTACTCCAAACCGTGCTCCGCCATTTTTTGGCGAAGGAATTCTGCCGAAAGCCTTAGGTGCTCCATCCCAACGACAGGGTCTTGGCCATCTTCAATACTGATCCAACCCTTAAAACCGACTCCAGCCAAGATTGAGAAGATCTGGTCGTAATCGTTCATCCCTTGACCGATGATTCCGTGTTTTAGAATTCCGGCATAGCCCTGCATGGGATGGGCATCCATCAGCTTGAGATCCTCAAATGTTGCTCCACCCTCGAAATACCGGTCACTGGCATGTATCGTGACAACACGATGCTTAATCTGCTCAAGCAACTCGATCGGGTCATCACCCGCAACAACCGCATTAGAAGGGTCGTAATTAACTCCGAAATTGGGATGCTCTCCGACGGCTTCCAGAAGTGCCAAGAACGCATCTCGTTTTTGAGCTAACTCGGGGTAGCTCCAGTAACTGTCCTTGTAATGATTCTCCAAGTTCAAGACAATGCCGTGCTGTTCAGCAAATGGAAGGCACTCTTGAATGCATTCTGCCGCATATTGGATTCCTTCTTGAATCGTAACCCCTGGGCGCCTTTGACCAGAAAGGACACGACAGAAGCTGCAACCCATAAAAGCTGCCGCTTCTATACTCTTCTTCTGGTTCTCAATTTCCGTAAGCCTTTCTTGTCGTGTCGGCTTGGTGAAATCCGGAGAACAGCACATCATCGGGATTTTCAATTGGTGGCGCGTTGCTTGTTCTCGTAAGGAATCCATTCGCCTAGGATCATCAGTGGGCGTGAAGTTGATAAAGAACTCAAGCCCATCAATGTCCAATTGCTCTGCCGCCAGATCGATCCACTCTTCTGGAGCCATCTTGCCCTCGACACAAATCCAGTCTAGGAAGCATTTCGGGAAGGCGGCTAGTGGCATGAGCTATCTCCTCTATTTGAGCAATTGGCGACGCAACGTCGTCTGTTCTCCGGTGTACTTCAGAGAAGTCTCCTTGGATCGTCCGGTGGAATCGACAAAGACAACTGAGAATTCACGGGTCGGTGGCATTCCTTTGTAGCTACCTTTTCTTTGTCCAAACACCAGGGTCTGTTTGACATCGTCCCAGCTTATGGGAATCATCTCGAATGCGCCCTTTCGGTAGTCGGTCGACCTACCATCGTCACTGTAGAGCGTAAACTTTCCACTGACACCGGCATAGATTGTTAGGGCGACAGTTTCGCTTCCAGATTCAGTTGTGGGCAATATGGATCCCGCGCGGATGAAGATTGGTAACTGTGCCTTTGGGGTAGAAATGATTTCGTCCATTCCACCTTCATGGAGCTTGTCGGACCAGAAATCGTACCAGCCACCGTCCGTTGCTGGAAGATGAATCATCCGCTTACGGATATCCGATTGAGTAATCGGTGTAACCAAGAAATCTGGACCAAACATATACTGATCAATCGATTTGGATGCCTTGGAATCTTCAGGGAAATCCATGATTAGCGGCCGAGTTATCGTCCCGTGTTGGAATCGTGCCAATCCTGCCAGGGAATAAGTGTAGGGACGTAGTCGCTCTCTGAGTGCAACGTTGGCTTGGAGTGAATCCAAAATCGGATGGAAATCAGGATTACCTAGCAACGTCTGAGCCGTCGATTCAGAGATTCCAGCGAGTGGCACGAATGGAATCAATTCCAAACGACGCATCGCCAAATCTTCAAACTCACCGGGTGAAATGAAGGACGAACTTCGTTTGTATTCAGTTCCTGCGTCAAAGAACCAGTTGGGATTCCCAGTCAGGCTGCAATTCAATCCAGTCAGAATCTGATGTTGAAGATCAGACCAAGAGTCCCCTCCTTGAGTGATCGTCTTAACCGCAGCATAGGCTTGTAGTCCGGTGGTGTCAGTGTGAACAAGCTGAATCGCTCTACGATCAGGTAAGGCGGAGGTTTGGGCATCAAATATGGACTGGACCAGGGACCGAGTGGACCCTTGTCGAGGTTGGATTATCCATCCTTCTGCACCACTCTTGAGGACTGGGACGCAACTGGACTTCCAAAACTGGGCTTTATCTTTGACGGATTCCAATTTTGATGGCATCGAGCTGGGCTCGGCAAGAACATGGGCGCCAAGCGCATGGATGGAATGCATCAAGTCTTTGGATTCTGAGGCAGACTTCGATTGTATTGATGAAGTGACAACCGATACAGGAACCTTGACTTTCAAAAGTTCTTCCAAGGTTGATGAGGATTGGCACTCGGTAAGGCTCAGACCGTAGCTCCAAGCAGGTAGCAGGGCAGTCTGTCCTGTGAGTTGCCGGTATCCGGAGAGGATTTGATCAGCTGATGAACCGTAGCAAAAGACATAGTCGATCGAACGACCACTAGAGGACTCAATGGATGTGATCGAGTTAGTTGATACTTGTGCCCAGTCCAGAGAAAACTTCAGGTCGGAATGGCTAGCTTGCAGTTCGATTCTCAGAGGAACCTTCTGGCCCTTGTTGAGGTGGATTCGCGCGATTGACGTGAGCCCGTTGGATCCATTGCTCTGAATATCCACAAGCCGTCGATTCATGAGAAAGAGCCGAGACATCCCGTTGGTTTGAACTCGGAACATGTATTCACCAGTGGCAGGAGCCGTGAGCAGACCATTCCAGTTCAATGGATGTTCGGCAAGGGTTTCACCGCTCAGATGAATGCCGAATCTTGCCCCTTCACGGAACAGAGTCGATTCCGCTTGTTGATTCCCGTTTCTCTTTTCTGAAAGAAGCTCTCTAGGAATCGGTTCAAATCGAACGGGGTCCCCAAAGGTCTTGGCTGAATTTGTATTCCAAAGAATGCCGTATCCCAAGTTGGAGAAATAGAATGGTCCTGACTGGTCCATTCGTGAGTTCCCAAACTCAATCCCGACTCCAGCAAAGTCCATTTGGCCGTAAGGATGGACTGACACACCGTAGATTGCTTCTCCGGGTTGGCGTACCCACTTTTGCATCAGCCTCGATTGGGCGTCTCCCAGCCTGCGTCCGTCATCAGCTTCTTGGGCTAGTAGTTTGCCTTTCGAATCGAAGAACGTCACTGAGGAAGTTGTACGATTAATAGATATTTTAAGATCAGAAGTTGTAAGAATCCACTCGTTGGGCTTGCTTTGCAACCCCCATTGGGAAGGTAGCAATGGTTTGTATGGCAGGATCAAACTCTGGTCGGATTCAGCTTCATCGGTGGTGCGAGTGAATTGGACGCGTACTATCCGATTCGTGATCGGCGTCACGTTGAGAAACCCACCTTTGACGGCCAAAGTCAATCCATCAGCAGCATGAGATGCACTAGCGAAGAGGCCCAATGCACCTGCAGCCATTGCGAAACGAAAGGGAATACGAACCACGTATTTTTAGGGACGATTATTCGGGCAACTCGACTTCAATTTCCGATTGAGCAATCTCATTTTTGAGATCTTCGATCCGCTTACCAATCGGAGGACCTTGGAAGCGTCGCTTCTCTGCCGTAAACCAAACGAGAGTAAGGAGCACAAAAGCGCCGATCAGAATCTGAAGCGACTTGTCGTTAGGAGGTTGAATACCGATGTAGATCAAGATCACACAACCAACCACACAAAGGAGGGCAATTGGGCGGTACCAACCACCCAAATCGAAGGGTCCCATCACTTTCCAACTCCGCTTGTAGGAGAACAAGCCGGCTGCCACCGGCAAAAGGTAGGAGATGTAAATGAACATCGCGCAGACTGCCGCAATCGTGGTGTAGATCGGCGTGTAAAGGGTGAACGCGATCGACAGTAGCGAAGCGGTCCAAATTGCCGCGACTGGAGTTCGATATTTGTGGCTGATATGTCGCAATCTGTTGGACCAGGGCAGACCGCCGTCTCGTGCAAAAGAGAACACCATACGGCTCACCGAAGTTACCGTCGCCAATCCACATAGATACTGGGAAAGAGAGATCAGGACGTAAAGTGTGTTTCTCAATCCGGTGGGAATAACTTGTCCCATGATCCAGAAAAAGCTTCCACTTCCTTGTCCCGCAGCCTTTTCAACGGAAGGTGCGGCCAGAACAAAGGCTGACAGCATTAAGAAGCCAAAGATGCCAGACCAAAGCACCGAATGAATCATGCCTTTGGGGATGGCCTTGGCGGCACCGATGGTTTCTTCGGCCGTATGGGCGGATGCGTCAAAGCCAGTGATGGTAAATGCCGGAAGCAAGAGTCCAAGTAAGAAGAGGTAGGTCAGATTGGATGTTTGTGGCCACACCTTGCCGCCTGCATCACCGCTTAGGTTCTTGAATTCCCAAAGTCTGGAAACATCGAGGTGGGGTGCGTAATAAAGCAAGGAACCGGTTAAGAAAACAGCAGTAAAGAAGATCAGATACCCGGATATGTCCGTAAGCTTGGAAGTTAGCCGAATACCCAGATGATTCACCAACGCTTGCGAGCACGTGATGAGAAGCACCACTAGCGTTTGGATCCCTACGCTGTAAAACGTTGGATTCGTAGGCGTTAATGCGTCGGTGTTCAACCCAATCACTGGACCGAGTGAGCCGACAAAGAACTGATAGGTGCTCACATTAACTGCGGCAAGCACCGTAACCAATCCGACGAGGTTTGTCCAAGCAGTCATCCAACCCAGTCCGCGGCCACCAAGTATTGAGCCCCAGTGATAAAGGCCACCTGCCGTTGGATACGCAGAACCGATCTGACCCATGGCGAGAGCAAACAGCAAGGAAACGCATGTAGCAATCGGCCAGCCGATTCCTATCGACGCACCACCTACGCTCGATAACCCTTGGCTGAACGAGTTGATGCCACCAGCAAGGATGCATATGATCGAAAAGGAGATCGCGAAATTTTGAAAAGTTCGCATCCCTCTTAACAGCTCTTGGGCGTAGCCCATGCTGTGAAGGACTTGTTTATCGGCTTCTATTTCTGCCGCATCTGTGGCGGGATCGTGATGATGCTTTGATTCCATGGGACATTCAGGTCAACAGCGTTGAAAAGGCAATGCTAACTATCGTTGATTTGATGAGCTTATAGACTGGTTGGGAGACATGTATTTCGTGATTTCTGTAAAACCTTAACATGTCCGTTTTGTTACTCCTAGTATATTGAGGCCACCTTATGCAACCCAGGGAAGTCGTCACCGCAGAAGATGCTCGCCAGATCGTTGAAGAGCGAGGTCTTGCCTATGTCAAATTGGGAATCGTCGATCTTGATGGTGTCCTGCGCGGCAAATACGTTGCAGCCGAAAAGTTCTTTTCTGGATTGAAGAGTGGAATTGGCTTTTGTGATGTTATTTTGGGCTGGGACGTAGACGATCAAGCTTATGACAATGTCCAAATGACCGGTTGGCACACCGGTTTTCCAGATGCATCGGTTCGTATTCTTCCTGAAAGTTGCCGGGAACTCCCTCTCGAACCGGGCATGCTGTTCTTCCTTTGCGAATTTGAAGGAGCATCGGAAGCCATCTGCCCACGCGGAATCTTAAGGCAGGTTATCGAACGGGCGAAGGGCATGGGGTATGCCCCATACGCATCTCTAGAGTATGAGTTCTTTGTCTTTGAAGAGACCCCAAACTCAGTTCGAGAAAAGAACTATCGAAACCTGAAACCGATGACGCCAGGTTCGTTTGGTTACTCGATTCTTCGAAGTACGGTCCATGCAGACTTCTATCACGCGCTCCTTGACCTCTGCCTGCAAATGGATATGCCCCTTGAAGGTCTACACACCGAAACGGGTCCAGGCGTGCTTGAAGGATGCATCACGGTAGACGACGCTCTCGCTGCCGCGGACAAAGCAGCATTATTCAAGACCTTTGCCAAGGCTCTCGCGCAAAAGCATGGCTTGATGGCAACATTCATGGCGAAATGGTCAGCCCAACAAGCTGGCCAGAGTGGTCATATTCACCTTTCATTGAAGGATCAAGCTGGAAATGCGGCGTTTTACGATCCAACTCAGGACCGAAATATGAGTGAAGTGATGCGTCACTTTATCGGTGGTCAACAGCGATTGATGCCAGAACTCCTGGGAATGGTGGCCTGTACTGTGAACTCCTATTCGCGACTGGTGCCTGGGCTTTGGGCGCCAACGAATGCAACGTGGGGGATTGAAAACCGAACCTGTGCCATTCGGGCCATTCCCGGTTCAGCCAAGTCTCAGCGAGTCGAATATCGAGTGGCAGCGAGCGATGCGAACCCTTATCTGGCTCTTGCTGCCGCATTGGGATCCGGAATTTTGGGTGTTGCGCATCAGATGGAGCCGGATGCCCCAATGCAGGGCAATGCTTACGAGTCAAAAGTAGCCAAGGAACGACGCTTGCCAGCGACGCTTTGGGATGCTGCTCAGGCGCTGAAGGAGTCCGATTCTGCTCGCACATTGTTCGGCGATGCATTTGTCGATCACTATTCTGCCTCGCGAGAGTGGGAAGAGAGAATGTTCCGTAAGCACGTCACAGACTGGGAACTTGCCCGATACTTCGAGATCATCTGAAGGAAACTATGGCAATTCAGAGCACTTATTCACCGATTGACGGTCGGCTTGTTGTCGAGCGAGAACTGGCCGATGGCAGTCGAATCTCCCGAGCGATCAGTCTAGCGCGTAATGCACAAAAGTCTTGGAAGCAAGTTCCACTAGCCGACCGAATCGCGATCTGCCAAGCTTTTGCCGATCGTATGCTCTCACGCAAGCAGAGTCTGGGTGAAGAGATCACGGTCCAGATGGGGCGTCCCATTCGATACACACCTAATGAGATTGTGGGAATGGCAGATCGAACCAGAGTGATGTGTGAGCTGTCGCGATCAGTTCTTGCTAACGTTGAGCTGCCTCCTTTGGATGGATTCCTTCGCTTTATCAAGCGCGAGCCAGTGGGAATCGTCTTCGCCATTGTCCCTTGGAATTACCCGTACCTCACCGCCGTAAATACCGTCATTCCTGCGCTTCTGGCCGGCAATGCGGTTGTCCTTAAGCATTCGCCCCAAACTCCGCTATGCGGAGAGAGGATTCAGGAAGCACTTTTGGAAGCTGGCTTGCCTGAAGGAGTTTTCCAGGTTCTCCATTTGAGTGTGGAGGATACAGAAGCGATCTTGCGAAGTTCAGAAGTTGACTTCGTGGCGTTCACGGGATCCGTCGCTGTCGGGCATTCGATCCAGCGAACGGTGAGTGATCGTTTTGTCGGTGTTGGATTGGAACTCGGTGGGAAGGACCCCGCATATGTTCGGGCAGATGCCGATCTGGGATTTGCGGCAGAGAATTTGGTGGATGGAGCGTGCTTCAATTCCGGCCAATCTTGCTGCGCCATCGAGAGGATCTATGTGGACGAGAAGGTCTTCGACGAATTTGTTGAGCGTGCGGTTGCGGTTACCAACCAATATCAATTGGGAGATCCGACCAACCCTTCCGTGACCCTCGGACCAATGGTTCGCGCATCATCTGCCGATTTTGTGAGGGGGCAAATCTCGGATGCGGTTCAGGCTGGCGCATCAACCCTGATTGAGGAATCCGCGTTTCCGGCATCGACTGTCGGAACCCCCTACTTGGCTCCTCAACTCTTGGTCAACGTGAATCACTCCATGAGTCTGATGCGTGACGAGAGCTTTGGACCAGTTGTCGGCATCATGAAGGTCAAATCTGACGCCGAAGCAATAGCTTTGATGAACGATAGCGCTTTCGGTCTGACTGCTTCAATTTGGACTCGCGATCTTGACGCCTCAATTTCCATTGGGGATCAGATTCAGGCCGGAACAATCTTTATGAACCGCTGTGACTATCTGGATCCGATGCTGCCGTGGGTGGGAGTCAAGGATTCGGGTCGTGGCTGCACACTATCACAATTTGGGTTCGACCAACTCACCCGTCCCAAGGGCTATCACTTACGAAAATGAATCTATCTATCGATCAAATGAAAGGTAACTGGAACTATCCCACGTCGGTTCGCTTTGGATGCGGCCGAATTGTCGAGCTCCCTGAGATATGCCGAGCCGCTGGAATTCTTCGTCCGCTCTTGGTGACTGATAAGGGGCTCGCCGGGTTGGAGATGGTGCAAAGCATTCTTGCCCGAAATGAGGATGCTGGCATTCCGACGGGTCTGTTTGCCGATGTGCAACCCAATCCAATTTGGCGAAACGTCGAAGCGGGCCTTCAGCAATACCGTGAGGGGAACCATGACGGCATTATCGCCTTGGGTGGCGGTAGCCCATTGGACGTCGGCAAATCGATCGCCTTTATGGTTCCGCAATCTCGGCCGATTTGGGACTTTGAGGATATCGGTGACAACTTCAAGCTCGCAATTTCCGAGGGGATTGCTCCGGTTATCGCGATTCCCACAACTGCGGGAACGGGTTCTGAGGTGGGGCGGGGAACCGTAATCACCAACGAAGAGACCCACGTCAAGAAGATCATCTTCCACCCCAAGATGCTTCCAGTAGTTGCTCTATTGGATCCTGAGCTTACGGTAGGGATGTCCCCCAAAATGACCGCTGGCACCGGGCTGGACGCGCTAAGCCATAACCTTGAAGCGTACTGTGCACCGTTCTGTCATCCGATGGCTGACGGGATTGCCATTGAGGGAATTCGGCTTGTGAAAGAGAACTTGGTGACGGCCTTTACGGATGGCAAAGACCTAGTCGCTAGGTCAAATATGCTCGTCGCTGCTGCCATGGGCGCTACCGCATTCCAGAAGGGGCTGGGCGGAATCCATGCCCTGAGTCATCCAGTTGGGGCTTTGTACGACACGCATCACGGCATGACAAACGGAGTGTTCCTGCCCTACGTGCTTGCATTCAACCGGTCGGCAATTGAAGATCGAATCGTGCGCTTGTCCAGCTACTTGGGATTGGAGCCAACCTTCGACGCCTTCTTTAGCTGGATATTGGAATTACGTGCCGCCGTTCAAACTCCCCACACCTTGGCTGAATTCGGGGTGGACGATACTCAGTTTGAGCGCATGGCGGCCATGGCGGTGATCGATCCTCCTGCGTACGGTAACCCGATTCCCCTGACTGAAGAGAGCTTGATCAGTATCTATCGGAAGGCTTACGTGGGTGATCTCAGCTCAAGGTAGGCGCCTTTGTAATTGAATCGAGCTATCACAGGATTGGGCCTAAGAGCATGTCAAGCGATGGTAGACCCTTCGAAGTTTTTAGTCCAAGGGGACGAGCTAGATCTGGCTGGGGTGCGAACCCCGGCATGAAACAAGCATCATAACTGGAGCCCTAGCGGGGTGACATCAATGAGTGCCATCCTGCCCTGGCTATCTTGGATCAAAGATCCTCGCTAACCAATGGCACACAAGTTTGGTTCTTTACGCAAATCAAACCAGAATTCCCGGATCAACCTTCCTGGTATTTGCCCCCTTCCCAGACACTGTCAACACTGGTAGCCTATCCAAGTGTTAGCATTTGCCGTCGCTCTATCACTCGCATCCGTTTCGAAGGATGCTCCTCGTGTTCTCGTGGTCGAGAACACACTCAGCCCTACATCTGTAGAAATCGCGACCGACTACATGGCCAAACGGGGAGTGAAGAATCTCCTCAAGGTTGAGTGTCAGGATTCGGCGCTGGAAACTGGCAAAGAAACATTGCCTTATGCAACTTTCAAAACCGCGATCGAAGGACCTCTCAAAGCCTATCTTGCTACCCATCCGAAGATTGATTACATCGTCCTGACAAAAGGGATTCCCATCCGCTTGACAGGAGCCAATCTGGGCATGAGTAGCTCTCAGCCTTCTCTCGATTCCTTTGTCGCTGCATTCGGTTATGAGTCTCGAAAGGACTCAATTCCAGTCGTGTTGAATGACAGCGGGTTTACCGGGAAGTGCTGGAGTAACCGGTTCTGGAATTCCAAAGAACGGTTCACCCATGCCAAGTTTGGTGGCTACCTTGTCACACGACTGGACGGCTACACAGTTGATCAGGCAAAGCTCCTCACAACCTACGCCATTCAGTCGGAGCAGTCGAAACCAACGGGAAGGATCTTAATCGACGTGGCACCAGATCATGGAATTGGCGACTTGACCAAGGTTCCGATCGACGCGATCAAAGATGGAAAGCTGGATACCCACTTCGTTCGTGAGCTGAATTATGGGGAGTGGGATGCCGACCTCATGGTGGCGGCCACGACGATTGAAAAGAAGGGTGTTCCGCTCCTTTTGGATAAGACACCAACTTTTGTGGGTCGCAAGTCAGACCTGATGGGATATGCATCGTGGGGAAGCAATGATCCTCATTACGATGAGGCAGGTTACAAGATGTTGAGCTTTTCACCGGGCGCGATTGCGGAGACAGCGGTGAGTACGGGTGCCAGAACATTCTTGCCGACGACAGGTGGACAGTCTCTGATTGTTGATTTGATCGCTTGTCATGTAACTGGGGTCAAAGGCTATTGTGACGAGCCATTGCTGCAGGCGGTGGCTTCTCCAACGGTTCTCTTTGATCGCTATACCAGCGGCTGGAACCTTGCCGAAAGTTTCTATGCGGCAAGTCGATTCGTCGGTTGGGAGGACATTATCATCGGCGATCCGCTTTGCACTCCCTATGCCAAGCGGAAGTGAAAGGTAAGCGGGAGGCGATTTGATATCAATCTGCGGCCAAGAAGTTTACGGAGTCGAAGTTGATCCGGAAACCCGCTGCCGGCACTACCATTCCACCCTGGATATCGTAGCGATCCGGTTCGCTTGCTGCAACCGGTACTATCCTTGCTACGAGTGCCACGTCGAAACGGCCGATCATCCGCCTACCCAATGGTCCAAAGACCAATTTGATGAGCGACACATCCTCTGTGGTTCATGTGGCGCCACCATCACGATACGGGAATATCTCGATTCAAAAAGCCAATGCCCGGAATGCTCCGCGCCGTTCAATCCCGGTTGTGCCAACCACTACCATCTTTACTTTGAATGTTGACTCTGGCTGGATTCTCGCCATCGGCCTGTTGCCGCTTCTATTCGTGACGGTGGTACAGATTGTTACTATCTGTAACAAAAGGCTAGATTAGGCCGGGGTTTGCACCCCGGCCTAATCTAGGTTGTCCGGCTGGGACTACCACACATAATTAGCTTGTCTACGCGACTACTTTGATGGAGCCATGCTCGTGACATTTGAGGCAGCTACATCTTCTCGCCGAAATACACTTTGAACGCCTTCGTCTTTGCCGGATGTTCACCCTGTCGTGGCGTGAGCCGAACCCCAGCCGCCGTCGTGTTTGCACCCAGATCAATCACGATTCGGTGGGGGTTCGATGTGTGTTCCAAACTCCAAACTGAATGCCAGATCGTCTCAATGTCTCCATCGAGGAGGTTTTCAGCTCGACTGTCTTCCTGAGCCGTTTCCTCGCTGTCGACATAGGCGATGCGCCACTTCGACCGATCCAAAAGGAATCCGTCTGGAGCGATCAGATCCACTTCAGCGAGCGAAGCGAACGTCTCGTTCTCGTAGGTCGAATCAGTTTCAATACAAAGATAACGACCCGACTTGGAAGCAAACTTGAATCTCTGAGCGGCATCACCTGGAGCCAATTCTGAGTTTACAACCAGGTCACTGGAAGCGATGAAGGGTTCATGTCCCAATTCAACCCTGGGACGCTTGGCAGCCTGTTTCTCGCGCTTGAGATCGGTGAGAATAGGTTGCCCCAAACCTTCCAGTGAAGCCGATGCTGTCTTCACTTCTTCAAACACGGTCACCGTGTTGGTACCTCTTTTCAGCCAGACGCCGGGAACGTAAAGGGTCTGTTGAGGTCCGACCCACCAATAGCGTCCCAAGTTGTGTCCGTTTACGTAAACAACTCCCTTTGTCCATCCCCGTAGATCCAGAAACGCATCGCCAGTCTTGTCCAGACTAAAGGTTCCACGGTAGAAAGTCGGCTGATCCTCTGTCTTACCGTCAAATGCAATCTTGGAATCGGTCGGCACAGGAAGCCGATACATTTCCCAACCGGTGAGCGTCTCTCCGGAGAGCTCCACGTGGTCCGTGATTCCCTTATGGTTGTCAGGAATCTTGCCACCGTAGTTGATACGTCCGGAGTTCTCGACCAGGATATCCAGTTGAACGTCTCCAGAAGGAATCTCAATCGAGGTTGATTGCTGCTTGCGCCTTCGATCCAACGTTGTGATCGTCTTCCCATTGATCATGATCACCGCGAAATCTCTAAGATCATGGATATCCAAAGTGCCGGTCTTTGGCCCTTTCACCTTGGTTCGGTACAGGACGAAGCCGTAATCCTGTCCCAGTGCTTCCATAGTCATCGTCTTTTCCGATTTCACTGGCTTTGGCAGTGTGCCAAACAGGCTTCCTTTCTTTTCAAGGTTGAACCTGGGAATCGTGATCACTGGAATCGTGGGAGGCATCGGAGGGAATTTGGCGCCAGTAGCCTGTGCAAGGATTGCCCGATAGGAGAAGTACTTGTTTCGGGGCCGACCAGCTTCGTCAAGTGGGGAGTCATAGTCGTAGCTGGTGATGTCGGGCTGGAAGTTGCCGCCATAGTTGGCACCATTCATGAACCCGAAATTGGTTCCTCCGTGGAACATATACATGCTCACAGAGATGTTATGCTCGACAAGTCCTTTGAATCCACCGAGATCACCACTGGTGATCGACTTGGGCTCACCCCAATGGTCGAGCCAACCAGGATAAAACTCGGGAACCATGTATGGGCCGCCCGGCGTGTATTTGTCTGCTGTCTTTGGCGCATCTTGCCAGCCACCGCCGTTCACACCAGCGACAGTTCCCGGAATCCAAGCGTTGGCCAGTTGGGGGCCACCTTCTGCAACGTACAGAGGCACGTCGTATCCGACTTCTTTTAATGCGTCCCGAATCTGCGCCATGTACTCTTTGTCTTTTCCGTACGAGCCGTATTCGTTTTCGACCTGAACCATCAGGATGTTTCCGCCATGGGTAACCTGCTGAGCGGTCGTGTGCTTCGCCATCTCCTTCAGATATCGCTTGGCGAACTTCATGAATTGCGCTTCCTTGCTTCGCACTACCAAGCCCGGCTCGTTCAGAAGCCAATATGGGTAACCGCCGAATTCCCATTCCGCACAAACATAGGGTCCTGGCCGCAGGATGACGTACATCCCTTCTTCAGCACAGATGTTGATGAACTTTGTGACATCTTCGTTGTCACGGAAATAGAATTTTCCCTTCTCCGGTTCATGCATGTTCCAGAACTCGTAAACCGAGATGGTGTTGAGTCCCATGGCTTTAGCCATTTGGATGCGTTGACGCCAATACTCTTTGGGTACTCGAGAAGGATGGATCTCACCGGCCAGAATCACAAACGGCTTTCCGTCAAGTTGAAACTGTCCGTTTTTGATCTCAAATTGGTGATGGGGAAAGGCGAATGCCGAAGTGGCAATGCTGGCCAACACCGATAGTCCGGCGAGAATTCGATTCAGGGATCGCATGGCCTTCTAGGTTATCTCAGACAGCTAAAACAGTGTGAAAACAACGGGATTTCGCCACGTAGTACGTCTCCAGTTGCGTATGATGTTGGAATCCTCTATTCCGCGCAGACTGCGGACTCTGTCTTATGCCATTTCAATCTCATTCATGTCGTCGCATTGCCATGGGAGCCGTTGGGTTCTTGGGCACATCGATCGCTTTCGGCCAAAGTTCTATCGCGTCTTACAACGGTTTGCATGCCATTGTGGGGGCCAAGATCTTTATCGGAGATGGTCGGGTTATTGAAAAGGGAACCCTTGTTCTCCGAAACGGCTTGATCGAATCGGTAGGGCCGGATACTGCTGTTCCGCGGGGTGCCGAGGTGTTCGATGGCAAGGGGCTCATCGTTTATCCGGGATTCATTGACAGCTTTACGAACAAAGGATTTGTAGCCTCCAGCCCAGGAACACGGCCTACCATTGCCGACCAGAATGCCGATAACCCGAGCTATGCTTCTGCTTTCATGCGAGAGTCGAATCGAGTCGGAATTCGACCGGAAGTACAAGCCTCTCAGGGAGTTGGCTTCACAGACGATATTCTCAAGGGTTATCAGGGCAGTGGATTCACAACGGTGCTTTTGGCACCAACAGGCGGTGATCTCAGTGGCATGGCAGCACTGGTCAACCTGAGTGGACGCCCTCCCCGAGAGTCAATTGTATCAGCGCAAGTTGGGGAAGTAATCGGATTTAGCGGGCCGGGTGGAGATCCATATCCCAGTAGCCTAATGGGGCATATAGCTCAGGTACGACAAGCTCTCTACGATGCCAATTGGTTGACGAGTCTGCAGAAGAGCTTCGCCGCGGGAGGAAATGTTCGACCGCCGGCAGACGATTCACTCTCGGCACTTCAGCCGATGTTGTCAGGTCGAATTCCCGCGCTGATTGATGGCGACACTTCGGCGCAGATAAGCCGTGCACTAAATCTGTCTCACGAGTTCGGACTTCGGCCATGGATTGTTGGCGGGACTGAAGCTTGGAAGAAAGTGACTGACATCAAAGCGGGCGCAATTCCTCTATTGTTATCACTTCCATTTACGGCTGAGCCAGACGCGCCCAAAGCTGGATCTACCGATCCTGCCGATAACCCGTCCAAATATGCGGAGCGAAAGCGCATCTATGACGAAGGGGTTAAGAATGTATCAGTTCTGGCTACTGAGGGAGTGCCGTTCGCCTTGACCACCAAAGGAACGTCCTCTACGTCAGCCTTTTTAGACAACCTTAGAAAAGCAATCAAAGTTGGTCTTTCCAAAGAAACTGCTCTGAAGGCGCTCACTTCTGGGGCCGCCAAGATCTTGGGAGTCGACCGACTCCTTGGGACTATCGAGCCTGGGAAGGTCGCCAACGTCTTTGTGGCAACTACCGAGTTCACAGATCCAAAGATGGCGGTCAAGATGCTTTACATCGACGGACGGAAGATCGATCCAGGTGCCTCCAAACCTCAACCTACATTCCGACCCCAGTTCAACCAGGAAGGTGGCAACTAAGATGCATACAATCCGATTTACATCTTTCGCTATTGTTTTCGCCACGCTTGGAATGGCTGGTGCCCAAACACTACCGACTGAAGTTGCCGTTGATCGTCGCCCAACGTTCCACACTCGTGGCGATGTTCTCATTAAAAATGGCCGCTTGCTTACGGTGACGCATGGCACCATCGAAGGTGGAGATATCCTCATTCAACACGGCAAAATCACCCAGATTGGTAAGGGCATTGCCGCACCGGCTGGAGTGAAGGTCATTGATGCGGCTGGGAAGTTCGTGACTCCCGGAATCGTTGACGCTCACTCGCATCGTGCAAGCGATGATGTGAACGAAGGTGCTGATTCAATTACAGCTGAGGTCCGTATCCAAGACATCATCAATTCGGATCAGATAGGGATCTATTACGCTTTGGCTAGTGGAATGACCACTTCGATGTTGCTCCATGGCAGTGCCAACTCCATTGGTGGTCAAAGCTTGGTGATCAAAAACAAATACGAGCGCCCCAATGACGAACTGATCTTCCAAGATGCTCCACGCATGGTTAAGTTTGCGTTGGGCGAAAACGTCAAACGTCCAGGGCAGGGTGGCTCAAGATTTCCGGCTGCTCGTACCGGTGTCGAAGCAGTTTATCGACGGGCCTTCAACGATGCACGCGACTATATGCTCGCGTGGGATGAATACGAGAAGCACAAAGACGACCCCAAAGTAGCACCACCTCGCAAAGACCTTCGGCTTGATGCTTTGGCCGACATCTTACGTGGAAAGATCTGGGTTCAGTGCCACAGCTACCGGCAGGATGAAATGCTGATGATGGTGAGACTCAGTCAAGAGTTCCATTTCCATCTGAACATGCAGCATGCCTTGGAGGCGTACAAGATAGCTCCCGAGCTTGCCAAAGCCCATGTATCCGTCTCAATGTTTGGAGATGGCTTTGCCTACAAACTGGAAGTCGTTGATTCGATCCCGATGGCCACCGCAATTTGCGACAAGGCTGGTGTACTCGTGTCGGTGAACACCGATACCTTCTCTGGGACAGTTCCGATCACTCAGGATGCTGGAAAGGCGATGCGCTACGGAGTCAGCGAAGATCACGCACTTCGGATGGTGACGATCAATCCAGCGATTGAGCTTGGAGTGGACAAGCATGTCGGCTCGTTGGACCTGGGCAAGGACGGCGATATTGCCATTTGGCAAGGACATCCGCTCAGTAACTATTCCAAGTGCGTCATGACGTTTATTGATGGAGAGGTCTTCTTCGAACGACGCGATCCATTCAAAGTGGATTCTCATTCTGCGGCCGCAAGCACAGTTCAGACCAAAGCTTTTGATCCAGATCGGAACGTTTTGCCCAAGAAGGCTGACAGCTACCTTATCGTCAACGGTACGATCCATTCCGTATCGGGTCCTGTGATAACCAATGGCAGCCTTTGGATCAAGAATGGGCGGATAGAAGCTGTTGGAGCCAACTTGAAGGCGACGACGGGGACGGTCGTGGTGGATGCGAAAGGTCTGGATGTTTATCCGGGGCTTATTGATGCTGGTTCCAAGCTAGGGATTGATGAGATTGGCGAAGTATCTGCAAGCCAAGATTCAACTGAAAATGGCGAATACAAACCTGATCTAAGGGCAATCCACTCGATCAATCCGGATAACCAACATTTTCCGAAAGTTCGCTTTAATGGCATTACGACGAACGTGACGAACTTAGCTGGCGGTGTCGTTGCTGGCCAAGCTGCACTTGTACAGACGGCGGGATTTACTACAGAAGGGATGGACCTTGGAAGTCCAGCTGGCTTGGATGTGTTTGTTCCAACTGGCCCTGATCCTCGTTTCAAGATGTTCATGCCGCCTGACCAGTACGCACAAATTGAGAGTGGACTCAAGGATCGAATCGCGGTTTTTGAAGGATTCTTCGATAAGGCAAAGCGGTACGGTGAAGCCAGGGCTTCGAATGAATTGTCGCAGACCGATATCAAGCTAGACGCGATGCAACCTTACATCAAGGGACAGAAACCGGTTCTGTTCCATGCCGATTCGGTTGTGGCTATTCGAGAAGCACTGAATGTGGCGAAGAAGTATCAACTTAAGGCGATTATTGCCGGAGGATCTGAATCCTGGCAGATTGCCGATGAGTTGAAGAAAGCGGGAGTTCCTGTAATTCTGAAGGGAGTTGCAGTTGAATGCCCTGAAGAAACTGATCCCAGTGAACTCGATCCCTATGACACGCCGTATGTTGCTCCAACCTTGTTGAAGCGCGCAGGTGTCCCTTTCTGCTTCATGTCCGACTCCATGGATACGTCGATGAACTTGCCTTATATGGCGGGTCGTGCGAGTGCCTTCGGATTGTCTCACGATGATGCGGTCCGGGCGGTTACACTGGATGCAGCGACGATTCTTGGGATTGGAGACAAATTGGGAAGTTTGGAACGGGGCAAGATTGCGAACGTCATCATCACCGATGGAGATCCCTTGGATTTGACTTCGCAGCTACGCTACCTGTTTATCGACGGACGTCCGCAGAAGTTGGAGAGCCACTACACCGACCTGTATCGAAAGTACATGGGTCGGATTAAGTAAGGGCTTGGATTGAACGCCTTCCACCGAAACAAACCCCCTTCGCCTCGGCTAAGGGGGTTTGTTATCGGTCGATTTCTTTGTGACACATACGGCTTTGTGTAAGCGCTTTAGCGTGCTTGGCAAAGATTTATAGCTATCCTGCCGGACTAGTTTCTAGCCCGATAGCAATTATCCAAGATTCTTTTTGTAGAAGGCGATGACATGCTCGAAAGCATCGTCGGCACTCTTCTTATCGTAGATCGGGTTGCTCGGATTGGCGAACGCATGATTGGCGTCGTAGTGCAGAACTTCCAGCGACTTGCCGGAAGACTTCATTGCGGATTGGAAATCAGAGACGACCTTGTCGTTGATCCACTGATCTTTTGTTGCATGGATCATGAGAACTGGCGCTTTGAGCTTGGCTAACTCCGAAGGTTGAAGGTCTGGCATCCCGTAGTAGACGACGCAAGCCTGAACATTCTTGCCACCCTGAATTGCGGTTTCGTGGGACCACCCACCACCAAAGCAGAAACCAACTGTTCCGATCTTGCCAAACCTCACGCCGAGGTCTCCTCGCTTAAGATCTTTGACGGCGCCCGAAACGATCGCCGTTGCGCGGGTCTTGTCGACGCTGGACATATATTGTCGAGCTTCTTGAGCAGTCTTACCGACCTTACCTTCGTAAAGATCAACTGCCAAAACCGCATATCCGGTGGCATCATGAACCTTTTGAGCTTCCTGCTTGATGAATTCATTCAAGCCCCAAAACTCGTGAACCATGATGATTGCTGTCTTGTTACCTGGCGCTGGCGCGACATAAAAAGCACCTGCATCCTTTCCGTTGGCATCTTTGATGGTGATCGAGGAGCCATCTTTGCCTTTGTACGTGTATTCCTTGGGAGTAAGATGGGCGGCCAAAAAGGACGGATCGGTGAGAAAGGGAGTCATGTCCCCACCACAGCAGTTTGTGCGACCTTGGGGGTGACCGGGACCAGATAAGACGAGGCTTCCGAGAAGTGCTATCAGCATGAGTTCCTCCAGATGGACGAGATTGACACTCATTTCTACCATGGTTTGCTGGTTCCCGTTCGCAGACCATTCAGAACTGACGGGTAATCTTGACTTCAAATGATCATAGTGATGCAGATTGGAGCGACGCCGGAGCAGATTGATGCGGTCGCCGAGGCTATTCGAGGGAAGGGGCTTGAGCCGTTGGTCATGCCGGGGCAAGATCGAGTTGCGATCGGAATTCCTGCCTCCCTCAGTAACGATCAACGAGAAGATATCACCGCTGTTTTGGGGACGATTGAAGGCGTCAGCAAGATTACGCATACCAGCCACCCTTATAAGTTGGCGTCACGAGAATTTCACCGTGCAGATACGTGTGTTGATGTCCGAGGAGTCAAGATTGGCGGTGGCAACTTTGTGGTTATGGGTGGGCCATGCTCTGTGGAGTCCTATGAGCAGTTCTCATCTGCAGCAAAAATCGTCAAACAGTCTGGGGCAACGATCCTTCGTGGCGGTGCATTCAAGCCTCGTACATCACCCTATTCCTTCCAAGGTCTTGCTGAAGAAGGACTGAAGATTATGAAGGCGGTCGGTGAGGAAACTGGCCTGGTGACCATCTCGGAAGTGATGAGTGGCGATATGGTCTCTCTGGTCAGTGAGTACATAGACATCCTTCAAATTGGTGCTCGCTCTATGCAGAACTTTCCATTGCTGATCGAAGCGGGCAAGAGTGGTAAGCCTGTGTTCTTGAAGCGTGGTCCAGCCGCACCGATTGATGACTTTCTACTGGCAGCGGAGTATGTCTTGAATCAGGGTAATTCGCAGGTGATCTTGTGTGAAAGAGGAATCATTCCATTAGACAAAACCTATACACGTAATACACTCGATTTGGCGGCGGTACCTGTGCTGAAAGAGTTCAGCCACCTTCCTGTCATCGTGGATCCTTCGCACGGTACGGGTGTTGCAAAGTATGTGGCACCTATGGCCAAGGCAGCCCTGGTTGTTGGAGCTGATGGCATCATGGTTGAGATGCATCCCGATCCTAAGAAAGCCTTGAGCGATGGCTCCCAGGCTCTTAAGCCGGATCAATACTTAACTATGATGGCGGAATTGAAAGAACTTGCTCAAGCCATCGGCAAGTCGATGTAAGCGGCACTCTGGTTTGTGGGCGCGTATTGCCAGCTACTATTGAGAATATGTAGTTTGCGGATACGTGTCCACGGTTCCTGTCGACCAACTCTTCGAGATTGGCAGAAAGGGATGATTCTCTGAAACTATGTTTTTGAGCCTTAAGCTAGCGACTATTTACCACCTAGATGAGAATTCCCTAGTCTGAATTTGGATCCCGCCCAAAATGGGTGGGCATCCTCAAGGACAGTATTCTAAGCTAGCGAGACGGTATCGAGACATGAATCAGGTCTAACTCTGATAGTCTCACGTTGTTAAAAACCAACCGAACCCAAAAAAGAAACGGGTCCGATCTTTTCAGATCGGACCCGTTCTTGCTAAGCGCAAGTTCTTAGATTAGAACTTGATGCTGAGCTGACCGGTGAGAACGCCGCCGGTGAATCGACCGCCGCCGCCCTTAACTGCCTGGAAGTCGTTGGAAACGTCCGAAACCTGGTACTGAAGCATGAGCTTCGAGGTGTCGGAGAGACCATAACCGAGGCCGAAGGTTGTCCACTTGTACGATGCGCTGGTCTGCGCACCTGGGTTGGTGATGATCGCAGGATCAAGACCAGTGAACTCAGTATCCTGATAGCCGAGCATCAGGTTGAGGTTGGTGTTGACATGCCAAGTCAGGCCGACGCTGTACTTGTTGACCTTGGAGCCGGTGTTGAGGCCGGTAGTTGGTCCGAATGCATCATCCTTACCCTTGTCGAACTCGCCGCCAGCGGTGAGTGTCCAAGCGTTGTTGATGTCGTACTTACCGCCAACCTGCCAACCCTTAATGTTGGTTGGGTTGCGGAGCACGCCGAGCTGACCCCAATCGCCAGGAGCGAGGTAGTTAGCTGCGACTTCTCGGTAGCCAGCGTTGAGGCTGAACTTCGAGTTGACATCATACTTGCCATCAACATTCCAAGCACTGTTGTCCTTGTTGTTGACGTTGGTAGCGTTGTTCTGGAGGTCGGTCTGAGCATAGCCGCCGGAGAGGCCAAGCTTGCCGAAAGCGAACTTCAGGTCGCCGCCGTAGACTGCGAGTCGGTTAGCGTTAGCTGCACCGATCGTCACGCCGTTGTTGCTGTCGAGCCAGAGGTAAGCGAGGTTCAAGTTGCCGTTCGAGGTGATTGGCATGTTGAGGTTCGCACCCAAGGTTCGGTCGATGATCATTGCAGCGTTGCCGCCGAATGCACCGTTTGCCAGACCAGTCTGCAAGGAGTTGATCTCCATGCCGTTGGTGCTGGTGATCTTGCTGGTGTCGCCACCGAAGATGTCAAGCTTGGCGCTGCCGAAGTTGAAGCCGAAGATACCGCCGTCGAAGCGATAGAGGCCGTCATCCCATCGGTTGTTTGCGAAGTATGAAGTGTTGTCGATTCTCTGGAAGATATAAGGGGAAACCTTATAGCCAACTCGACCAACTTCAGCGTTGAATGCGAGACCTGCAACTGAGGTGTCGAACTTAACGGAGAAGTCCTGGAGGTACACGTCGGAGTTGCCTTCGGTGTACTTGACGTCGGTGTTGGTGAGTGACTGGCCACCGAACGTGCCGAGCATATTGCCGACTACGAGGGTGCCCTTCCACTTAGGACCAGTTTCGTTGGTTCCGGAGAGCGTGAAAGCGCCTTCCTGGAGCATAACGTTGTCCTTGGTCATTCCAGCCGGCTGGCCAGTGACAGGATCAACGCCGTTGAGGCGGCCATCCATATCGAGACCGAATCGGTTGTCTCGGCTGTTGCCAGCGAGCAAGAACAAGTTAACGTCGCCGCTGATGTTGACGGACGGCTTCTGGTGCTCAACCTTGGTAAGTCGTGCATTGATGTCGCCGAGGTCTTTCTTCATGGCTTCGACGTCAACGCCGAGGGACTGAAGTTCCTTCTGGAAGGTGTCGCTCATCTTCTTGAGATTTGCGATGTCTTCGCCATAGCTCTTCATGCCGTTTACTTCGTTCTGAAGAGCGGTGAGAGCGTCTCGAACGTTCTGAACGTCGCTGGTCGAAGCCACGCCGTTCAACTTGTCGCTGAGAGCCTTGATCTGCGAATCCAGACCATCGGTTACGCTCTTGAGGTTGGTATAAACCGCGTGCATAGCGACTGCCAACTCATATCGAGAAGCAGGTCGTCCGCCTCGGAAAAGACCGTCTGGGTAGCCGACGAGAAGGCCATCCTTCTTCATTCGAGCGAGGGCTTCAAATGCCCAGTGATTATCCGGAACGTCCGGGAAGTTGTCAGCTGCGATAGCTGGCATTACAATCGCGGCAGTCAAAACTGCCGAGAGAGCGTACTTAAAAGTTCGCTTCATGCTTAGTCAGTGCTCCTTTTGTTTTTTCGTGCAAGCTACTCTGACCTTGTGCCCTTCCTCTCGGGGCGAAACCCACAACTTTCCTTGAGTTTCCTATGAGCTTCCATCCTGATCGGAATCGTCACTCAGTCTTCTGCATCCTGCATCGATAGCAACACAACCCGTAGGTTGCATCTCCCCTAAGTATGACGGATGTTGGCAAAACCTGCAAGGTTCTTAGCAAAAAAAGCTATAAGGAAAAGAGAGCAGACGGCCAGATTTGCCATTTCGGTTCAAGTTCTTACCCTCAGAGTCGGGTTTAATTTTGATGCCGATGCTTGACCGTGACTTAATTCGAAATCGCCCTGATGATGTTCGTGCTGCGATTGCACGAAAAGGGCTAGATGCGCCGATTGAAGCTTTTCTGGAAACTGACCTGAAGAGACGTCAGATACAGACCGAACTTCAGGATAAACAGGCTGAAATGAACCGCATTAGCAAGAGTATCGGCATGCTGATGGGGCAAGGGAAGAAGGACGAAGCCGAAGCGGCAAAAGCTCAAACCAAAGATCTGAAGGATGCAATTTCGGTCGGAGAAAACCAACAAAGAGAATTGGAAGCCTCACTGCGGGAGATTGAACTTCAGTTTCCCAATCTTCCTCACGATTCTGTGCCGAACGGAAGAGACGAATCCGAGAACGTCGTGATCAGAACTTGGGGCGAGAAGCCGGTGTTTGAAGAAACTCCCCAAGCTCACTGGGATGTTGCTGATCGATTGAAATTGCTCGACTTGCCCAGAGGAGCGAAGATTACGGGTAGCGGATTCGCCCTCTATACCGGCCAAGGTGCTCGCCTCCAGAGAGCACTCTTCAGCTTCATGGTGGATTTCCAAACCTCAAAGAACGGTTATTACGAGATCTATCCACCCTACTTGGTCAATCGAGCGAGTCTCATCGGTACCGGAAATCTGCCCAAATTTGAAGAGGACCTGTACAAAGTGGATGACGACCTCTACCTTGTGCCGACTGCTGAAGTCCCTGTCACCAATCTGTATCGAGATGAAATCCTGAATGGTTCAGATTTGACGATTAAATTGGCTGCCTATAGTGGATGCTTCCGAAGGGAAGCAGGAGCTGCCGGAAAGGACACTCGTGGTGTCCTTCGAATTCATCAATTTGATAAGGTCGAGCTGGTCAAATTCACCAAGCCAGAAGATAGCTATGACGAACTCGAACTCTTGGTCAAGGATGCTGAGTCCATTCTTCAGACACTTGGACTTCATTATCGAGTGATCGAACTTTGCGCTGGTGATCTGGGTGCAAAGGGATCGAAGTGCTATGACGTGGAACTCTGGTCGCCGGGTGTGGGGCGCTACTTGGAGATTTCGAGCTGCTCCAATTTTGAAGCCTACCAAGCACGTCGAGCCAATATCCGGTTCAGACGAGCGCAAGGAGATAAACCGGAGTTCGTACATATCCTGAACGGAAGTGGTCTGGCATGTCCTCGACTATTCTCGGCAATCTTGGAAACGTTCCAACAACCGGATGGAACCGTACTGGTGCCAGAAGCGCTTCGTCCCTACGTGGGCACTGATCGAATCGGGGCATAAACCAAGCACTCTTCACGCGGTAACCTATCCCGCGTGAAGGTCTATATCTCCGCCGATATCGAAGGCATTACCGGCTTGGTCTCATGGTCTCAATGCAGCCGGCCCGATGGCAAGTCGTTCGACTACGCGTTTGCGCGGCGCATGATGACCCATGACGTGAATGCTGCCGTCCGAGGCGTCCGGGCCGCTGGTGCAACAGAAGTTGTCATCAAAGACTCACACGGAAACAGCAAGAACCTGCTGATCGATGAACTGGAGCCAGGTGTTCAACTTGTCAGCGGGCACGGTAGTGGCACTGATGGCATGATGATGGGGATCGACGACTCCTTTGATGCTGCGCTACTGGTTGGCTATCACGGCATGGCAGGAACTCTTGCAGGGATCATGGAGCATACGATTTCGGGTGGAGTACATCGTATGTGGGTCAATGGAGAATTGACGGGCGAGATGGGTTTGGCGGCCGGAGTTGCAGGGCGATACGGAGTGCCGATCGTCATGGCGAGTTCAGATGACGCGGGCGTTGCAGAGGCTTTGAGTCTTGTTCCGGGAATGGCGACTGCAACCACCAAATACGGTCTGGGGCGATACATGGGGCGATTACTTCATCCGAGCGAGACTGGACCAATCGTCGAAGAAGCCGCCCGATCTGGTTTGGAACGACGAAAGTCGATCTCGCCCAAGCTATATGCTGAGCCGACCCACATCAAGATCGACTTCAACCGCTCGGAGATGGCTGATTTTTGCGCCCGGCTCATTACGATTGACCGGGTTGACGCCTACACGGTAGAAGGGACCTATTCAAGCTACGAGGAAGCTCATCGAGTTGTCTGGAATCTTCTCGCCATGTCGGGTGTCGGTCTCGATTGCCAATGGTAGAAAAGAACGAGCCCAAAGGGCAGAAGTACGACGTCTCAGTCAAGATTGGATTGCTCTATATCTTAGGTTGCGGGGCAGTTGGAGCTGTTATCGGGGCGCTCCTACCCTTCATCGCTGACCAAATTGGATTGCTCTATTTGGGGCGGACATCGCATGGGCTACAGCATGCTGGCCTGAAAGAGTTGGCTTTCTTTTCCCTCGGTGGGATCCTCATTGGGATGGTCAACGGGGTGATTCTTTCGGTTAACCGGAACTTCTGGTGGAGACCCTTGTTGATGGGGACCATCCCTTGTGGATTCTTTGGAGGAATCACAGCCTGGACGGCTCCCAAGGGGCTATCCCAGGCAGGAAATGTGATCGCTTTCGTTCTGATTCCACTCGCAGTGAGTGGAATCAGCATTGTCTTACGCGATCGGGTTTGGGGGCACCACCAAAAGTTGGTGGTGGGAGAAACTCCAAAGCCAGCACCAATTCCAGATTCGAAACCCAAGACTAAGGCGAAAAAGAAAAAGTAGAGATTACAGTTCGTCGTTCTGGAAGAACTCGATGACTTCGCCATCCAAACCCTGCACAAACGCGACCCGGAGAACAATCGGATGGTCGGAGTTTGCTGGGCTGACATCTTTGGGAGCTTCTAACGGCTTTGCGCCTGCCGCCAATGCTCGCTCGTAATCAGCTTCGATGGTCGTGGTTCGAAGGGCGTAATGGATAATGCCCCCTTCTGGCACATCTCCTGTTTCGCGGCCCGCAAAAATCTCGACGTAATTGCCATCTCCTACGTCCATGAGAGCCGCACGTGTGTTTTCGCTGCCCCAACCAAAGCGTCGGACACAACCGATCCCTTCTTCATAAAAGCGTACAGTAGCGTCGAAATCAAAAGAGCGAATAGCGATGTGATGGAATCCACGGCTTTTGGGTGCAGTGCTAGACATGGGAGGTTCTTACCCAAATAGGGTTAAAAGAAGATGCGTTTGTCGCTGGAAAGCACAGATTCGATCACGAAATGTCATGAATCATGCGCCTTTGGCGTCTTTCGGGATATAATCTTCCCCGGAGAGATGGCTGAGTGGACGAAAGCGCCCGCCTGCTAAGTGGGTAACGGGCTAAAAACCTGTTCTCGGGTTCGAATCCCGATCTCTCCGCCACCCCATCTCGGACGTATCCTATGAAGCGATTTCTAGGTACCGCAACCGCCCTGATCGCTTTGGCATCTCTGAGCAGTGCCCAAGCGCTGAAGGATTACGTCCAACTCCGCAAGAAGTATGGAATCGTTGAATCCGTTAATGTTGCGGCACTCGAAACCCTGATTGGCACTCGTGTTTGCGAAGTCCAAGGCATTGTGAAGGGCAGTTTTCGTGCTGACGCCAAGACCTCTCTATTGCTCGAAAAAACCGATGGGCAGACTATGGTCGTGGACGCTGAAGCCGTTCCAGAGTGGTTGGTTGGTTCTGAAATTCCAGCACGTCTGATCGTTCGTGCCAATCGAGACGATTCAGACGCTCCTATTCATGCTAGCCTTTTGGGGGCGGCAAAGGAGGAAGATGTCCATCCGATTGAGCAAGCGATGATTGCGGCAGTTGCAAAGTCTGCGACAACCAAACACCGTGTTACTCAAACGTCTTCCCGGCATAAGGGTTACTCACGGTTTGCGGATGGAATCAAACCCGCAACGAAGATTTGGACCTTGCCTGCTGATGATGCCACTCCGTACTATGCCGCCTTTGTCAAGAAAGACAATCCGAGGCTAGGTGATCGGGAAGCGACCCGCATTGCCCAAGGTGTCATTGGTTTCAGCCGCAAATATGGAGTGGATGCCCGACTCATCATGGCGATGGTTTGCTGTGAGAGTGATTTCAACCCTCGTGAGGTCAGCAACAAAGGGGCGATGGGGCTCGGACAGTTGATGCCAGAAACAGTAAGCGAATACGGCATCTCAAACCCATTTGATAGTGTCGAGAACCTTTATGGAACGGTAAGAGAGATTCGTAGCCACTTGGACAAGTACCGTGCGGAGACTGGTGACGAATTTCAAGCAATGGTTCTCGGACTCGCCGCTTACAACGCGGGCGAAGGTGCGGTGAAGCGCCATGGTGGCGTTCCACCCTACCGAGAAACACAGGGCTATGTTCGAAAGGTCATCAAACTGTATTACAAGCTCTGTGGCAGAGCTTGAACTTTACTTGAAATAGGTTTCCCGCTCCATCTCGCGCACTTCTAGTGTCAGGTACACCTCGTTCGCTTCCAACGACGCAGCAAAGTGTTGCCGCATGACTTCGAGCATTGCCTCGCCGATCTTCTTCCTGAGTTCAACGGTACGCCCAGTAAGCAGGGCCACTTCACAATGGGCAAAGCCAGCCGGAGCCCCTTCGCCCATGCACCAAACACTGCGTAAGCTGTGATAGGCCTTGATACTAGCCGCGGGGATCGATTCGTGCGACGAAAGCTCTGCCGTCAGGGCTTCAAGGATATCAGGGACATCAGCATTCTCAGGCAGGTCGGCAGTTGTTTCCAGATGGATATGAGGCATGGTCTCTATTCTAGGTCGTTGAAACGTGTCCATTCGATTCAGACCCAATGGACCTATTTGGTTTTGGGTGGAACAGTGCAGAAGTCCCACCCCGAACGGAATTATTCAGCGTCTTCGCGTGGCAGATACTCGAAGTGCGTAAACCACAGTGAGCTGATCACAACCAAAGTGGCGACGAAAATGAACATCGCGATATAGCCCGTGCTTGCCGAAAGAGTGTTGTCACCCAAGGTCGATGTAAGTAGACCCATCCCCTTGTTGCTACCCTGAGACGGATGCTCAGCGATCGCTTGTAAATAGCTGTTGATCGACAGATACGACATCTGACCAGGCATATTTGGGACGGCTGATTCCCAGCCAAAGGTGAAGAGAAGGCAAACGATCATGGACCGGTTGACCATCAAACCAATCAGCATGAAGAATGCCCCGTAGGCAAATGCACCAATGGTAAGGGCTGCAATGTCTTTCAGCAACATCGGATTGCCACTTAAACCGCCGTAGACACCGGCAGTGGCAAAGAGTGTGTTCACGATTGACAACAGCGCCACGACCAGCGAGCAAGCCAAATAGCGGAACACGAGTAGCTTCCATCGGGGAACAGGACGTGTTAGCAAGTAAACGATCGTTTTGTTCTCAATCTCTTGATTGACAATCGTTGACGTCAGGATGGCTGAAATCAGGGCAAGCAGGTGAAAGACAAAAATAGAAGACACGGAAGCGTATTGCTGGCCCTTGTCAGCATCGTTCTGGAAGACGCTCCACTTTAGGGCGAAGCCAAAGACCAATGTGGCGCCGAGGACAAGCCAAGGGAGAACTCGCTTGATCCGCAGGTTCTCACGAAGTGCATGAGTAAAGATTGCGCTTTCCATTTATGCCTCCACCAAGTACTTGAAGACCGATTCCAGGTTGTTGTCTGGACTGCTTATGCCCCGGATTTGAAGACCTTGCTCCAGCACTGCCGCCATGACTGCGTCATAAAAGGCATTGGGTTCTCTCACTTCCAATCGGATCGAGTCACCGGAGCGCTCAAATCTCATGCTCACAATGTTGGGCAAGTTGGCCAACATTGCGGCCGCCTCTCTTGGCGTATCAGTTTCGATTCGAATCTGGTGAGGGTGTTTATCGATGAGTTCTCGGATGACCCCAAGATCACCGGTGGCCAACAGTCTTCCCCGGTGAAGCAGGAGCAAGGATCGTGTCATCTGCTCAACTTCAAACAGAATATGTGAGCTCACAATGATTGCTTTGCCGCTATTTGCCAAAGCTCCCAAAAGATCCATAAACTCACGTCGTCCCACTGGATCGAGTCCGTTGAGCGGTTCGTCCAACAGGATAATTTCGGGGTCATGGAGCATCGCCTGCGCCAATTTTATGCGTTGGCGCATACCCTTAGAGTAGCCAGCAATCTTACGACCAGCCCGCTCCGTCATACCGACCATCTCAATCACTTCGGCAGTACGAGCCTTGGCTCGTTGGGCATTCATACCTTCCAAGCGTGCAAGGTAATTCACAAATTCGAATCCGTTATAGTGCTCGTAGAAGTTATCAATTTCAGGACAGTAACCCATCTTTCGATACACTTCCGGGTTGGCAAAGGGCTCTTGACCGAACACCCGCAGGTCGCCTGTCGTGGGGCGAAGTTGACCCGTAATCAAGCGTATCAGCGTGGTTTTGCCAGCACCATTCATTCCAAGAAGAGCGGTGATACCGGGGCCGATTTCGCAGTTGATATCGTTAACACCGATGACTTGGCCATACCACCGGGAAACATTTACGGCAGAAATCATTAGTTCACCACCTCAACTGCTCGAATTTGGCTCCAAGCCAGAAGTACGGATACTCCGCAGATTAACAAGAATATCGGAACGATAATCCATCCGCTGGGTGCCGGGACGATCAAGTTTTTGCCCATCTGTCCTGGGAACGGAAGTTTGGGGCTGCCGTTGGTTCCAAGAATGACCTTGGCCATTCCGATCTGAATGCCGTCTACACTGCAGTAGAACAGGTTCTTTACGATATCAGGGGGCGATTGGCCCTGCATTTGCTGGCTCGCGTTGAACCCTTCCATCGCAAGGGTCACGAAATACGAGATAAAGTACACGCCGGCAAACACACCTCCAGCCAATCGGCCCTGCTGGAATAGTGAACTGATCGCGAGGGTAATGCTCGAGTAAGTAATGCCCGGAATGAGAACCATCAAGCAAAGCTTGACGATCAGCCATGGATCTTGCGTCCAGAATCCCAACGCCCGATAGCTCATCAGGCAGTAGACGTAAAAGACAATGGCAGGGATGGCAGTAACGAGTGTGATCGGGATGAAGATCCCCATCCATTTCCCGATTACATAATCGAGCTTGGAGCAAGGTTTGCTGAGATAAACGAGAAGCGCCTTAGCACGATTGTCATTGGCAATGGTTCCGGCACCTGTTAAGAGTGCTAGGATGAATAAGAAGAGCTGGCTTTCGGAGAAGCTATTGAGGAACTGATCCTTCCAGATCAGATTGTTCATCAGGCTCAGTTTCTGAGCTGCAGGGCCAACGTTTTGAGTGACCGAGTCATTGAAGTAGAAAACGATTAGAAGGATCACATACCAAAAAGCTGACATCGAAGCCCAGAGCCAAAAGCCTTTCTTCTTAATGGAGAGCTTGATCGAAAGTTTGGCTATGGCCCACCATCGGTTCATGGCGGGTTCCAGTGGCCCATCGTAATTACGATAAGTCAGGTCGGCAATCGGTGAAGCCATTAGTTTCTCCTCCAATCAGTCGTTTGAACTGCCTTGATTCTATTGCGCACTGATGGCCTCCAAGAATGCATCTTCCAACGAGCGTTCTGCGACAACGAAGCCTCTTACTTGGGCCCCTGTTTCGCGAGCGGTTTGATAAACAACTTTGGCCACTTCCTCCGGAATTCCGGGCATTTGAATCCGGTAGGTCGTTCTCTTGGGTGGCATGACCATGATGCCTTTGCTCTGCAGAGCCGTCACAAATGTGGGAGAATTCTCCCTGAGCTCTACGTCAATCGGTCTGCCTTCCAGGCTCTTGAGCTCTTTGATTGTGCCCTGAGCGCGAAGTTGACCTTTCATAACCACGATTACGCGATCGCACACTCGTTCGATGTCGGGAAGAAGGTGTGAGCTGACCAGAACACTCAACCCTTTTCCGTGTGAGACTGATCGAACCAAGTCCAGCATCTCCTCGCGGCCGGCCGGATCCAATCCGTTCGTAGGTTCGTCCAGTAGCAACAGTTTCGGGCCGTGAACCAATGCCTGAGCTAGCTTGATGCGCTGCTTCATACCGGTGGAGTAAGTCTCAACGTTTCGGTATCGGGCTTCGCCAAGGCCGCAGTAATCCAGCACTTCGTGAGCCCGGCGAATCGCTTGCCCTTCAGGCATACCCGCCAATTCTCCGGCATAAGCAACAAACTGCACGGCCGATGTACCTGGGATGTGGCAATCCTGTTCTGGCATCAATCCCACCTTTTGGCGGATAGATTTTCCAGCGGTTGCCATGTCGTACCCAAGGACGGTTGCTGTGCCAGAGGTTGGTTTGATGAATCCAAGAATGGTTTTGATGAGGGTGGTCTTCCCCGCACCGTTCGGTCCGAGGAGACCGGTGCATCCTTCTTGGATTTCACACGAAAAGCCGTTCAGGGCGGTGAAGTTGCCGTACTGAACGACCAGATTTTGAATAGTAGCTACTGTCACGGAAGTTCTAGATTACTGTGGAATGAGATGCTTGGTTTCAGTTCTTGGTGAATTGATGGACCAATTGCGATACGGTGGATTGAATCTCGATTGTTCCGATTCGTTAACAAGACGTGTTGCACCTCACCGGTAAACTATGAGCCTGAATATGGAAACCACACTAGTACTTATCAAGCCAGGCGGCGTCAAGCGAAATCTGATCGGTGAAATTACTCGCCGAATCGAAGCCCGTGGACTCAAGGTTGTCGGCCTCAAGCTGATCAATGCTCCTCGAGAAACAGTCGAAGCTCATTACGACGAGCACCGAGAGCGACCTTTCTTTACCAGCGTTTGCGATTACCTCGTCAGTGGTCCGATCGTTGCATTGGCCGTTCAGGGCGAGAATGCTACCAAGGCAATCCGCGCCATGATGGGTGCCACCAATCCCCTCGATTCTGCTCCTGGCACCGTTCGAGGCGACTTCGCACTCACAATCGATGACAACCTCACTCACAGCAGCAGCGATCCTGAAGCGGCTGCCCGAGAGCTACAACTCTGGTTCCCTGAAGGAACTCTCTAAGCGTTTCGAATCGCTTCTCGTTGAATCTCGAGTGCGGCCCAGTCGTTATCGCCTGGGCCGCCATTTACCAAGACCATGGGCCCGCGATAATTCGCTTCTTTAGCGATATGAAGTAGCCGAGAAGTGTCATCCTCATCCAATTCGATGGGGCTTATGAACTCCAATTTGGCGTGGCAAGTTTCTGCTCGTTGGAATATCTTGGGGAGCCATTCGTACCGCTCCGGTTTTGGCCAATTCCCGAAGTCGGCGTTCAATCTGAGAACGCCATGAGATCGGTCCAGAAGCTCATGTACAGCGTCCGGGTTTGCCATCAAGGCGTGCCAGTTTTCGATTTCCAAGATCACATCGACCTTGTCTGCTGTTATCCCAATTTGCATTAGTCGGTTGAATGCTAGATCCAATGCTTCAGGTGAGTAAGGCTGTTTGCCAGCAATGAGTCGGGCACGATAAGCGCCCAAAGCAGCGGCAGTTTCGACCCATTTGGCTGTCCAATCGACGGATGCTTCCCCGATTTCAGGATCAGTTACGTCTCCGTCATCGATCAGAAGGGTGAGAAGCTCTACGTTCGATTCGGAGAGTGCTTGTCTGAATTCTTGAATGTAGCTGTCACTTCTTGCTGGGAGATGGAAGTGGCAAAGTTGCATCGCCGAATAGCCATGAGCTTTAAGCTGAGCAGGAAGTTCCAGAAGGTCGAGTGGAGAATCAGAGTGTTGAATTTCTACCACCGGACGACCCAGCGGCTTGTCGAAATAGGCACGTCCGAGGGTGCGATGAAGGGCCCACGACGAGACCGCGATTAAGTTGTCCACTGGGAGACATTACCCGCCTAAGTCGCGGTCACGTGGCCGCACGAAGCCGGAAGGCGGGAAGGGGCAGAAAGGTCAGAATGAAGGATCAAGCGTATGCTTGAGAATGTCGCTTCAGGTTTTTTTGACATCCTCCAGCGCGTTGAACCGATACCAGACTCGGCCTAAGGTTCGGGGCGATACCGAAAGACGCCATAATAGAGGGTCCATGCAAGATTCTGCCGAGAAAGTAAAAATCATCACCCTGGGCTGTGCCAAAAACGAGGTCGACAGCGAAGAGATTGCCGGAGTGTTGATGGAAGCAGGCTACTCGGTGGATGGAATGGCGAAGAAATCAGCCGTCACCGTCATCAACACCTGTGGATTCTTGGAGGCTTCGAAAGAAGAATCCATCAAAGCAATTAAGGATGCGGTGAGGGAGAAACGAGCCGGTCGCACGGGCAAAGTAATTGTGGCGGGATGCTTGGCGCAGCGTCTTGGGCCAGAACTGATGAAATTGGCACCAGGTGCCGACCTATATGTTGGTGTCGGACAAATGGGGCGCTTCGCAGAAATTGTGAAAGAAGTCCAAGCGGAGCGGGAACAAAAGCTGGATGTCACCCCGCCGCATCACCGATGGGCGGAGGTGCAAACTCGGGCAAGGTCTGGTAGGCCGTGGAGCGCCTATCTCAAGATCAGTGAAGGTTGTGACCATCGCTGCACCTTCTGCACGATTCCAAGTTTCCGTGGCGGACACCAAAGCAAACCGATTGAACGCGTCCTCCAAGAGGCCAATCACCTTGCCCGAACAGGTGCCAAGGAACTCAACCTTATCGCTCAGGACGTGACTCAATATGGCTACGATCTTTACAAGGAATTCACCCTTCCAAAGCTACTTCGCGAACTCAATAAGATCGAAGGGATTGAGTGGATTCGACTGCTTTACTTCTATCCGAATCGGTTGACTGATGAAGTCATCGAGACAATGGCGTCCTGTGAAAAGGTCTTGCCCTACATCGATATTCCACTTCAGCATGCTCATCCCGATACGCTTCGTCGAATGAAGCGGCCCTGGGACGGTGAGCGGTACTTGGCACTGTTTAATAAGGTGCGCAAGGCGATGCCGGAGTGTTCCATTCGGACGACTTATATCGTGGGATTCCCCGGTGAGACTCAAGAGGAATTCGACTATTTGATGGATTTCGTAAAGGAGTCCCGATTGGATCGTGTAGGAGCATTTGTCTTCTCCAAGGAGCCTGGGACCCCTGCTCACGACTTGGAAGATCAGCTTGCCCCTCGGATCAAGCGCGAACGCTACGATAAGATCATGCGGGTTCAACAAAAGATTTCTCTGGAGGTCAATCAGGGTTGGGTTGGCCGAGAAATGGACGTTCTGATTGAAGATTCCAGAGAAGGATGGCTCATCGGAAGATCGCATCGAGATGCGCCGGAAATCGACGGTTTGGTCTTTGTTCAAGGTGAAGGGGAGCCAGGTCAGATCGTCCGCACAAAAGTGACCGATGCCGAGGAATATGATCTCTACGCTGAGACTATACGCATGCCAGCATCTGGCATTCGCAAGCTAAAACCGTTGCGACAGGCAATGCCTCACCGACCACTCTGAATTCCAGCAACGAACTGAGGTAAAACCCGCGCGATGCTTACTACGCGCACGGGATCTTTCCCGATTGGTTTTCGCCGCGGCTGGTCCGATTGGCAAAAGGATTTTGATGGTCTGGTGGCTTGGACGAAAGCCAACGATCTTGGTGTAATCGACCTTGGTGGAGATGGCGATACTGCCGCAGCCAAGCTTGCTGAAGCTGGTCTTCGAGCGGGTTCAGTTGACCTCCCAAGTTGGAGTGGCCTCATTACCAGTGATGTCGCGCAGCGAGAGGAAGCAGTAGCCAAGCAGGCTACTTACGTCGAAGCTTGCTGCAAGGCGGGAGCCAATAACTTTTTCCTAGTCATGCTTCCTGCGGACGTAAACAAATCACGCAGTGAGAACTTTGCTCTCATGGTTGAAGGCTTGAATCTGCTGACACCCCATCTGGACAAGTTCGGTGGTCGATTGGTGATCGAAGGTTGGCCTGGACCGGGAGCGCTTTGTTGTACACCTGAAGGTTATCGCGCTGTGATTAACGAGGTCGCAAGCCCGTCGGTCGGAATCAACTATGACCCTTCCCACCTCATCCGAATGGGTATTGATCCGATCCGATTCGTCGAAGAATTTGCTGACCGTGTCTATCACGTTCACGGAAAGGACACTGAAATCTTCTCTGAGGGCCAATACGAATTTGGAACTGAGCAACCTGCGACGTTCGACAAAGGACATGGCTTTGGAAGCCATTCATGGCGATACACGATCCCAGGTCATGGTCAGATGCGCTGGACGAAAGCGTTCCAGATCTTGGCTGCTCGTGGCTATAAGGGTGCGGTCAGCATCGAGCTGGAAGACGAGAACTTCAACGGCTCAGAAGCTGGTGAGAAGGACGGCATTCTGTTCGGTGCCAAGTTCCTAGCAGGCTGCTAACATACGTTTCGATGCGCGACGTTTACGTCGCAGGGGGGCTCGGGCCTTCGGGCCCGATAGCCTCATGTATGGAGATTTCCGGGCCTAAACAGCCCGGACAGTTGTGCGTCAAGAATGGAGTGCGCTAGTGACGCTAACGTAGATCCCAAATATATGTTTGAGGATTCACGATCGATCCCGCCCATTCGCCCTGAAGATTGCATCCATTGGTCAGGTCGTTGGGGACCATCGACTTGATGCTTCCATCCACCATGGCAACGTTAATTCGACCCATGTGCCAGGGCCAAGCACCGCCATACAGGTTAGATGCGGACTCGACTTGAGGAGCCCATCCGTAAGCAGTAGTGTAAACCGCAACGTTAGTGCTTCTCGCGCCTGTAAAACTATCCACGGCTATCTCACCCGCTATCTCTGGCTCATAGAACCGACACGGTGGGACAACCAACCAATTACCTCCACCGTAGGGGGTTCCTTGGTCATTTCGACTCCAAACCGAATCCATAAATTCGATCGTATTGGAAGGGTCGTTGACCGAACCGGATTCCCTTGGTTGAGCCACACCACCGGAATTATTCAGCAAAATCGGGGCTAGGTTCTGGAAATTATAGCCATAGTCCGACCGCATGGATGCGCTGTAGTACCTCGAATCGGCGTCACCCGGAACCAGATCTTGATCGAATGTGGCCTCTGCAGTTGCTCGGACACTCGTGTCTGAGGGGCATTGGAAAACTTGGAAATTCTTGACGTATGGCAGAACCATCTGCACCCAAGTTCGATCATTCCGAGAATTGGGGGTGCCAGCCGGCTGGTAGTTGATCGGCATGAACCGGTCATCGTAATCGACCATGTATGAGTGAGACCCAATCGAAATCTGGTGAAGATTGGATGCGCAGGCAGCGCGCTGAACCGCACTCCTGGCACCCGCAAACACGGGCAGGAGAATCGCGGCAATGGTCGAAATGATCGCAATAACAACGAGAAGTTCGACCAGCGTGAAAGCATGGCAAGAACGACGCACTTTAAGTACCGTTCATTATATCGCTCTTCGGGCGATTGGACAACGAATAAACGTCCACTGTCCCAACCCAATCGAAACTCTGTTCTTCATACCAGGTTTGTAATCTGGCATCACATTGCAAAGTGATCATCTTACGCTGATGGTAGGCGTAGTCTATAGCCCAGCGAGTCATGGTCGCTCCGACTCCCAAACCCCGCATCTTAGATGCCACGCAGAGGTTGTATAGGCCCACAGACTGGTCGTTTTCATAGAGCATTAGGGCGCCAACACGTTCACCTTCTGACTGCAACTCCATGAGCTTGAACTTGATGACATCGGTTGTTGCCGCGGCTACACGGACTCGAAAATCCTCCGTTTGCCGAGGGAAGAATTGCTCTGTCATAAATCGGGCTATCTCCTTCCGATTTTGTAGGTCTGAAGCTGGCACCATGGCAGCGCATCCTTTCTGCGGTTCTGGTCGACAAGTCAGGAGGGCCATTCGATAGTGCACTTGAAAGTCACCACGAGTCAGTAGTTCACCCAAATGATTTGGCTTGTCGCTCGGAAGTGCGTAAACATTGAAAACCGACTTGGCGATTGCCATGGCGGAAAGTCGGCGAACTACCCAAGGGTCCAAGTCCAGATCTGCTGCGAAGTTACAGATAGGGTGTTCAAATTCTCCGAGGCAAGCCTTAAATCCTGCCTCCTCAACGGTTTCTGATCCCGGGATCGCCATCCCAAGGTGGAAGTAGGTTTCGATAAGATTGCGAGATGACTGTCTTCGCACCTCGTCAAAGTTCATAAGACCGTACTCCAGACGAGGCCAATGCCGGCCTTATGAGTAGAACCCACCAACCCAAAAGAAAGTCCATTGGATATGGTTTGTCCAATAAACAACTGAACGCCTCTGGGAGTGAGAAAGAGCGTCGAGAATCGGTTTCCAAGGCGGTCAAATTTAATCAGATCCAAACCGACGCCCAGATCGAATCCGTTTCCGGTATCAATCTTTCCGCCCAGCCGAATCGTGGGAGCATAAAGCGCCTTAGGCGGTTGAAAAGCCTTACCACCGAATTCGGAGGCGAAGTATTTCGAGACTTCGCGCATGATCTTTCTTTGGACAAAGATGCCGCCGTAGTGTCCAGTATCCAGCCAGAGGATTTTGGGGGAGTCTAGTGCAGAGATCAGTTCGTCGGTACAAACCTTCGGGATAACGGTGTCGTATTGCCCTCCAACGACGAACGATGATCCTGGTTTCCGGTTCGCCAGATAATTCAGCGGTTCGATACTTTTTATCGCTTCCGCAAGCTTGTCTTCGGTAAAACCGTGCCGCCTCAGGATATCGCGTTGTCGAACGACAAGCGACGAAGACCAAATGATGTGTGCCAAATTCACGCCGCCCAACACGAACGTTGCGTGCGTGATTCGGTCATCCACCGCGTAAGTCAGGGATGCCACGAGGGCACCCAGGCTGGTTCCACAGATTCCAATGGGCTGCTTTTGGAACTCTGGACGTGTTTGTAGGAAATCAATCGCACGACGTGCATCCAGTGTTGCCTGAGACATGGTTGCCGCTAACCGTTTTGGATCGGGCTCGAGTGCCAACTCTCCTGACTTTCTACCGACGGGTGTGCGCGTCAGATGGTAGGGCAGAGTCATGATGGCTGCACCAATGCCACTGCGGTTGAGTTCGAGAGCCAGTGATCTTTCGCTTCTTAGGTCTGTCGCTCCCCAATAATGCAAGATGAGAACCACTGGCACTGGCCCATCTGCCGAGGCAGGGACAAACACACGAAGGGGAACAACATTGTTGACAGCAACCGGGCTTACCGCCGGACTGGGAAACTCTTCGACATACTCGGACGAGTCTTCCGTCTGCTGTACATCCCTCCATGGAGCGAACTTGATAGTCGGAGGAGGCGTTGATACAGGCAGAATCTGAGGTTCGGGGATCGTCTGGCTCGAAGCGACCAAGACACTCATGATCAAGGCCAAAGTGCACAATGTCCTAAGGAACGGTTGACTGACCTTCAACACCGCTAACCCTTGAGATCGGTTTGGAAACGGTGAACTCACCCTTTCACTCTACTCGTTTCTTCTGGAAAACACGATCCCCAACTTCCCGAATGGATGGAATGGACTGAATGGAGAGAAGGTTGGGAAAGCCAGAAAGCTTGAACGTGGAGTTAAATGGACTATTTCACTTGGCGTTGAACCCAATCGATGAGGTCATCGAGCATCCACTCTCGATGATATACGTGCCTCTCGACTCCGGTCCAAGGTTGATCATGATTTTCAACTGCGACCACTCTGCCATTTTTCCCAATAGCTAATCGGTGCGGCATAAAGGTGATTTCCTCTTGAGGAGGATCGAAAAGTTGGATACGACCATTCACTACCCGAGGGACCGTGAGGACTTTGGCTCTTAACCCGGCTACATTTGTCTCTCGTGACAAAGATTGGGGAAAATCCAGCTTTGCTTGGGCAATAACCTGTTTCCAATCGAGCGGCATCGTGTAGTAGGTAATCGATCCTCCTCCCCGCTTGGTCGAGAGATATTGCTTGGAGAGCATAGGTACATGGCTTAAGAACGGAGGTGTTTGGGGACTTACGCTCGCTAGTATCCAGCCCATGATGCACCCCATAGCCACAGCCCCTGATAGGCCCAGGATCGGCTTTATGGCTCGACGCATCTCCACGGGAATATTCTACAGCAGTTCTTGGACGGAAACTGGATTCTGTCAAATGTTGGCAAAAACGCAAATTCGCTCTGATAGGCCAAAATAAGGAAAGCGCCTATGTACTTCACCAAGTTTCCCCACCGATCCAACTTCTCGTTTGTGGAGAGTTACAGCGAATCTGATTCCACCATCAAGGCAGGGAATCGGCAGTTTTCAGCATCACTAACCACGTATTTGGGTGAAATCGCCCACGTGCAGGTGAGCGATACCAAGCTGTGGGGTGGTAACAAATGTTTGGAGTCACTAGCGGTCCCAGGTACTGGCAAATCCAAGCACATTAAGCTTGGCGATGACTTCCAAATTGAGGTTTTGGGAAGGAATGGAAAGCCTTTGCTTAAGGGCAAGTTTGGAGTCTCAGGCGAATCTCATATGTTCGATTTTGAAATCGAAGAGGGTGCCAAGTTCTTCGGAATGGGGGAGAAGACATTCGGAACGATTGAACTCTCAGGCTATCGAACGAAGTTTTGGAATACCGATGTTTGGAGCGACTTCAACTCAAAGCAATGGGGTGATAGCCCAACGGATCCGCCCTATTTTTCACTTCCGTACCTGATCGCCAAAGTGGGTGAAGAATACGTTGGACTACTCCTTCATAACCCGTTTGTCACCTTCATGGAGACGCCAGGAATCGATGAAGCGCGCGTGTTTGTTGAATGGCAGAGAACTTCACCCGATTTGATATTGGGAAGTGAGGGCGGCGAGCCGAACCTCTGGATTTTGTACGGACTATCCCTGAAGGAATTGACCCAAAAATTCCAGAAACTGGTCGGAGTTACACCTTTGCCCCCTGCTTGGGCGCTTGGCTATCACCAATCCAGATGGGGTTATTTGGGCCATGACGATCTGTTAGAGCTGGATGACAAATTTGCCGAGACCAAGATTCCATGCGACTCTTTGTGGCTGGACTTGGATTACATGGATGGCTTCCGAATCTTCCAAACCGATATGACGCGTTTCCCCCACAGTGTCAAAACTACCGCGGATAAACTGGCAGAGAGAGGGCGTCGTATCGTACCGATTCTGGATCCGGGCGTAAAATTTGAACCTGGATACAAGGTCTATGACGATGGACATAAGAACAAGATCTTCTGTCGAAATGCAGAAGGGAATGAGTTTGTGGGCATGGTTTGGCCTGGAGAGACTGTGTTCCCAGACTTCAGTCAACAGAAAGCCCGGGATTGGTGGTCCAAGTATGTGAAGGAGTTTGCATCCAGTGGCTTTGGTGCCACTTGGATCGATATGAACGATCCCAGTACCGGTCCAGTGGATCCACTGGGGATGAGGTTCAACAACGGGACTGAGCCGCACACTGCCTATCACAATCAATACGCCTTGGGCATGCAGATCGCCACTCAGAACGGGTTTTTGCAAGCTCGTCCCAATGAGCGGCCATTCATTCTTTCAAGATCTGGCTTCATCGGTAGTAGTAAACGTGCCGCTATCTGGACTGGGGATAACCTCTCCAATTATTTCTATCTGAAGATTTCCATTCCGACATCCGTGAATATGTCGATCTCTGGATTGCCATTCAATGGCCCGGACCTGGGTGGATTTGGGGATAGCGTGACCGACGGTTTGATGGTTGATTGGATCAAGGCTGGATTCTTGTTCCCCTTCCTGCGTAATCACTGCGCCAAAGGTCAGCGAGAGCAAGAGCCATTCGCATTCCCAGATGCGGTGATGTCGATCATGCGACGATACATCCGCTTGCGATATAAGTTGATGCCGTACTTGTATAACTTGTTCATTCAGCAGGAAGAGCTGGGTGATCCGATCATGCGACCGTTGCTTTACGAATTCGGTGATGCTGGTTTGGAAGGTGTTAACGATCAATTTATGATCGGGAGCAGCCTGATGCAAGCACCCTTCGTGGAAGAGAAAGCCAAGACTCGCAGTGTGGTTCTACCAGGTGACTTGCCGTGGTACGATGCGACCGACGGAAATTGGGTTCAGCCGGGCACAGTAGCGGTCAAAAATGAACGGACCAGCACACCACTTTTTGTCCGAGCGGGAGCAATCGTGCCTATGCAGGCTGGCACTCCTACCGATACGAAGAAGGAGCTCAATAAAGTCCACTTCCATGTGTTCCTACCTAATTCTTGGTCGGGTGAGACCAACCTGGAGTATTCCGCCGACGATGGGATTTCATTCGACTATCAGAAGGGTATGCGCAGCACGATCGGGATACGTATGGCGTCGGCAAATGGCAATGTGGCGATCAGTGTTGAAGAGAAAGCCAATGGGTTTGGCAAGATCGAACCAACCTTTATCGTTCACGGAGAGCCAAAGAGCGTTCGAGTTAACGGTAGTGTGGTCAAGCTCACCGCTGAAAAGGTTGTCCTAACGGGTAAGCCGCTCAAGGTTCAGATGGGCACTCTCGTTTAAGATTGCGATTTTACGCTTCGTATGGCTCTGCCAGGGGGCGTACCTACCGCAATCGAACCGTTCGTCGAATAACCTGACCCGGCGTTGCCCGGGTCGGTTTCCCATTCACCAACACTGGAATACCATTGACGAATACATGTTCGATGCCCACCGGTTTGGCTTCGGGGTCTTTGGTGGTGGCTTTGTCGATCACTTTGGTGGGATCAAACACGACCACGTCCGCCTGATATCCCTTTCGGATCAGACCTCGATGCTTAAAGCCAAATCTGGAAGCGGGAAACGAAGTCATCTTTCGAATGGCTGACTCAAGACTGAGAACGCGTCGCTCCCGAACGTAGACCCCCAGGATTCGAGGGAAACTACCTGCATATCGAGGGTGAGCTCCACCACGCTGACCATCAGTACAGAACATGATTCTCGGCGAGGCAATGAATTTGTCCAAGTCCTGATCCGACATCGCCGTTACGACGACCGTCTCCTCTTTGCCTTTACCCCCACCCGCAGTGGCCTGTACAATCTCTTGACATACCGTAACCGGGTCTTTACCGGTCATCCGAGATATCTCACCGATCGTTTTGCCTTTCCATGTTGGGTCTGGATCGTAGACTCCCAGCAGGACATGGTCAGCACCTCCGATATCCTTGAAGCCCTGCTCCCACTGCTTGCGGTCGGAATAATCTTGGGTCTCAATCAGGACACGAATGGTCGACTGCCAATACGTGTACGGATACACATCGGCCGTGATGTAAATCCCCTTCTTCTCGGCGGATTCCATCTTGTGAATGATTTGGGCTGCCTTGCCCCACACTCTGGCAGAGCCGATTTTGATATGCGAAATCTGGGCGCCAAGATGTCCTTTTTCGGCGATCGAGAACAATTCATCAATCGCCTTAAGTACGTCGTTGTCCTCATTCCGCATGTGGCTGATGTAGATGCCGCCAGCTTTGCCTGCGGCTTTACCGAGCGCAATCAACTCATCTGTGGTGCCAAACCGGCCCGGTTCATATTCCAGTCCACTGGACAGCCCCAGGGCACCATCCTCGACTTCCTTCCCGACTAAGGCAGCCATTTGTCTCACTTCATCCGGTTTTGCGGCTCGGTGAGAGTCTTTTCCCAGAACCTTCCCGCGTATGGTTCCATGGCCCGCAAAACTAGCCACGTTCAAAGCGACATGCCTGTCTGCATAGAGCTGGAACATAGCTCGGATCGGAAAAGAAGAGCCACCATCTTGGCCGACCACAGCGGTAGTTATCCCTTGGCGGATCTGCGATTCAGCCACCGGATCGGTCAGGAGCCACCCATCGTCATGGCTGTGAGCATCAATGAATCCTGGAGCCACAGCCTTCCCCTTTGCCACCAGAACCGTTTCCCCCAGTCGTGGTTTGAGGTGTCCTATCTGTTTGATTTTCTGGCCGACAATTCGAACGTCCTCAATGATCCCTTTCCTCCCTGAGCCGTCGATGACCAAGCCTCCTTGAATGAGGATTGAGGGAGGTGTTGAAGATACGACTAGGGCAGCAATAAGGGAGATCATGGTTATCGGTTCAAGACACGGGATAGAAATTCACGGGTGCGTTCTTCTTTCGGATTACCCAGAACTTGATCGGGCGAACCCTCTTCAAGAATGCGACCACTGTCCAAGAAGATCACTCGTTTGGCGACTTCCCGGGCAAATCCCATTTCATGGGTCGCTACGATCATCGTCATCCCCAACTGGGCCAAGTCCCGCATGACTTCCAAAACTTCGCCGACCAGCTCAGGGTCCAAGGCGGAAGTCGGTTCATCGAAAAGCATGACTTTGGGTTTGAGGCCCAATGCACGAGCTATGGCAACCCTTTGTTGTTGACCACCGGAGAGTTCGCCAGGGAATGCGTCGGCCTTTTCAGCCAACTTGACCTGCTTGAGCAGATCGATTGCAGCGGCACGAGCGATAGCCGTCTCAGAGCCCAGAACTTTTCGAGGAGCGAGAGCAATGTTATCCGCTGCAGTCAGATGTGGGAACAGGTTGAATCTTTGGAAAACCATGCCAATCTCTCGACGCATCTGGTTGATGTTGACATCGGAAATGGTTTGTCCTTGATATTCGATGCTGCCCGATGTGGGGGTTTCCAAACGATTGACGCACCGTAAGAGAGTCGATTTCCCGCTACCGGATGCCCCGATCAGGGCGATGACCTCACCCTCACCTACGCTTAGATTGATCCCTTTGAGGACTTCGTTTTTGCCAAAGCTTTTGTGAAGGTCTCGAATCGTCAGAACTGGTTTCATGCCTTCACCTTCTTGAACGTTCGTGCTCCATCTCGAGGGCGGCTGATTGGTTGCCACTGATCTTCAAGCCTACGTACCAGCCATGTGAGCGGTAGGGTCATTGCTAAGTAGATCGCGGCCACCGTGACATATACCGTCGTCGGGGAACCCCCGTTGGTGGCAATCTCCTTGCCTACCCGCATAAGCTCGGCAAGGGCGACAACTGAAACCAGCGATGAATCCTTGAGTAAGGCGACTGCCTCGTTGGTCATCGGAGGCAGTACGCGACGAACGGTCTGAGGAAGGATGACGTTTTGCATCGCCTGACCATAGGTCATGCCCAAAGATCGGGCGGCTTCCATCTGTCCCGAATCGATACTCTCAATTCCAGCACGGAATATTTCTGAGATATAGGCGGCTGCATTCAAGCTTAAGGCAAGAATGCCTGAGACCATCGCAGACAGTTCCAGTCCAACTGCTGGCAAAACGAAGTAGATCACGTAGATCTGCATCAGCAGCGGGGTGCCTCGAATGATCTCAACATAGACCGTTGCAATCGCCTTCAGCGGCTTAGCCTTGGAAATCCGCATGAGAGCGAAAATGAGGCCGCTGGGGATGCCAAAGATTAGTGAGAGAAGAGTGAGCTCGATCGTGAGGAGCGCACCTTTGAGCATCTGAGGCAATGCTTCGCGGACCAAATCCCATCGGAATGTGAATGCCGACCCACCCATATTGGGCGCTCTCTCGATCTTGGCGAAGTTCTCCAGAGGAATCTCTTTAACAGGTGAGCCTTGCCCCTTACGATTCTCTAGTTCGGCAACAATCGAGGTCGTCAGTGGCTCCTTGAACCATTTCTTGTATGCGGCAGCGTAGCGTCCATCGACCATCATCAACGCTAGAGACCGGTTGATCAAGCCATCCAAGTCGGCGTTATTCTTCCATACGACGATGCCCAGCGATTCTTTGACGAACGGCTCGCCTACCATCTCCAACTCGGGATACCCCTTCTGCAAGATCGCCTTGATCGTGGGAAGATCGCCAACCGTGGCATCCGATTTGCCATTCCTCACGTTCATCAAGCCGTCTTGCACCTGATCAAATCTCAGAAGCCGGTCTTTCGGCACACCGAGTTTTTGGACCGCGTACTGCCCGGTGGTTTCTTGCTGAACTGAAACGACTTTGTCGATCAGGTCTTTGGGGCCGTTGATCCGATTGTCCCCTTTACGCCGAACAATCTCCTGACCGGAGAGCATGTAGGGGCGTGAGAAGATGTAGCCATGCTTCTTTCGCTCTTCGGTGATCGTCACTCCCGCCATAGCGAGGTCGCACTTGCCACTTTCCAGGGAGCCCAGAACACCCGCCCACTCAAGGCCAACCCATCGCACCTTCAGACCAAGATCCTTACCGATCTCATTGCCGATGTCGACGTCAAATCCGACCATCTTCTCCTTCTCCATGTACTCGAAGGGGGGATAGGTAGGGTCAGTGGCAATAACGAGCTCGCCTCGAGACTTGATTTGTGGCAGAGAGCTCTGACCCATAGCCGTCCCAACCAGGCTCAAAAGAGCGATGGAGAGGGTAGCCAGTGGAGCAATTCGCAGGATGGGACGGTGCGACAACTTACCGTAAGTCTACATCGCCAGGTCATATTTCGTCTCGTGGGGAGAGTCACCTTGAGTCTGCCTGATCGCAAAGCCAGGATTCAGCCAATTCCACACGAAACGAGGGCATAAACCAGCGATCGGCGACACCGCCGTTGAATGTTTGTAGGCCGAACTCCACCCTTTCGTCCCTCGATTATTGTTTTGTGGGGGCGTTTTGCTTTCAAATGGACGTGAATTCTAAAGGTTCAAGCGAACCTTCGATAGTTGGCGCACAAGGATGGGTGCCAAAAAGAAAGCAAGAATTGCGGCAGGAGGCCGCAATTCTTGCCAAACAAACAAACCCTGCGAAACAGGATGTTTCGCAAACGCGCACAGGATGTGCAGTGGGAAAGCCGGAACCGCATCGACCCGTGCCTCTCTGCCCGGATCGATGTTACTTCGCGTACGCCCTAAGGGCCGCGCAGGACGCAAACGATTGCTCTGGACGGTCGCCGGATGCGGGCACCCCGCTCACTCGGATTCCAAAGACCTGCACTGCCTTCTCAAGTTTGAGAGTAAAGGTCCGACTGGACGAGTTGATTAGATCTTTCGGATCAGATGAGGTTGTTCGAGGATAACTTGCAAGCTTCCCAACCGCTTCCCATGGCCCGTTGGTGGTTCTTTGAACCTCTACCACGGGTAACCCCTTTGAAGTATCGAACCAGCCTCCGTCGTGGAAGATGTGCCCGTTCATGAACTCGATCCGTTTGATCTTCTGCGCCACCGAAGTCTGAACCGCAAACCAATCTCGGTCGGCTCTATGATTGTCATACGTGACCACGAAGACTTCCGGATCGTCGGTGAGAATCGATCCGGCCACGTTTCCCTCACGGGATCGGCTCTCCTTCCCGTTCTCAAAGAGGCTGGGTTCACGAACCAAGCCCGAGACGGTGTTGGGGATCCAGACTCGGATTAGACCACCGGTTGAGCCGGCATCGGCAAAGGGCACCAATCGGGCGGGGAAACCGGCCGGATGTTCAGGAGAAGCCAATCGGCACCCTAAATCAAAGGAATGCGAAGAGGTTGGATGAGCCTGTGTAGATAACGAAACCCTGCCTACTCGGCTTGCAATGGGATTGCCTGGGCTCCATTTGGCATCATAAGCCATGACAAACGGTCCCCAAGTGGCAGCTTTAGTTCCCGAATTACTATGGTCGCCAACAAGGGTCCGAATGCCGAGGGTGAAACGGATGGAAAGCTCATCGGAATGAGTCCACTTACGAAAGGGAGTCATGAGCCATCCGTTTGCCAAGTGCAGGGGGAGAGGATGTCCGTTTAAGGTTGCCCGAATCGGAGCTGCCCAATTGGCTGCTCGGATACCAATTGACAACCTTTGGTCTTGAGCGTTGTCGAGCCGTATACGGTTACGCCCTTTGAGTGGAAACTCACTCGATTGTTGAATGGAAACATGATTACCATGGACAACCAAGTGGGCTGAACTGGACTCAAAGGTATCGATGAGGATGCTCGGCTTACCATCAGTTTGTCCGACAAAATATGCCGCAGTTGGGGCTAGCGCCATGCCCCTTGGACCACTGGAATGACAGCAGGTGATCTCGGTGTCATAGGGTTTCCGGCCCTGCAAAGGTGTGTAGTAGCACCAGTCGCTTCCATTCGGGTTCTGAGCCGCGGCCAGATGGTTATAAGCAGATCGCTCAAACTCTTCGCCAAACTTGGCTTGGCCAGTCAGACGGAGGAGTTGCAGGTTGAGTTGCATCCACGTTACGGTAACGCACGTCTCGGCGATGCTGTCGCTGACTTGGTTGGGCAGAACGAAATCGTTGACGAAGTGCTCTCCGGTGCTGGCGCTTCCGGTGATGTAAAGTCTCTTGGCAGTAATGTCGTTCCAGGCGTTTTGGACTGCTTGAAGGTATTGTGGTTTTCCCGTCACGCGGGCCAATTCGCACAGTCCGACCAAGTTGGAAAGCATCTCGTATGCCTTTCCGTTTGCGGTTTTGTTCACCTGTTTGGTGTTCAAGAGGGTTGTTAGGATGCGTGGTCCGTTGGGTTCGTTCCAACTGCGAACGATATGCTCCGCGAACTCCAAATAGCGGTGGTCGTTCGTATCGCGATAGAGTAAGACGATCGGCTCCAGAACGCTTGTTGCCGCCATTCCCATATGGGTTCCTGCAGAAAGAATGCTCTTTTTGCCCGGACCAAAGGTGTCTATCAGGAGGTCTCCCATCCTGCGGCAAGCATTGAGCGCGGACTTGTTACTGGTGTATTGGTAGTAGGTGAGGAGTCCGATCAGGTTGTATTTATGGGACCAGACATCCCAATCGGCCCCTTCAAAGAGGCCGAAGCGCTTGGCTGGTTCGTAGGTGCCCAGGTAGCCGTCTGCCTCTTGGGTGGCGATCAGATCAGCAACTGCGTTGTCGAGTCTGGCTTTCAGTTTTGGATCGCCGGTGTACGACCAGGCAAGGGTGGCAGCATGGAGCCACTTTCCGATATGCTCCCCGATCCAAGGGTGGCTTCCTGGCTTGTGGCGGTAACCAGCCAAGAGCGGCTCCAAATCAACTAGGACCAGTCGCTTGGTCTCGTTGATTTCAATGCGATGCCCCAGCCAGCCAGTCATCCGTACGTCGCATGGTGCGAGCGATTGGAGGGTGTCGGGCATCGCTTCCTTGGCGATAAAGGGTTGTGGCCCTCGGGTGAGGAACTGGGCTAGGGCGATAACCGGGATCAACAGCATTGTTGATCAAGAGGATACAACTTCCTACACCGACCGCAGGCCCCAGAGAGTAGCGATGTCCTTTTCGTGGCCCTCGTTTTCGGTAGGAGTCTCGAGCAGAATCGGGATCTGGTCAAAGCGACTATCGTTCACTAAGAGTCGAAAGGTTTCCATTCCAATTTCACCCTTGCCCAGGTTGTCGTGACGGTCGACTTTGGAGCCGAGACCCTTTTTGCTGTCGTTGCAGTGCACCACTTTGAGGCGATCGAAGCCGAGCACCTTCTCAAATTGCTCAAAGGTCTGAAGGAACGTTTCTTCGGTTCGAATGTCGTATCCGGCGACAAAGATATGACAGGTATCCAAGCAGATGGCCAGCCTTGGGTGCCCCTGAAGTTTGTCGATAATGGCCGCCAATTCCTCGAACTTCGACATCAGAGCGGTTCCTTGTCCGGCAGTTGTTTCCATGCACACCGTGACGTCATCAGGAGTTTCCTCCAAAACCTGGCGGGTGGATTCCGCGACCTTATCCAAGCCGATTTCCACTCCTTGACCGACGTGAGATCCCATGTGTGAGACGACATAGCGGATTCCGTACTTGGAACACCGCTCAATCTCCCCTTTCATCCCCTCAATACTTTGGATGCGCTTGTCGGGATCGGGAGCACACAGGTTAATCAGGTAACTGTCGTGACTCACGACCTTGCTGATTTCAGTTTCGGCACATGCGGCTTTGAAGTCGGCTGCCATCTCATCGGAGACCGGTTTGGAACGCCATTGCTGAGGGCTGGATGTGAAGACTTGAATTGCAGTGCAGCCGATCGCTTTTCCGTTCCGAATCGAGTTTCCGAGTCCCCCTGAGGTGGGCATATGTGCGCCGATGAGTTGTGCCGACATGCTCGGTAGGATACTCGGGATCGGGGTGGCATACACTTTGTGGCCTCGGTCGAAGGCATCACGCCTCGCGTTTATAACCAAGAGAGATCATTCTGTAATGCACACCATAAGTTCCATACGAGTTCACTATGTGGAGCGGAGATATTCGGTTCGGAGGTTCGTACGAGCACTCTACTTGTCATTCATATGCTTGGGGAGACTCATGGTGCCGAAATTGCACGGATACTTCAACGTAGGCCCAGTCGAGTAAAGGATGAATTGGACAGCCTTCACGAGAACGATCAAGTACTACAGATTCTAAGTCCGACTGGTTGTGTTCGAGATCGACTATCTTGGTTTCTCTTTTATCCAAATGCGGACTACTGCGCTCTTCAATAGGCTTTGGGTGTGGCAATTAGACACGAAATTGATCTCGATCTGATTCGAAATTGGTGTGTGGCTGAAAATGTCGCCGAACGTTATGGAATCTTCGAATCACGCTGTTTACAAGGACTTTGTCATTGATTTCGTAAGCAGGTGAGACGAAGCAATTCTGACTTATCAGAGTCGAATACATTTTTAGATATTCCAAGCTGATCACAGCAGAAAGCATGCTTCGACGATTTAAGCTAAATCATGGCTAAATCGACAGCAAGAACCTATCTATCTTAATCACCGTTGCGGGTAGAAAGAACTCTATGGGTAAGTATCTGCCGGCTTTCAAAGCGTACGACGTGCGAGGCAAGGTTCCTTCGGAACTGAATCCAGAATTGGCGTATCGAATCGGACGCGCCTATGCAGAAGTCGTCAAGCCCAAAACCGTCTGTGTGGGATACGATATCCGACTCAGTGGCCCCAGCCTTTGCGAAGCGATCAGCCAAGGATTGAACGATTCCGGCGTGGACGTCATCAATCTCGGAATGGTCGGTACGGAGATGGTGTACTTCGCCACGGC